>Ga0310344_10002696_pt1 | contig 13312 bp, 9 predicted proteins | sample HC15DNA20200_MG_FD_203801 | JGI IMG/M metagenome (GOLD analysis project Ga0310344, IMG submission 203801) | Marine microbial communities from station ALOHA, North Pacific Subtropical Gyre - HC15-DNA-20-200_MG | ecosystem: Environmental > Aquatic > Marine > Oceanic | place: Pacific Ocean: North... | reverse complement strand
TCTCCCATTTTTAAAATCAGAACCCAGCTTTAACATCCGCCGTAATTCTTTATTTTCTATGAGATCAAGATCTAGAAAATGTCTTAATTTCATGATGATGACATCCCTTTCCATGCGGAGGTCATCATCTTGACGCACTCGATAATATGTTCCTCGGTAATAATTAACGGTGGCAATAACCGCATGACATTGTCGCCTGCAGGCACGGTGAGTAGACATTCATCACGGCAAGCTTTAACAAAATCAGTAACCGGCGGGATACATTTAAGTCCGATCATCATTCCCATACCTCGAACAACTTCAAAAGCACCTGGATGATCATTGGAGAACCCGACCATACTGTCATACAATAATGTACCCATTTCCCGAACATTTTTTAAAAAACCATCCTCCTGGAGGATATCAATAACCTCGTTCGCCACAGCCATTGCAAGTGGGTTTCCTCCAAAAGTACTGCCATGCGTTCCTGGTTTGATTCCAATAGCTGCTCTTTCCGTAGCTAGACAAGCACCAACAGGTATTCCGCTACCGAGTCCCTTTGCAAGGGACATTACATCAGGTTTGATACCAAAATTCTCATTTGCGAAAAGCTGTCCGGTACGACCAACCCCGGTCTGCACCTCATCGAAAAAAAGTAGCAGCTCAAACTCATCACAAGTCTTTCGCAATCCCTTCAAAAATTCTTTACTAAATGGCCGGATACCGCCCTCACCCTGTATTGGTTCAACAATAACACCTGCCGTCTCTTTCGTTATAATCTGACGTAATTCTTTGAGATTTCCAAAAGATACCTGGTCAAATCCGTCAGGCATCGGGCCAAAACCTGAGACATGGGCATTATTCTTAGAAGCCGCTATTGTTGATAAGGTTCTTCCATGAAAACTTCCTTCAAAGGAAATCAATCTATACCGTTCAGGGTGACCGACTTCAGATTGATATTTTCGGATTAATTTAACCCCGGCTTCAACAGCCTCCGCACCAGAATTACAGAAGAATACTGTATCTGCAAAACTGGCAGCTACCAGTTTACGCGCTAAAGTCTCCTGTTCAGGAATTTGATAAAGATTAGAAACATGCCAAAGTTTTTCTCCCTGACCGACAAGTGCTTTAACCAATCTTGGGTGATTATGTCCAAGCGCATTTACGGCTATGCCAGATGCGAAGTCGAGATAGCGTATCCCAGCCGTGGAAAATAGATGCGCACCTTCACCTCTCTCGAATGCGAGATCTGCACGACCATAACTAGGCATTATCACTGGCATCACTTTTCATCTCCTGCAAAGTTGCAACAGCATCCCTTTGACAAAAAAAGGGGGAGAATTATGCCTCAGTCATATTAATGTCAACGACCGCTTGAGAATTCATACAAAATAATCCGTCTTATTACTCAAACTAGCTCTTCAATTTATAGCCATTTGCAACAACCCGGAGACATATCAGCCATAATAAGATGTTTAACGCCAAAAGCAAAGATATACCGAGAATTAGGGAGACATCCGAATGCCCTATAAAACCAAAACGAAACCCATCAATCATATAAAAAAAGGGATTCGCCATTACCGCGTCCCTCCAAAATTCAGGAAGCCGTTCGATTGAATAAAAAGTGCCGGATAAAAAAGCTAGGGGCGTAATTATAAAATTACTTATCGAAGCTTGATGATCAAATTTCTCCGCGATTATTCCTGTAAGCAAACCGACCATCGACAAGACGGAAGAAGCAGCCAGTAGATAAAATGTTATTACCCAAATATTATGAATTTGAAGAGGTACAAAACCCCAGATTGCCAGCCCTACGCAAATAGCCACCAATATACCTCGCACTATTCCACCCAATACAAAACCAATTATAAATTCGCTAGGAGACAAAGGTGGCATCAGCATATCAACAATATTGCCTTGAATTTTTGAAATCATTAATGAGCTGACAGTATTAGCGAATGAATTTTGTATTACTGCCATTATTATTAACCCGGGAGCCAAGAACTGGACAAACGAGACACCACCAATTGATTGGACCGTGCGGCCCAGAGCCAAACTAAAGACAGCCAAAAATAGCAAGGTTGTAACTGTTGGCGCTATCAACGTCTGCAAACCAACTTTAAAAAAACGTTGAATCTCCTTACCGATATGTGTCCTCAGACCAATCCAATTTATCGGATCTAAATCTCGCGGTGGTGTTAATTCCATAATCTAATATATATTTAATCGCCGTCAGTGAAGTCCGACCCACCCGCTTCAGGCCCCCGACTGATTGTCGGTCTTTTTTTCTCTTTTATCGTTATTTTCTCTTTTTCAATAACTGAGTCTTTTTTGACTTCAACCGTTGTAATTCTCGCAGGTGGGGCACTACCCGACGCATCCTCTCCAAAATATATAGTTCGGTGAGGAAAGGGCATCTCTATTCCGAGTTCATCAAACCGGTTCTTGATACGACGATTGAATTCCCGTCCAACCACCCATTGTTTTGCTGGTTTGGTTGTAATTCGTGCTTTAATTACCACAGCATTATCACCGAAGCTATCAACTCCAAGAACCTCTAACGGTTCCAGTATTAATTCACTATAGCCCTCATCTTTCAAAAGTTCTTCCCCTAATTCATGGAGTACATCAACTACCCGATCAGTATTCTCGCGGTAGGCAATGCCTACATCAAAAACATATCGTGAAAAATCTTTGGTCAAATTTTCGATAGTTGTCACCTCGTTGAAGGGAATAACATGTACAGTGCCTCCAGGGTCGCGAAGCTGGATGGTCCGCAATGTTAACTTTTCAACAAGCCCAGAGTGGCTTCCGACTTTCACTACATCACCCACTGAAATGTGATCTTCGATTAAGATGAAAAGACCAGTTATGATATCCTTAACAAGCGTCTGGGCTCCAAACCCTACCGCAAGCCCTATCACTCCAGCACCTGCTAACAGTGGGCCAATGTTCAATCCAAGTTCGGAAAGGGTAACCATTACAACGAGGGTTATAAGTACAACTAAGATCGCTGTGCGCAGGAGAGGTAATAGCGTCTTCGCTCGCGCTGAAACATCTCCTTCCATTCGGGACAAATAACGCTCCACAGCTGCACTTATCATTTCCCAAAACATCACCGAAATTGCTAGCAATATGACAACGGTGGCTAGACTACCCGTTAGTCGTTGGCCAAAGGGGGTACGCAACCAATCAAAAGCGTTCAACCCCCATGCTTCAAAAACTGTGAAGGCTGCCAATATGCCAACCACAATTGAGCAAGTTTGCATGACAATTGGTTGATATCTATTAGCCCTTCCTTCTAATCCTGGATACCTTTCCTTCACTTCTGGTTTTAAAGCAAAAATCTTGCGTAAAATTCTTTTAATTCCCAATACAACTATCTGCGCCACAACGATAATTAACAAAGTAAGCAGCGTTGCCTTTAAAAGTTTTGTAAAACCATCCTCTACTGCAAGGGCCCAAACTACGTACATGGAAAATACATAAATAACAGCCGGCACGTGCCAAATTTCAGCAACGCGGTTCCAAAATAGCACCGTAGAACCAGGGTTCTCTTTGGTACCACGAAGCAAATTCACAACCAAATTACGGTTTTGCAAAATGAAAACTATTAACATTAATGTTACAAACAATCCGATGAATTTCAAAAAGGCGTTAGCGCCCTCCAAGGGCAATCCTAAAATCTGGGAAATCTGGACTAGAGCGAAGCCATAAACAGTTAATTCTGTAAGTCGTCTTACCCAAATAAACAGATAATTTGCATCAACATCTTTAACAGGGATTATTCGAAGTGACCCGACTGAAGGAACTAGGATCATTCGTGCTAGTGCCATTACTACCCGGACCACCACGTTCGCTATAATCAAAGCCACCATAACTTGTTGGCTCATAAACCCGGGATCTGATAAGATTAATACTGCATAACTACCAGCTATAAATCCGAAAATGGGCACGACATCTAAGGTCGTTCTTGCTACAAGGGCAGAGAATTGAACCCATAAGCCATCAATATCTTTTGTCTCCAGGACATTGCGGGAACGTTTTATGATCTTTCTCAAAGATTTTTCGAGTAAAAAACCAACAGTTATTGATAATAGAACCTTCCATATTACTTCTACCCAATCAGAGCGCTTCTTGGGGTCAGAAATTTGTTCGGAAAGCCAATTGAAAACGTTAGGTAAATCTAGGATTGCATTAGTACCGGCGACAATCTCACCGCTTAGGAACTCCATGCGATCAGACAACACTTCGATCACATGTACCCCTATACCCGCTGGGGCACTCCGACGGTCACCAGATTTAGCATTTGCTTGCAGCAACATTTCCAAATGACTAATGAGTTTCTCGCGATCATTGTCATTTTTGAGAGTTTTAACTAGTACTGTTAACTCAGATTCAGAAGCGGCGGAGACACCAGCCTGGCCAGGGTTCTTAGCAGTTTGTGCCGATGCCAAATTGCCAATAGTCAATACGACAAAGATAAATAAACAGAAGAATTTTTTAAGATCTATACGTCTCATAAATTACCCATAAAATTTGGACAACCGTCATTATACCGACTTCTACATTCTCCCTTATAGTATGTCCGGCGCGTCAATGCCATTAGTTACAGCAATAACGTAAATCATAGCGTTGTTGTAGTCTTAGCCTTCCGATATGATCCACCCCGACTTTTGTCCGACCTGGAAGGAAAAAAAATGGGCGAATTTGCAGTCGGACAATCCGTGTCGAGGCAGGAAGATCCGAGGCTATTAACAGGGGCTGGCGAATTCCTTGATGACGTTAATTTGCGTAATCAAACATGGGGGTATGTTCTTCGATCACCCCATGCCATGGCCGATATCCTCTCAATTAACACTTCAACCGCGGAAAAAGCGCCTGGTGTGTTGCGAGTTTTAACAGGAGAGGACTGGGCCTTTGAGAATTATGGTGGATTACCATGCGAGGATGCAAATAAGAAGAAAAAGGATGGGTCCCCCATGTACCATCCGCATTGGCCAGCTCTCGTTAAAGACAAAGTCCGCTTAGTGGGTGATTGCGTTGCATTTGTTGTGGCAGAAACAAAAACTCAAGCACGAGATGCTGCCGAACTAATCGATATAGATTACAAACCTTTGACCTCGGTCACGGATGTTGAAAAAGCAATAACCGATAGTTCGCCCGCAATTTGGCCTGATTGCCCTGATAATATTTCTTTTTTTCAAGAGATGGGGGATGCTGCAGCTGTCGAAGCCGCTTTTAAAAAAGCGGACTTAGTAATTCAAGAAAAATTAATCGTTAACCGTATAACTGCTGTAGCGATGGAACCACGTGGCTGCCTTGGTGATTATGATGCACACCGAGATCGCTACACACTCTATACGGGTTTACAGAACCCACACCCCCTCAGATTTCAGCTTGCGCAAGAAATATTTCATATTCCTGAGACTAATGTCCGGATAATACCAGGAGATGTTGGGGGAAGTTTCGGGATGAGAGGAGGAACCTATAACGAGTTACCACTTGTTCTTTGGGCCTCTCGCCTAGTAGATCGTCCGGTGAAATGGGTATCCGACCGCTCTGAAGGTTTTATGTCTGACACTCATGGCCGTGACAATGTCACCGATATTAGATTAGCTGTTGATAAAAAGGGCCATTTCCTAGCTTTGGAAATCAAAACCATAGCCAGTATGGGAGCCTATTTAGCAATCCGCGGACCCCGCCCACCAACAAATAATTTGGGAACACTAGCAGGTATTTACAGAACACCCGCTGTGCACGTTGAGGTTACTGGCGTATTTACTAATAATTGTTCGACAAATCCATACCGAGGAGCGGGCGCGCCAGAAGCAGCTTACGTAGGGGAACGTATGGTGGACATAGCAGCACGAAAATTAGATATGGACCCCGCAATAATAAGGCAAATAAATACTGTAACGCCTGATGAAATGCCTTGGACCAACGCACTTGGGTTTAAATATGATTGTGGAGATTTTCCTGGTAATATGGAAAAAGCCCTCAAAGCAATCGACTATGAAAATTTTGAAAGTCGTCGCAGTGATGCCGCAAAGCGTGGTATCTACCGGGGTCTTGGAATTTCTAACACAGTCAAAAAAACTTCTTCGCCAAACCTTGAATCTAGTAGTATACGCTTTGACCCATCTGGAACTGTTACACTGATAATGGGAACAATAAGCCACGGACAAGGACACGAAACGGTATTTAAACAAATCATTTGTGACCGTCTTGGTTTAAACCCAAACCAAATTCGATATGTTCAAGGCGATACGGACATCGTCACTTATGGGAGGGGTACCTTTAATTCAAGGTCTATGTCAATCGGGGGATCCGCCGTATCTCTCGCTTGTGATAAAACCATAAAAAAAGCTACAAAAATTGCAGCTTATATTATGGAATCCGCAGTAGCAGATATTGAATTTAAGGAAGGATTATTCACTGTCGTAGGAACCGATAAATCTTTGAGCCTTGTGGAGGTTGCAAAAGCGTCATTTAATCCATTTGCGCTACCTGCCGAAATCGAACCAGGTCTAACTGAGGTTGGTACCTTCACGCCCCAATATTGGAACTGGCCCACCGGCGTTCAGATTTGTGAATTAGAAATTGACCCTGAAACAGGAGCAACGGAAATAGTGAACTTCGTTTGCGTTGATGATGTTGGAACGGTCATCAATCCTCTTCTTCTTAAAGCGCAAATGCATGGTGGAATTATACAAGGTATTGGTCAAGCGTTGATGGAAGACATTGTTTACGACGAAGACGGTCAGCTTATTTCGGGATCACTCATGGATTATTGCATGCCGCGTGCTGATGGCATGTGTTACATGGATATTATAAGTGCGCCAATACCAACATCATCAAACCTAATTGGAGCGAAAGGCGGAGGAGAATCAGGACCTACGGGAGCATTACCCGCCACAATCAATGCCGTAGTAGATGCCCTTAAACCACTTGGTGTGACCCATATCGATATGCCAGCTACACCTCACAGAATTTGGCAAACAATTCGAACCGCAAATTCCTCCGAAAGTTACTGAATATTTGCCAAACCAATGGAGATAGGAAGAAAAAATGTCGAACCCATCAATAGCCGGTAAAGTTTGTATTATTACTGGTGGTAGCAGGGGCCTCGGAAAAGCAATGACACTCGCCCTAACTGCCGCAGGCGCTAAAGTCGTTGCACCAAGCCATATTCCAGAAGATATTCCCTTAATCGAAGCTAGCGTTGCAAGTATCAAAGGAAACAGCGGCGGCGAAGTTCACGCTATGACTGCAGATCTTCGTAGTGCTGATCAATGCAATAATATCATAGAAACCACGCTCGATCGTTTTGAACAAATTGACATGGTTGTCAATAACGCTGGACTTGGTATGAGACCGTTCAGCGAGGACTTCATGACAGAGCGCACTAAATTTTGGGAAGCTGATATTACTCAAGTACAGGCAACTTTCGATACAAACACAATGGGCCCATTTCATATGGCGACCCTTGCGGTGCCCAATATGCTTAAAAATGGCTGGGGCCGAATTGTAAATGTGACCACCAGTATTGGGACCATGCAGCGAAATGGCTTTTTCCCATATGGAGCTTCCAAAGCTGCTCTCGAGGCAGCCACAAATATTTGGGCGGAAGACCTCACTAATACCAATATTACCTGTAATGTACTTATTCCGGGACGAGCCGCAGATACAGAAATCATGCCCTCAAAATGGAGAGAGTCGGGAACACATCATTCAGGACAGGAACCAGCCGACCCGAATATTATGGGACCGCCTATTTTATGGCTCGCATCAGCTGAATCCGATGGAATTACTGGCCAACGCTTTGAGGCTGACAAATGGAACCTCACAATCGATGCCACCGAAGCTGCCAAAGAACAAATGCGACCCGTGGGATTTGAATTACGAGCTCCTAAGCAAAATTGATTATATGACATGGATCAAACCAAAATCTGAAGAGGATTTAAATGGGTGAATTTGGTATAGGGCAACCGGTCCCAAGAACAGAAGACCCAAGATTACTGCAAGGCCGCGGCAAATATGGGGATGATTTTACTCTCGCCAATCAGTGTTATGGCTATATCCTTCGGTCCGCACATGCAAACGCCAAAATTTTATCTATAAATATAGATGCCGCAGAAGCGGCCCCTGGTGTTCTACTCATCCTAACCGGCAAGGACTGGAATGCGGCAAACTTCAATCCCTTTCCGGTCTCAGTACCCAGGAAAAAAAGAGATGGTTCTCCAATGTTTACAGCCCCTCGGGCCGCTTTGTCTTCGGACCAGGTAAGAATGGTAGGTGACGAGGTCGCACTAGTTATTGGAAATACCTATGTGGAAGCAAAGGATGCCGCCGAACTCATAGATATCGAATATCAACTACTACCAGCCATTACCTCTGCCGCTGACGCCGTCAAACCCAATGCTCCTTCAATTTGGGAACAATGCCCCGATAATGAGTGCTTTTTCTTTGAATTAGGAAACAAAGATAATGTCGCTATCGCAATGAAAAATGCGCATCATGTGGCAAAGGTAGAATATTATATTAATCGAATATCTGCGAATACAATGGAGCCCCGTGTCTCAATTGGCAGTTACGATAAACAATCAGACCGCTATACCCTTTATACCAGCACGCAAAGCGTGCATGGTATCCGTGATCACGTCGCGAATATCCTCAAACAACCACCTTCAAAAATTCGTGTCATCGCTGGTGATGTAGGGGGAGCCTTTGGTATGAAAGGTGATATTTATCATGACCAAATCCTTGTCCTTTGGGCCTCGAAGCTTATAGAAAGACCGGTCAAATGGACGGCTGACCGTACAGAATCAATTATGTCGGACACCCACGCTCGTGATAATTATGTCACCGCTGAATTATCCTTGGACAAAGACGGAAATTTCCTCGCTTTCAGAGTGAATACTATAGCTAATCTCGGGGCATATCTGGGCTCAATGACACCCCATTCTATGACTAACAATCTAGGGGGACTAGCAGGCGTTTACACAACGCCGCATATTTATACCTCTGTTTCGGGCGTATTCACCAACACAAATTGGGTGGGACCGTATCGTGGGGCCGGACGACCAGAGGCTAGCCTCGCCATCGAAAAAGCAATCGATCGCGCCGCTACCGAAATGGGTTTCGACCGAGTTGAATTACGCATGCAGAATTTAATTCGTCCAGACGAACTGCCATATCAAACTGGGCTTATATTTAATTATGACTCTGGTGATTTTCCAGACGTTCTCAAGAAAGCTAGTAAAATTGCAGATTACAAAAATTTTGAAAGACGGCGTCTAGAAGCAGCTAAAAGAGGAAAATTACGGGGTGTTGGTATCGCTTTTGCCATTGAACAATCCGCAGCACCTATAGAAGAATTTGCCGAAGTTCGCTTCGACCCAACCGGTCACTGCACGATCCTTATGGGGACTTTAGCACAAGGTCAGGGGCACGATGTCACCTTCAAACAGCTTGTCAATGAAATGCTGGGGATAGAGTTAGATAACATCACCTTATTACAGGGCGATACTGATGTTGTCGCACATGGCAGGGGAACATTTGGTTCAAGATCTGCCGGTAACGGCGGGGCTGCGCTTCAAATTGCAAGCAACCGCATCATCGCCCATGGAAAAAAAATTGCGGGGTATCTCTTAGAAGCCGCTGCGACCGACATAGGGTTTGAGAACGGTACATTTTTTATTGAGGGGACTGATCGCGCAGTGAGTATAGAAGACGTAGCCAAAACCGCTTATAACTTTTTGGAGCTCCCACCAAATATAGAGCCTACTCTAGTCGCTTTTGGTGCTTTTAAGCCAAAGGCACCAACGTTTCCCAATGGCTGTCATTTCTGTGAAGTCGAAATTGATCCTGAGACCGGTTCCACTAAATTTATATCATATTTAGTAGTCGATGATGTGGGAACGATAATTAACCCCTTGTTATTAGAGGGTCAAATACATGGTGGCATTAGTCAAGGGCTCGGGCAGGCCATTTGTGAAGACTTAAATTATGATCGTGAAAGCGGTCAATTGATTTCTGCCTCATTCCTAGATTATTGTATGCCACGAGCTGACGATATGTGTTCGATCGATGTTAAAAGTGCCAGCGTGCCGTCTCCGACCAACCCATTGGGAATAAAAGGTGCCGGTGAGGCCGGTTGTGTAGGGGCATTACCATGTATTCAGAGTGCTTTGATTGACGCTTTAAAGCATTTAGGTGTCAATGATGTGCCCATGCCAGCAACACCATTCCGGATTTGGGAAACAATCGTAAAGAATAAGACAATTTTAAGGGTGTCAAATTTCTAAAGCACAGGTCCTAAAGCCGGCGATGACATCACGACGATCACACGTATAAAAATTTCGGAAGGTATTCCAAATAATTCTATTTCGCGTAGCCCAAGAGCCTCCACGTAAAACAGCATGTTTTCCATCGAACCAGGGCTTAGAGTAGTCTTCATAGGGATCAGGCACAAAACCCTCAAAAGGCGCAAACACAGACTGCGTCCACTCCCACACATTTCCTATCATCTGTCGACACCCATAGGCACTATCGCCATCGGGAAACGCTGCAACATCGACTGTTCCCCCAAATTTACCATCAAGATTTGCTTCCTTTGAACTAGGGGGTTCGTTACCCCATGGGTAACGGGTCTCTCGCCCACCAAGGTATTCTTGGTTTTTTTGCGGCATTCGAGAAGCGGCAACTTCCCACTCCCCTTCCCATGGCAACCGTCTCGCGGCCCAAGTACACCAAGCCTGTGCTTCATACCAACAAACATGTGTCACCGGCCTATTCAACCCGAGCAATTCCATATGATCATAATTTCTGACATGCCAGTCACCATTTAACTTTTCCCAATAGACCGGCTTGTGGGCATCGGCGTAATTTCGCCACTGCCAACCAGCCTTGGTCCAAAGTTCCTCACGTTTATAACCGCCAGCCTCCACAAACTCGGCAAATTCTGCATTTGTGACCGGCGCCTTTGATATCGAAAATGGTTTCACTTCGTATCCTTGACCCCATTTTTCATTATCCATGAAGTAGGGAGCGTTGGGTGATGTTCCGAGCATATGTATCCCACCAGGGATTTCTACATCCCCGGACAAAGGCCCTGCATTTGAATGAATTGACAAAGGTTGCTCAACAAATTTTGGGGCCGGATATCCTAATGTTTGGCGTGTATAGACAAATGCCTCATCATGCATATCTTCATGAAAGGCTGTAAGTTGCGTAAAGTAGGAATTTTCTGCACTTGCAATTTGATCTGACCCCAAACGTGCGATAACCAAATCTCGTATAGTCTCTCGGTATTTCACCGTGGCTTCAAGATCTGGTAAATCAAGATCCCAACGAGTTGGATGAGCAACGGCCATAGAGTCATACAGTTCATCGGTATTTCGTAAAACGGGTAAACGAGCATCTCGGTCACGCAAAATAAATTTTTCATAAAACCAAGCGATGTGCCCAATTTCCCAAAGCATAGGGTTTACAATTCTCAGCCGGGGACCCATTAATTGTTTATCATCTAAATCTGAAACTAATGCCATAGTCCGTGCGTCCGCATCACGAACTAAATCTTCAAGATGACGAGTTGAAACTTGTTGGACTGCGGGAAAGTTTGACATGATTACAAAACATTAGAACATTCTGGCCATAAAAAACAAACCGTCCCACCACACACTCGAAATATTATTTGTTTGATTTAGACGAGTGGATGGACGAGTCAGGAAAGCTATGGGATAAAGTCTGGAATAACCATTTTGAAAATCAGTTTGAAGAAAGGATAGTGCCGTGGAATTCGAAAACGAATTCGAAGTTCCAGTCCCATTGGAGGAGGCTTGGGACATTTTGATGGATATCGAACGCATCGCGCCCTGCGTGCCAGGAGCGGAACTTACAGAAGTTGTTGATGATAAAACTTATAAAGGTAAAATCTCAGTTAAGTTGGGGCCAGTTGCGTTAACTTTTAATGGCCAGACCGTATTTGAAAATCTCGATACGGCGAACTTTAGTGCAAGACTGAAAGCACAAGGAACTGATTCGAAAGGTCGAGGTGGTGCACACGCAAATGTTACTTTCCGTATGGAACCCCAAGAAAATAATACTAAGGTAATTATCAACACGAACCTCCAACTTTCTGGGGCAGTTGCGCAGTATGGCCGAGGAGTCGGAATGGTTCAGGATTTATCTCAGAAAATAATTGGACAATTTGCGGATAACCTTGCAAAGGATGTCATTGATCATACAGACGGAATAGAAGTAGAGACTGGTGATTCTTCCTCGCCTTCATTGATTAAAGCAGAAGATGAAGTTCCAAAGGACATAGCCCCAGTTCAATTGGGGGGTATGGGACTTAGCGTTCTCTGGAATGCAATCAAGCGGTTTCTGGGTATAAAGTAAGGAAAGTTATGTCGAGTCCTAATGTAAGGGTCCAATATGTTTAACCCCATCATCCTTTCGGGCTTTGGCTGAAGTAGGACCTGCTTGATGATGAATGATTTTCCACAAGCTGCCTTCACGGTAAAAAATATTTGTAGCTACTAGAACTCCCTCTGCAAGCTCTTCTATACAAATAACACTCGCTGTATCACCAAAAATATTAACATTTTCATTACGAAATTTTATAACGGGTGCACCCGGGCTAGTTAATATTTTTTTCCAAGTTTTGAGAATTTCACGACGATCAAATAATGGTTGCCACCCAGGATGTATACAGGACACCGGAACTTTATTAGACCAAAGGTTGTTCATTGCTTCAATATCTCGGTCGGCAAAAGCTCTATAAAATGCCTCATTAACGAAAAGTAATGCTTCTTGATCTGACAAATTCATATACCCCGAATTTTAATTTGAGGAACGTAGTTTCCTAACTCCAATTAGCAACTGTCGAGAAAAGAACTAAAATATTTCCAATTCCTTTAAAATAATGATTTCAGGAATTCTCGAAAAAATACCAACAAATAGATTAGAATAATATCATCCATTATTTTGGCGCGCCCGGGAAGATTCGAACTCCCGACCCCTAGATTCGTAGTCTAGTGCTCTATCCAGCTGAGCTACGGGCGCCTTAACTAAACTAGAAGGGTGTGTTTACTGGTCTAAAACTCGATTATCAAGTAAAGAAAACATATAAAAACACAAATCTCGAATTAATCGTTTCAGAAATTCTTTTAATACACCTTGTTTCGCTATAACCCATTGAGTAATATTTATCAGATTTAATGTGTTACTAGGATTTACAAGAACCGGTTGGACGTGTTTTATGACGCGTTAACAATATTTCAATTATCACAATGGGTGAGACCCGTTTCATGGCCCGAGTACTTCC
>Ga0310344_10002695_pt1 | contig 13324 bp, 13 predicted proteins | sample HC15DNA20200_MG_FD_203801 | JGI IMG/M metagenome (GOLD analysis project Ga0310344, IMG submission 203801) | Marine microbial communities from station ALOHA, North Pacific Subtropical Gyre - HC15-DNA-20-200_MG | ecosystem: Environmental > Aquatic > Marine > Oceanic | place: Pacific Ocean: North... | reverse complement strand
CATCCTTATCTTCAGCTCTAAGTGCCAAGTTAAATGCATCCGCACCAATATTAAATTCTCGACTCCAATGAACAGTTCTCCAAGTCTCAACTGATGATTGTATGGTTTGACCATCAGGCAACTTGTAGCTTGCATTTAAATTAAGAGCTTTATTGAACATTTCATTCATTTCTTTCCATTGAAAGTTTCTTCCATATATTTCTTTACCCATTAAATAATAAGGCTCGGGATCATCGGGGGTTACTTCTATTGCAGCCTTAATCATATCTTCAGCCTTGGCCCAGTCTTCTTGCTGAACATATAGTCTTGCTGAGGTAAGTTCTTCACTAGGACAGCCATAAAATACTAGAACAATGGATAAAAAAGTAATTGTCCTAATAAACAAATTGAGCCGCATTTTTTATTCCTCCAAAATAACCTTTTATAAAATTTATTGGATAATTTAATTCCTCCCCATAGGGGATTCAAGCCAATTAAAGTAATGTTTTAATTTTTTCAACTCTTTCCTCAAAAGATTCAAGAGTCATTTTTTTAAGCCCTTCTAGACCAAACCCTTCAACACAAAAGGATGCCGCAGCATTGCCCCATATAACACCTTCATTTAATGAACAATCATTAGATAGTGCCGCCATTAATCCACCTCCAAAAGTATCTCCCGCCCCTGTTGGATCAATAAGAAGATCAATTGGAAAAACTGGCGCATGAAAGGAATGATCTTTTGAAAATAATGTTGCTCCAGAACCTCCTTGTTTAATAATTACATCATTAGGTCCAATATCAAGAATGACTTTTGCAGAATCTGAAATTGTTTTCTGGCCAGTAAGGAGTTGGGCTTCACTTTCATTTATAAGAAGAATATTTATGTTCCTAAGTAACTTATCCAAATCATTCTTTGTAGTATTTATCCAAAGATTCATTGTATCGCAAATAATTAATGTATCTTGAGATTGGATCTGATTAATCACGTCTAATTGAAGAGCGGGATGAATATTTCCTAAATATAAAAGAGGGCTTTTTCTGTTTATTTCAGACATCTCCGGACTAAAATCTTCAAATACTCCTAATTCAGTATAAAGTGTAGTCCTATCCTCCCAATTGTCATGATACTTACCTCCCCAGCGAAAACTAGGTCCATTATTGATTTGAAGATCATCAATATTCTTTGCATAGTTCTTAAACAATGAAATCCCAGCTTCTGGAAAATCTGATCCAATAACGCCTATTACACTAACTGGAGCTAGGACTCCCGCAGATCTTGTAAAATACGTTAAGGAACCACCCAAAGTATCTCCATTTAGCCCATTTGGAAGCTCTAGCCAATCGAGAGCTATGGATCCTACAGCTGAAATTAGTTTAGTCTTCATAAATGAAAAGGTGATTTTAACTTTACGAAGATCATTGAGCAAGCCTATATTTTTTTCTTAAAAAGATAATTGTTGCCATATTAAATGCATGCTATATTTAATGAAATAGCATGGCTAAAACCTAGGTATGGCGACAAAAAAATTTGCAATATTATCAGATGTACATGGAAATCTTGATGCACTAAAAACTGCACTCTCAGTTGTCCATTCAAAAAATAATATCGATCAATTAATCTTTCTAGGTGATTATTTTTCACTAGGTCCAGCCCCTAAAGAAGTTCTCCAGATTCTTAGTTCAATGGACAATACAATCTTCATTCGAGGTAACCATGAACGTTATATTGTTGAAAAACTGTGGACACACACGAATCCCACCCTTGAAGGAATGAGCCAAGATGACCCTGTAGTAAAGGCCATCGTACAACATCAAAAATGGGTCTTTGAACAAATTGGGCAAGATGGTATAGACTTCATAACCAAACATACAAAGATATCGTACAGAGAAGTTTTTGATTCAACTCTTATTGAGTTTACTCATGCATGGTATGAGCGAGATGATATACCACCTTCTTTAAATGAAGCAAAAGTCTGGCGTGAACATGTGAATAGAGCACATCCAAAAATCAATGACTTCATTTTTGTACATGGCCACATACATTTACCACGAGAAGAAAATCATAAAAATTTAAAAATTTTATGCCCAATTAGTACTGGGTTGCCTTTTGACAAAGTAACTAAGGGTGCTATAGGCTTTCTTACTGTTGGAGATAAATTTGAGTGGGAAGTCCATCGATTTGAATATGACCTTAATGTGACAATTAACCTGCTTGAAAAACGTCGACCTCCGTTTTATGAGAACCTCCAAAATACTATTAGGTATGCGGAGATTCGAAATGAATCGAAATAAATTCTTTTCATCTGACTCTAACTCACAGTATATAATATGATTTATCTTGACTACAGTGCAACAACACCATTAGATAAACGTGTTTCAGATTTAATGAATCAAGTTATTCAAGAAGATTTTGGAAATCCTTCAAGTATTCATCAAATTGGTCAGGCTGCACGCTATAGAGTTGAAAAAGCTCGTCTTCAGGTAGCAAATGCAATTAACGCTGAAGCATCTGAGATTATTTTTACCAGCAGTGGTTCAGAGGCTAATAATTTAGTATTATGGGATGTCATTCAGCGAAGGGGTCAGCATGTGATTATTTCCAGCATAGAACATCCTTCTGTTTTTGAAACTGTTAATGCGCTAAAGAGTTTAGGCTTATCAGTAAGTGAAATTGGTGTAGATCATTTTGGTAGAGTAAGAGTCCATGATATTGAAGATAAGATTAAAAATGAAACTGCTCTGGTGGCAATAATGACTGCTAATAATGAGACAGGTACGATTCAACCAATTAATGAAGTTGCAGCCTTATGCAGAGAAAGAGGAATTCATTTCCATACAGATGCGGTTCAAGCTCTAGGAAAAATTAAAGTTGATTTCACTGAAAATTATACCAGTACAGCTAGTTTCTCTGCTCATAAAGTTTATGGCCCTAAAGGTGTTGGAGTTCTCTACATTCGAAAAGGCAACAAATTACATCCTTTAGTTTATGGAGGTAGTCAAGAAAAATCCTTAAGAGCTGGAACTGAAAATGTCCCTGGTATAGCGGGATTTGGATTAGCTTGCGAACTAATTACAGAAAATATAAATGAGCACTCAAGTCGAGTCGAAAATCTGCGGAATATGATGGTTAATCGAATTATATCTGAATTTCCCTCAGGGATTATTAATGGGCATCCTGAAAAACATCTCCCAGGTGTTTTAAGTGTCGTACTCCCAAAAATCGATGCTCAAACCTTATTGATTAAACTTGATCTTGATGGATTTGCCGTATCAACAGGCGCCGCTTGCTCTTCCGGAACAACCAAGCCATCTCGGTCTCTTTTAGCAATGGGCTTATCAAATGAAGACTGCAATAGTACAATAAGAATTTCAATCGGTAAACAAACAAATGATTTGGAAATAGAATCCTTTCTTGTTTCTCTATTGCATCATGTGAACTTGATGATGGATAGCAAAGAATTAGAGGTCGTCTTATGAACAAACGAGTCTTGGTAGCAATGTCGGGAGGTGTTGATAGTTCAGTCGCACTAATAAAAGTTATTGAAGAAGGGTTCGAACCTATAGGAATTACAATGAAGCTCTGGGAAAGTTCTGATTCAGATGGAACACCTTCAACAGATTCATATTGTTGCTCTATAGAAGCAATTAATAATGCAAAAAATGTTTGTAAAAAATTTGGTGTCCCTCATTATACACTTGATTACAAGGAAATTTTCAGGAAAAATGTAGTCGATTACCTCGTAGATAAATACTTTACTGGAATAACTCCAAACCCTTGTATTCAATGCAATGTTCATATTCGTTGGGGGGCACTTTTTGATAAAGCAAATGATCTTGATGCTAATTGGGTTGCAACGGGACATTATGCTAAAATTGGAAAAATGGAAAATTCTGGGGCAATAATTCGTAAAGGTATTGATGATAATAAAGATCAATCCTACGTGTTATGGGGAATAGATCCAAAACTTATCCCTAGGACTCTATTTCCTATTGGAGACTTAACTAAGCAAGAGGTTAGAATAATTGCGGAAAAAGCTGATCTCATTACTGCAAATATTAAAGAAAGTCAGGAATTATGTTTTCTACCTAATGCTGATTACCGCCGTTTTTTGAAAGAATATGCTCCTAATCGTACCGCATTAGAAAAGGATGGTATTATAATATCAACTGAGGGAGAGACTCTTGGAAATCATACTGGAATTTCTCAATACACTATTGGACAGAGAAAGAAATTAGGAATTTCAGGTCCTAAACCAAGTTATGTGCAACATATGGATCCATCAGCAAATACTATTACCGTCGCACCTCGAGAAAAAATGTATTCACCTAGTTGCCAAGTTTCTCAACTTAATTGGCTCGTACCACCGGAAAATTGGCCCTCTAATAAAATTAAAACCCACATACGATATAATCATAAAGGAGTAAAGAGTGAAATTATTATCTCACCTAAGGGAATTGCAAATGTGAAATTCGATGAGCCTCAATTTGCTGTTACACCTGGCCAATCTGCGGTATTCTATTCAGATGACATACTTCTGGGTGGAGGAATAATCCTTTCAGGATTAAAATCAAGGGAACAAAACGGACTTGACAATCATTCATTATAAAGGTTATGTTAGATTAACATTAAACATATGAGAACTATATTATTTAAAAGGATTTTGATATTATTTCTAATGCTAGTAGCTATAAATGCGCAGTTTAGGAATGATGTTCCCTCTATAAGGATCAAGGATACAATAGTCCGCAATGATGGAAGTTCGCTTTCATCTATTATTAATTCAGATAGGCTAAGTATGAATCATAGTTTTTCTCTTGGAATGGCCTCAATGGGTGGTTTTGGAATGAGTTATGGAACTTACTCAAATAATTTAAATTATATTGTTAATGACAAATGGTCTATCAATTCTAGAATTGACCTTGTTCAACCTACTGGGTCTTCTTTTTCTGGAGGACTAAATAGCTTAAACCCAATGCTATTATATGATGCTGAAATCAATTATAAAGCTGGAAATAATTTAAATTTCAGTTTTTCTATGGATAATCGTCCTCGCCACTACTACAGTAATTGGGGACTTGGCCCTTATGGTGGATATTATAGCTTCCCACCTCGCAGATAATTATCTGAATGGCCATTAAGGGTAATAAAAAATCCAGCCGGCGTAAATTAAAAAAAACGAAGAGCGTTCAGCTTCTTACCGGATCTAACCTTTCTATCCTAATATTAGGCATTGCTTCTGTTATTTTTATAGCATCAATTATCGATAGACATATGAGAGGAGGGATGACAATTCAGGATTTCAGTACTGCTGTGCAGAATCCCTCGCCTCTTGGTACGATAAATGATGAATCACTATTAACGGATATTGAAGCTGAAGTACTAAATGGATGTGGAGTAAGTGGTGTAGCTCAAAAGATTACTGACTATTTCCGGCAAAATCATATTGACGTAGTTCGAACTGAAAATGCAGATAATTTTAACTATGACAAAACTATTGCAATCCTTCGTCGTGGTGATTTTGAACAGGTTAGAGAAATTGCACGACTCCTTGAGATTTCTCCTAGTGATTCAATCAGGGTAATCGAAGATAGGAATGAATCACTTCGTACAGATGTTACTATTATAATAGGCAGTGACTATCTCAATATTGGACCAATCCAAAGATTTCTCAAAACACAACTCTGAAAAAAAAAGACAAAACCTTAACGGGTAGCTACTCTTATGATTTAGCTAAATTTGCCGCATCTCTTATTATTAATAAAAAAGCTGAGAACGTAAAAATTGTTGATGTTCGAAAAATTACAGAAATAGCTGATTATTTCGTGATATGCACAGGTACATCAGATACACATGTAAAAACTATTCATGATGCCCTTAGTAATGGAATGTATGAAAGATCACAACTATGGAAAGTTGAAGGACTTAATTCACTTAATTGGGTTCTAATGGATTTTGTTGATACAGTGATACATATTTTTCAAAAAGAACATAGAGAGTTTTACTCTATAGAACGACTTTGGGCTGATGGTAATATTGAGAATATTGAAGATGATTTTTCTACACATTAATAATCCCCTCCAAGATTGATATAATTTGAACATTCACCATGTCAACTTTTGATGTAAAAGATCACATTCTTGATAGACTTAAGAAAGCAATCTATTCTATTGGAGTAGAAGATTCTAAAGTGAAGCTCGATCAAAGCAAACATCCTGAATTAGGTGATCTTTCATGCGCGGTCGCAATGTCCCTAGCAAAAAAATTAGACAAATCACCAATGAAATTAGCGGAAGAATTAAAGGAAAAAATTAATCTGGACAATAAAATATGTTCAAAAGTGACTGTGTCTAATCCCGGGTTCCTAAATTTTAGGATTTCTTCTGATTATATTTACAATCAACTTTTAGAAATATCAAAGGAAGGTCAAAATTACGGAAAAAAATTAGCCTACTTAGGTCAGAAAGCTCAAGTTGAATTTGTAAGTGCTAATCCAACTGGACCCTTAACAGTAGGGCATGGTAGACAAGCCGTATTAGGTGATGTAATTTCCCGAATTCTTGAATGGCATGGCTATGATGTTGAAAGAGAATACTATTATAATGATGCTGGGAGACAAATGAAACTTCTCGGTGAATCTGTTAAAACCCGATATCTTCAACTTTTAGGTGAAAAAGTTGACCTTCCAGATGGCGGATATGAAGGTGATTATATAAAAGAAATTGCTGAAGGGATTATTAATAAAGAAGGTGATCAGCTAGATAGGGAATCAAGTATACATGATTTTCGCAAGGTCGCCGAAAAAACTATCTTTTCCGAAATAAAAAATACCTTGAATAAAATACAAGTTCATTTTAATAATTTTGTTAATGAGCAACGTTTCTATAATGAAGGTAGTATTGATGAAGTCTTAGAAAAATTAAAAGAGAAAAATTGTATTTATGAAAAAGATGGAGCCGTATGGCTTAAAACAACCAAGTTTGGAAAAGATGATGATACTGTGCTTATTAAAAGTACAGGAGAGCCAACTTATCGCCTTCCTGATATTGCCTATCATAAAGACAAACTTAAGCGAGGATATGATTTAATTATTGATATTTTTGGAGCTGACCATAATGATACTTACCCAGATATTTTATCATCTTTACATGCAATGGGTTATGATACAAGTAGCATTAAAGTGCTAATTCATCAGTTTGTATCGCTTCTACGAGATGGCCAAAGAGTTAAGATGTCAACTAGGAAAGCAACCTTTGTTACCCTTGATGAACTAGTAAAAATGGTAGGTGTTGATGTAGTACGATATTTCTTTATTATGAGAAATAGGCAAAGTCATCTGAATTTTGATGTAGGACTTGCTGAGAAAGAATCTGATGAAAACCCTGTTTATTATCTTCAATATGCACATGCCAGAATCTGCAATATATTAAAACATGCAAAGGAAATTGGGGCTACCGACTCTTCTTCAGTGGATCTTTCTTTAATCGTTCAGGACGAAGAACTAAATCTTGTCAAAGACCTTATGAAATGGCCAGAAACAATGTTTACCGCATTAGAATCACTTGAACCTCAAACGATAGCAAACTATTTACAATCTGTTGCTACAGATTTCCATCGTTTTTATAGTGAGCATCGTGTAGTAACTGAAAACAAAGTCTTAACTTCGTCTCGATTATATCTTGTTTCAGCGGTAAAAGAAATCCTTGCCTGTGGTCTTCAAATATTAGGCATAAGTCAACCCAATAAAATGTAATATTGAATAATGGATTCTTTAGAATACCTGATTCTTTGTTTTTCTACACTTTTTACGTTGGTAAACCCAATAGGAATGTCTACAATTTTTCTTGCACTTACAGAACGTTTTGAAGCCCCACAAACAAAAATAATTGCACGAAAAGCAACATTTACAGGAATAATAACACTCTTAATTTTTTCATTTCTTGGAAAGTATATTTTTCAATTTTACTCAATTACCCTAGATGCGTTCAAAATTATGGGAGGAATTATTTTTTTCAGAACGGGTCTCCGAATGCTTGAAGTAATCGTATCACGAACTCGGTCTACTCCACAGGAACAACAAGAAGGCTTGGAAATGGATGATATCGGAATTTCACCCGTAGGTATACCTTTATTAACAGGTCCAGGTGCTATTACAGGAGCCATGGTCTTATCTGGAAAAGCTACATTAACCATTCATTATTCTATACTTGTTACTTGTATAATATTTGTTATGACCCTTGCTTATTTTATCTTAATTGGAGCAAATAAACTTTCGAAAAGATTAGGTACTACTTGGATACGAGTTATACAACGCATTATGGGAATTCTACTTATGGTAATATCAATTCAATTTATTATCGATGGTGCTACTCCCGTATTAAAATCCATAATTATTTCAGCTTTAGAATAAATTTTATTTACTATAAAGTTCTTTTCATTCTCTGTTTATTAGGAAGCACAAAATAAATTAAGATTCTTGCAGGGATACCAACAAACAGAGAAATAGCCATTAGAATATTCGGCATCAAATACCTCAACCCATTGTAGTGTTTGAAAAAGTACTTAATCATTGAAATATGTGATGTTATAATCATCGCAACACGTCGCTTAATAATAGTGCTACCCCCTTTATGGTGGACAATAATATCAGGGTAAAATCTAATTATGAAACCCAAATCCTTAATCCTTTTACAAAGATCAACATCACTAAAAAACATAGGAAACCTTTCATCTAATGCTGATAAATCATTCAATATAGTGCGGCGTACAAATAGAGCAGCTCCAGCTGCTTGATCAACTGTTAATTCAGTTTTATGGTTAAAGCTTCTCATTTTCCAACCTTCGAATCTTGTGAATTGATTAATACTCATTATTTCAACCAATACATTCAAGTGAGTTGGGAATCTTCGACATGATAATTGGACCCTCCCATCCAAAAATCGAAGTTGTGGTGCTGCAGCGGCAACCTTAGGGTTTGAGTTTAGCTTATTAGTAAGCCCATTAATTGTTTCAGCTTCGATTTGAGTATCTGGATTTAGTATAAAAATATAATCTCCCTTAGATTTATGGATTCCTTGATTCACAGCTTTTGTAAAACCAAAATTCGAAGTATTCTTTAATATGATGAGATTCTTTCCATCATATTTTAGAATTTCATCTATAGTTTTATCTTTGGAATTATTATCTACAACAAATACGTTAATACTTCCCGCATCAAGACAAGGCTTAAGTGAAGTAAGACAAGCCCCGATTTCTGATTGGGAGTTATAAGTTACAATAATTACTGAAACTTTAGGTTTATTCTCAGACTCTATCTTGGAAATCTCTTATTTAATAATTTAAACTCTTCACTGTCAATTGTTCTCTCAACGCCAAACCACCATACCTGCGATTTTCGCTCTCCCCATTTAAATTCAAGATTATCAACAAATTCATCTTCATAATAAAAATTAAAGTTGAATTCTTTAATCTTAATTCTAATATCTAATCTGTATTCAAATTTTACTTCTGGCCAAATATTAACCTGTCGTTCACGCCATTGTTTTCGAATTGTGCTGACCCATCTTCCCAGTTCCGGGTCATATACTAAAAAAGGTCTCTCTTCAAACATTAATGCTGTATTATCAATTACTCCATGCCTTTCATAATTAAAGGCTGGAATAATCGAAAAATTTTCTCCCATGTAACCAATGTAAATGAAAAAGTCATCCGAATCAGGTCCGCTATGCGCACCCCACCATCTTCCATTGTAACTGTTATAATCATAGACTTCTTTACTGTACCAAGTACCTGGAACTCGTTTAGTCCAAAACTTGGATTTAATTAGTGATATATATTCAAGACCACCTACTAAATTAGAATTTCCGAATAAACCATATTTTCGCAATCCTATTATACTTGCCCCTGAATGATCAGGTTGACGTGAAAAATCATCCCAATCCCAAGCATGATCATCACGGCCATATTCAACATATAATTTTAAGCCAGATTTTGGGAATGAAGCTACTAGATACCCTACCAAAATTTCATCCCAAAGATCAATCGCACTTTCTGGATCCTCAGGATCTTTCTGTTTTTCACTCAAGAAAAGGTCTTCGAATGGCAGAACCATTGCATCTTTGAGAGATATATAGGACCAACTAGTTGGTTTTCCAGTTCCATGTCCTGAAAGGTAGGAGCGAGAAAACCCAAAAGTAAATTGGGGATTACTATAGTACGTTGACGAAAATAGTAGAGTTGAAAAATAAGGTTGTCCTACATTCTTATCATCCATAGGAGAAAAGATATATCTTACATCAAAACCAAAATTGCGAATATACTTTTCTCCAATTGTTCCAAAAGTAAAATATCTAAATCCAGATGTATTATTTGACATCTGAAGTGAACTATGCATACCCGGTCCCCACCACATATTTGCATTAGAAATCCCAACACCTAATCCAGAATGGTGCAAAAAAAACTGAAATTCATTTATACCTGAGAAAACAATTGTAGAATCACCATGAGGTTGGTTATCATTCATTCTAGTATAAATCCCTTTTCTTATAGGTACAGAATATTTAAGATTTTCATTATTAAACTGGTAAGGTTCGATTGTAAAGGTCAAAAACTTGCCCATATAACCAAACCGAAAAGACCTATAACGACTTATACCTTTACCAATCCATCTAGAACCACTATTTTCAAGATTTGGAGCACCATTATTATTAAAATATTCACCCCTTGCCATAATCTCCCATCTACCATTCTCATTAGACTCAATAGGAACAAAAGAAGGGCGTAGGATAAGTGGAGAAATTGCAGAATTATTATTGTAAATATCTTTTTCATACTTTAGAAGATTATAAGGTTCAGCTTGGTAATATATCTGACCGATCAAAAAAGACATATGTAAAGCAAGAACAATTAGTATAGAATTATATTCTATACTAAAAAATTGGCGTATTTTAATATAAAATTTAGTTAGCGACATCGTTAACTTGATGGTTTCTAATAACAAGAGATTAACTCTCGTTTGTCAAACCAGTTTACTAAGTTGACATTTCATTATTTACACCTTACTAAAATAAATCTTCCATTGTTTTAATTGAGAAGTTTTATACATTAATTTTTTATCTTGAAGATTCCATAAAAGAATAGTGGAGGCGGGGAGAGTCGAACTCCCGTCCAAAATAGGAATTGATTGCATGTCTACATGTTTAGTTTAACTTTTTTTCTCACTCTGCATTTGGTGTCAAACGCCCAAATTACAGAGCCAGCCCGAAAATTTTCATCCTAAAAGTTCAGGCATCTTTTAGGAATAGTTTGCCTAATTGACGCTCCATTCTGAAACGACAAACATATTTCAGATGGAACGGCTTATGCTTTAAGCGTAAGCAATGTTGCCATTATTGGCATCTGTGTTTTTTCCGGGAAGATTTAACAGATTACCCGGGTTCTGCACATGCTACACAAAAAAAACCATATTCTGTCGAAGCCAATCGCCCCCATTTTCAAATAACGTTACGAAACTTACATTTGGCAGTATACATAAACCAAATTTTGCAAAATACTCCTTCAACCTTTCTCTTTATAATAAAACTACTTATATTGAACTATGAAGAAGACATTTCTTGCACTTCCCCTGATTCTATCTACTTTAATGTCATCAGGCGGTTTTGACAATGGAACTTCCGCTGGGAGAGGTCAATTAGAATTAGATTTTACATGGAATCCCTTTAATTATTTCAAACAAGGACAATCGTATGCAGTCCTTAGCTATGGATTGCAAAACCGTTTAGATATTCATGGCTATTATTCAATCCACACCGAAGGATTCCATACATACTATATTGGGCTTTTTTATCAATTTTTATCTTCAAAAAAAGTAGACTTAGCTACCGCAATAGGATTTAGGGAAAATAGAGAGACAGAACTAAAGGATATTTTTTTTCCGCAAATATTATATACAATTAATCTAGATAATAATTATGCTATCGGAGGCAGTTTTGTTAATATAATAGGATCTAAAAAGAACCAAGTAAATGAAACCCCTATAGCAATTGACATAGCATTACTGCTACCAATCAAAAGATTTTTTAAATTACCAAAAAATATTTCTGATATGAAATTAGCATTAGGTTTTTTTAATCCAGTTACAAATTCAAGTGTTGAAAAAGGTAAATTTATTCCTACTTATAGTATAGATATTAAATTTAATGGTCCTTGAGTTTATCTTTTTCGAACGGCTCCCAGAGATTTTATTGAAACTCTAGGATGAATATGGTGCCCATAAAGTCCTAAACAATAGTATATAATTAATACCTCACTCCATTTTATAATTGAAACAGAAAATCCATTTAGCTTAAGTATTAATAATCCTGAGAAAGTTAAGAAAATTAGTAAATCAACAACTGACCAAAATTCAAAACCTAAATGTCTGCTATTTTCAATATAATTTGCACTTGCAATAATTATAATTAAAATCAAACAAATAAATCTTGTCGCACCCAATCCAGTCAATAATGGCAAATTTGTTTCTTGAGAAATAAAGAAAATTTGAAGTATGCAAAATAGAATTACACCAGTTTGTATAGATTCATCTTGATTAACACCACTCAAAAAAAAGATTAAGAGAAGAGTAATTCCAATCAAAAGTTCAATTGACAAATCACTATATGATATTGACATATAGACTTGAGTGGCGAGCGCAATCAAATAAATAAATCCTAAAGCTGGTAAATAGCGAACTCGGAAAAGATGCTTATTGCTAAACCTAGAAGTCTTTAAATGAGCAATAATATTTGTTAGCCTTGAAGCCAGAGGCACGTAAAAAGGCACTGGTGGAGTGACAACAAAAATTAAAAGAATTAATAAAAATAATTGCATAGCTAAATATCCAAAACCGTATATAAAAAAAAGAATAGCGCCTAATCCTGTTAAAAGAGTAACAAAAAAAATTGGGATTAGAGTACCCATATAAGAATTAGTTTCTCTAAAAACTAAATGATGAAGATGTATTGTATCAGCATTCATAGGATTCTGACCTCGAAGAATCCTACTAAAGAACACTCGTGTAGTATCCATAATTAAAAATGATGAAAGGATTAAAAATGGGGTGATTTCTAAAATTGCTCCTCCCATTGAAAACTGATGGAAGAGAAGGGGAAGACATGCTACATGATAACCTAAAAGAAGACTCCCAGAATCTCCCATGAAAAATTTTGCAGGCTTTCGATTAAAAAGTATAAAGCCAACTAAGGACCCTAGAAGAAGTGAGTTTAATGAAATGAAATTATAAGTACTGCTAACCAAACCAATTAATATAGAAAAAAGAGTCAACATTAGCATGAATCCACCAGCTAAACC
>Ga0310344_10002694_pt1 | contig 13325 bp, 13 predicted proteins | sample HC15DNA20200_MG_FD_203801 | JGI IMG/M metagenome (GOLD analysis project Ga0310344, IMG submission 203801) | Marine microbial communities from station ALOHA, North Pacific Subtropical Gyre - HC15-DNA-20-200_MG | ecosystem: Environmental > Aquatic > Marine > Oceanic | place: Pacific Ocean: North... | reverse complement strand
TACATTTTTTTTTATTAAATTTTGATCTCTTATATCTCCTTTTATAATTTTTAAATTTTTATGAGGTTTAATAACATTTTGTCCATAAATCATCAGGTCAAATACGGTAACTTTATAACCCTCGGTTAACAATTTGGGAACTAAAGCAGATCCAACGTATCCTGCTCCTCCCGTTATAAATATATTTTTAAACATTTAGCTTAAATAAGCTTGAAGGCTTTTTATAATATCTGGTTTCTTTATTTGCTGACTATTACCCATAAATTGTATTTTCATAGCAGCTGCTAGTGCGGAAACGAGCATCGAAAAATTGACATCATTTTTTTTATAAATTCCTACAGAAAGAAGAGCCAACATTGCATCACCAGTTCCAACTTTATCTACAACATTCTTAGCAAAAGCAGGGCAGCTTAAAAGTTTTTTTGATCTTCTTGTATATATTTTAGATCCAGTATCTCCAGAGGTCACAGTTGTGTATTGTGATTTAAGTTTATCAGATAATTTTTTAATCAGAATTTCTACTCCATCATATTTATTTCTCATTTCATGGCGCATTTCGTTTTCATTAATAATTACTAAATTTGCACCTACATAATTTGAAATTGTATGGTGTCCTATATTTGCTGCATTTAGTTGGGCATTTACTGCAATAAATTTTGAATGTTTGATTATTTTTTTTGCTGCGTCGTTAGATATAAAGCCGTGACCATAATCAGAAACAATAACCAAATCATGTTTTTTTATTTGTTTTATAATTTTTTTATTTAAAACTGAGCTCTGATTTTTATTTAGTGGATTATCATTAATAGAATAAACACCAAGCACTTTGTTTTTATTTACGGAATCAATAAATCTTTTTTTCAATATCGTTGTTGAATTTTTTTTGGCTAAAAAATCCCTTTTTACATTTTTTGGCAAACATTTGTTTATAAATGCTAATTCCTCTTTGTTTTCACCAATGCTGCTAAGAAGAGTTGTTTTCTTACAGAAACCTGACAAGTTTCTAGCTATTGCGGCTGCTCCTCCAAGATATTTTTCTTTGTACAAATCTCTTAGAGCTAAAACCGGTTCCTTTCCAGACTTACCTAGAGCTTCACAAAAAATATATTCATCTATAATTGTTTCTCCTATAACAAGAACTTTTAAATTAAAATATGAATTAATAATTTTTGATATTTTTTCATTATTGTCAAAATTTTTGTTAACTTTTATTTTGTCTAAAAATTTTTTTTGTTGGCTTGATAGATTAAAACCAGAGGTATTGATTATCTTGCTAGAACTATACAGTTCATCATCGGTATAAACTATACGGCCTCCAATGCTTTTAACGGCTTTTGCTTCTTCGTTTATTTGACCGGTAACATCTAATTTATTTTTAATATAATCTTTGCCTTTGCAATAAAAATTTGGTTTTAAAAACTTAATGGCCTTAACTGCATTTCCGGTAGAATTTGAACAGACATAATCTACATTTTCTAAAGCAGCCAAACATTGCATTCTAATATCAATAGGAAAAATTGGCCTGTTTGGTCCTTTGTTAACATAGCGATCTTGTGTAACACTAACTACCAAAATATTTCCAAATTTCTTTGCAGAATTAAAATGCTTGATATGACCGGCGTGTAGAATATCGAAAACACCATGGCAATGAACGACTTTTTTTCCCTTTTTTTTTAAAGTACTAATTTTTTTGCTTAAATCTTTTAAGCTAGATATCTTCTTTTCCATTTTTTATTTTCTTTTTTTTAAAAGTTCGAACCAAATCTTGGTTGCTTTTTTGATTTTTTTTGGAGTCCAAACTGGAGCGTCTTTAAAATTATCTATATTCTTTAATAAATTTCTGACTCCATCTTCTATTTTCACTTTGGGCTTCCATTTAAGATCTTTCTTGATTTTTTTTATATCTCCTAGAGATCTATCGGGCTCACCTGGTCTCTTTGGTATTCTTACGGTTTTTCCACCTATTAAACGAGCAATCTTGTTTACTTGAACTTCTTTTCCTCCTGCTAAATTATAAACCTCTCCTGTTTTTTTAGAATAAGCTGATTTTAAAACTGCATTGACTAAATCACTTACATGTATGAAATCTCTAGTCTGTTTTCCATTTCCTACTATTGTTAAAGGTTTGTTGGCTAATTTTTGAGCTAAAAAAACTCCAAAAACAGCTCCATAAGCACCAGTGGTTCTTGATCTTGGTCCATAACAATTAAAAAATCTTAAACTTATAGATGGAAATTTAAATACCTTGTTCCAATGCATGATCAATTCTTCGGCCTGCCATTTCGTAAAAGCGTACGGATACATTGGCTTTATTTTTGAGTCTTCTCTGGTAGGAAAATACTTTGGGAAACCATAGCAACTTGCTGATGCAGCATAAACAAATTTTTTAATCTTTGCCTTCTGTGCTGCTTGAACAACGTTAAATGTTCCAACAACGTTGGAGTCAAAATATTTTTTTGGATTTTCAATACTTGGTACTATATCTGCCAAACCAGCTAAATGAAAAACATAGTCTACGCCAAAAAAATATTTGTCTAAATTTTGGTTCTTAGAAATATCAATTTTAATTATTTTTAGATTTTTTTTTGAGTGATCTTTTAAATTTGATTTTCTACCAGTACTAAAATTATCTAAAACTATAACTTTATGTTTCTTTTTAATAAGAAGATCCACCAAGTTGCTTCCTATAAATCCTGCTCCACCTGTAACTAATGACTTCATAATCTGTTTAACCAATGCTCCGCACTTTGCAAAAAGTACGATTTACAATATTTTTGATCATTTTACTTCTTAAACTGGGATAAATAAAAACTTCTTCCTTTTAATTGTTGTTTCTATATTTCCCATTAAAATTTTTATTCTATTTCTTTGTAAATTGATGATCTGAAAAATCTTATCAGTAAAAGGTCCTGATGAAAATTTATATTTTTTGTTAATATCTAAATCAAAGAAATCTCTTGATAAAAAACCTTCTGTGCCTTCTGAAGATTTACATTTATTAATAAATCCTTCTATATCTTTTTGAGAAGCTATAAAACCTTCCAGAATACATTTAAGACCTCTTGTAAACCTTAATGAGTCAACAGTTTTTTTAGATGCTAAATTTTCATGAAAGCAAAATAAATAGTCTCCCAACAAATTAAATTCTTTGTTTATTAATTTATTATTTTTATATTTTTGAATTCTGAGTTTTGGAATATAAATTTTGAAATTTTTACCTAGTTTTACGTTCAAATCCTCTTTGAGTAAGGCGAGACTTTTTCTGTCAAATTTTAATACTGTCCACATTTTATTTTCGCTTTAGTTCTTGTTTAAGCTCGTCGTATTCTCTCATTTTTCGTTTCATGTAATTTACCGTTAGCTTGGTTTTTGCAGCTATACCTTTAGGCGTTAGAGCGTAAAAATAGTTAAGTTTATTTGGATTCTTTTTAAAATTTTCTATTTTGATCAAACCTTTTGATTGCAAGGCTTTTAGACAATAATTTAGTTTACCCAAACTAAAACCAAGTTCCTCTGCAAGTTCTCGCTGAGTAGATTCAGGTTTTTTTTGGATCTGCCTTAATACATCAAAATGATCTTCTTTGTCTTTCATATGTTCAATATTTGAACATATTATTGTTCAATGTTTGAACAGTAAAGACATTTATCAAGTTTTAAAATTGTTTAATCATCATGGTGTATGAAGAACCAGAGATACAACTATATGTTGTAATTTAAAAAATTGATTTTAAACTGCTTTATTTAGTGTGGTTGTACGAAAAATCCCTAAAAAAATGTAGCTCATTTTCCTTATTAATTAAAAATATTTTCATTTTGTTTTCACCAATCTTAAGTTTTTGAAAGGGCACTCCTACTATGGCCTCATTTTTTAAATTTAACAATTTACCAGATAAAATTTCATCATTTTCACTTTTTACGATAATTGCGTAGATATTTTTATCTAAATCTTGAAGAGTAATTTGAATTTGCAAATCACTTATATTTGAAAAATCGACTACATTTCTAGAAATTCCAGATATAGTTTTTAGCTTATTAAATAGGTTTAGATTTTTTCTTTTTACAGATAAGTTTCCTTTGTAAGTGTGACTGTAATCAACTTTGTAATTTTGATTAGATTTTATTTTCCAAAACCAATTGTTTTTAAATACTATAGAGGGCTCATAAGAACTTAGTACATAATCATATATTAAATAGTTCATGCTTTTTGTACTTACGCCATACTGTAAATTTGAATAGGGATTACTACTTTCAAAAAGTATATAGTTTGGTTTCTTTTTTTTTAATTGATAGATAGTCTCTTCTTGCGATTTTTTAGAAAGATTAATAAAATTATAGTGATATTTTGAACAATGAGGTTTATTAAAAATATAATTCCAGGTTAAATTGTTTGTCAAAGTGTAAAGGCATTCTTGATTTTTAATATATCCTGAGATTTTTTTGAAACCTTTCGCATTTATTAAGTCCATATAAAGTTCAGAATCATTATGATTTTTAAATTTAGTTCCAATGTCATAATAGTTTATAAGCGAAGATTTAATGTAACCACCTTTAGAAATAAAAAATATTACAAAAAAACTGATCAGAAAAACTTTACCTATTCTTATTTTTTTTAAATAAAAAATTAATACATATGAAATTAATACAGGTGTCATCAAGAATGACTGTAGTAAATGCGTTTGATCATTTAAATAGATAACTATTCTATAAAATAGTAGTTGAGATATTAAAATAGTTATTAAGTGAAGCTTGTTGTTTATAATTTTTTTTATATTTTCAAGTCTAATATTTTTTAAATTAAAAAATACAATAAATATTAAAAGAGATAGATTAATTGAAAATACAGCAACAGTTCTAAATATTGAGTAATTTGAGGATGAGTGTATATAATCCATAAATGAGGGAACAACACAACAATATTTTCCTGTGCTAAGTAAAAATTTAATATTTTCTAAAAAATATTTTAAATTTTCAATACCAAAGAAAGAAATAATAAAAATAGCAGATGTAAAAAAACCTATAAAAAAAGATGCATATATTCTTTTAAAATTTATTGGTTTTGTAAAAAGTATTGTGAGTAGAAAGACTGAGTTTAAAGCTAAAATATAAATACCCCTATCAAAAGTATAAAAAAGCCCAAGCAAAGATACAGAACCGACAATGAAAAATGGTATAGAAAATCTATTTTTTTTATTTTCTAGAATTCCAATTTGTAAAAAAAGTAAATTAATTAAAAAAAATAAATCTTGAAAACTCGTGGTAAATAAATAGTTATCTAAAAAAAATAAGGTCAGAATAACTATCAAGCTTAAATTTACTTTGTATTTGTTTTTTAAGCCTCTAATGAAACTGTAATAAATTATTAAATATGTGAGTGTTAAATTAATTGCAGGAATCAAATAAAAAATTATTAATCTAGTTCCAATAATAGTTTTGTCGAAACCAAAAATATGCATTGATATAAGTGAGGGGAATAGATCTATCCCGCCATGGACGGTAAATAATTGACTTGGGCCTAATTTATTTAATGTTGGAAGATATCCCCAAAATTCTGACTCACCAATAGAGCCAGTGAGCTTTGAAAACAAAGGAAAACTCCCTTTTAATAAAAGCAGCAAAAAAATGAATAGTAATGATAAACTAAAATAAGAAAGTTTTTTTACTCCGAAAAACCTAATAAAATTTAAAATTTTTTCACTTATAGAATATCTGTTAGCATATGAAAAATAACAGGATATTGATCCAAGAATTAACACTATTAAAAATCTTAAATAGTTTGTTAAAACATCTACTTTTTTAAAAATAGGATTTATAACAATATCATTCGGTACAGTAAATTCAGGTATAGTAATTAACCTAGACAAATAACTTGCTATAGCTAAAACTAAAAATGTATCGATATAAATTCTTATGCTCTTATTTGTCATAGAATAAATAAATTAAATACGGCATATAAATAAATTAAATATAATACTATTGTTGTTCTAAGTATCTTGTCGCCTAAAAATAAAAGAATTTGATCGCTAGTTATCTTTATCTTTTTGATAATATAAATGTATCTCACTGTACCTGTTATAACAAAAAAATATGAATATATAAAATATTCCCCATACTTTTTTAAAGTATCTGGGTCCAAACAAAATATTCCATAGATGAAGCATTGAAATACGGCTACCAAAACTAATATGGTTGATAGTTGTTTTTTAGTTGGAAGTTTTACTTTTTTATACTTTTGGTCAATAATTTTTTTTCCTATAATTAAAATAAGCGATGATGTTAAAACAAAAATTAAAAGCCAATTCGATATCTCAATATCAAAATACAAACTTCCTGCTAACACTCGAAGATAATAAAAAAATATCAAAATAATTATATTTATTGGAAAAATATTTTTTAATATTGTTGTGTAAAAAAAATTACTAATAAAATATGCAGCAATTATATAATTTAATATTTTTGAATTGGTAAAAAATAAATTCAATACTAGAATGGAAAGTAAAGAAAAAAATAAAATAGTTGCCTGATTAATTGAAACAGTTCCCTTTGCAATAGGTCTGTTTCTTTTCCATCTATTTTTTTTATCAGACTTATAGTCATGTATGTCGTTTAAAATATATACGCAACTCGCAGCAAAAGAAAAAATTATAAATAAATTTACTAAAGCATTAAGTTCAACTTTAAATATTTCTTGAGAGAAAAAAAGTGGAATGAAAATATAAAGATTTTTGGACCAGTGGAAAACTCTTATCAAATTAAGGATGTTAATTAATTTCATAAGTTAAATATTTTTAGAAAGAATTCGTTTATGATATTTATAATTTTCCCTCTTGTAGAAATAAAAAAAACTTCATCTTTCTTATAAATATTTTTTGAAGAAATTTGTTCATACAGCCTATTTTCTAATTGTTTTTTTTCTACCAAAAAATTTTTTTGTAGTGATAACAGAATTTTATCTTGGGTGATTCCATTATTATCGTTGTTCTTTCCTATTGTTTCTAAAATATACAATGAAAGAGATCTATTTGATAATGCTGGTCCAGTTATAATTATAGAATAATTAAAAAATATTCCAAATAAAATAGTTAATAAAAAAATATCCTTATTAATTATTTTTTTCATAAAAATTTTTTTATATAGAAAGTAAAGTAAAAATAAAAAAGATGTAAATGCTAATAAAATTAAACTTTCATAGAAAAATATATTTGATGGAAATATCTGCCTTTTGACTATTAGTAAAAAGTAAAATATTAAGCTGAATATCAAAAAGTATCTTAAAAAAAACATCATTTTATAAAAAGTATTTAATAATCTTCAAAAACCTTTGTTTAATTTTCGAACGATGCACTGAACTTTCATTGTTAATAGTTTTTAAATTTTCAATATACCAATTATAAGCTTCTATGATCATTTCTACATTGGAATATTTTGGTCTCCAATCCAATTTCTTAAAATTCGCATCTAAATCGTAATAAAAATTCCAGTTATAAGATAAATAATGCCAACTGCTTAATGGTGAAAGTCTTAATTTATCTAATAAATAAAGAGTAATAACGCTTAAATTTTTATTGATTGGTAATACTCTGGATTTCGAGCCTATTTCTTTAAAGGCGGTGTTAAGATCCTCTTTGAGGGTACTAAATTTATTTGTTCCAATGTTGAATTTTCCTGAAATATTTTTTAATGCGGTTTCTATTGATACATCAACTAAATCGTCTATATGAGCAAACTGGAATTTATTATTTCCTGATCCAATTATTGGAATTTTTTTGTTATCCTTAACCCAGTCGAAAAGTATTTCAAATATCCCCAACCTTCCTTTTCCAATTATTGGTCTTGGTCTAATAATTGAACATGATTTAAAACTTTGTTTTTTTTTCAAAACTTCTAATTCAGCCTTATATTTTGATAAGCCATATATTCCGGTAGGGTTATATTCCTCATAATTCACATTTAATTCTTCAGAAGTAGGTTTGCCAAAAATTGCCGAGGAACTCATATGACTGAAATGATCAACATTGTTTAATATTGAATATTCTAAAATTTTTTTTGTTCCATAAATATTTGTTTTTTCAAAGTCTCGGCCAGCTTTTGTTAGTGGTACTAATGCGGCATTATGGTGAACGTATTTTACTCCTTTAAAAATGTTGTTTATTGTTTTGTTTTCAGTAGAAATATCAAGTTTATAAAATTCTGAAATTTTTGAAATTTTTTTATCTTCTAATATGTCAATGGAAACAACTTTGTGCCCCAAATCAACCAGTTTTTTTACTATTGCTGAACCTACAAACCCGCTAGATCCTGTAACCAAGTGTTTGTTCATTTATTAAAATTTAAGCTTATTATTTCTTTTCATCCACTCAAAGTTTCTCTTTAATCCAAGACTTAAATCAATTTTAGGACTGTAACCTAAGTCCTCCTCTGTTTTTTTAATTGTACAAAAAATATTCTTACTTAACTCAGATAGAACATGAATTTTTGAATTATAAAAACCAGTTTTTTGGATTATTGTATCTGCAATATAAGCAAAATTGCTTAGAAAAGAAGGTAACCGGATGTTCTTGTCTTTTGATTTAATTGAAAATTCATTTAGAAGTGTCTTTCTTACTGTTTCAACTATTTCAAGTTGAGTATAAGGCTTCCTGTCAGTAATCCAATAAGAGTTACCATTTGACTGTTCTTTTAAGTAAGTAAGTATCAACCCATAACTTAAATTTTCTGTATTAGACATCGATCTTAAATTATTGCCTTTTCCTACAATGGGAACTTTGCCGGTATTTATCATTTTAAAAAAAAGGTTTTGTCTATCAGGCTGATATGGACCATAAAACCACATGGCTCTAACCAGAACCGTGTTGATTAATTTTTTTTTCTCAACTTCTTTAATATATTCTTCCATGAGCATTTTTGATTTACCATAATTTAAATAAGGATTATAATCAGAGTTATGTTGGAAAGGTGAATTTTTATCTTTGTTTAGTCCAAAAGGCGAGTTAGAGGACAAAGCGATGATTTTCTCTAACCCTCTATCTATTGCACATTGACATATATTTTTAGTTCCTTCAAAATTTACTTTGTATAAATCGGATACTTTTTTAGGATGTATTACTCCTGCTAAATGAAAGATTTTTCCGCTTTTAAAATTTGACAAAAATTTTTTACAGTCTTCATTATTTGTTATATCACCATAGTAATATTTGATGTTTTCACCAAATAAATTAAAAAGTCTTTGGTGTTCTGTTCGAGGGATAAAAACACTTATAGAAGTATTTTCCCTCAAATTTTTTGTTTCCGGGTATAAATCAATTCCCTTCAAAAAAGCATTTATTAGATTGATTCCCAACCATCCACTTGCTCCTGTTATTAAAACATTGTTCATTAATCTAGATCAAAATCTTTTTGATAGTTTTTTCTTAATTCTTCTTTTTGATATTTTTTATAAAGAATATAGTTTCCACATACCAAAATATCAAGATTTGTTCCCATAAAACACTTAAATGAATCTTTTATAGAACAGACTATAGGTTCGCCTCTTATATTAAAAGATGTATTAACAAGTAATGGGCAACCCGTAATCTCTTTAAATTTTTTTAAAAGTTTATAATATTTAGGATTAGTTTCTTCATGCACTGTTTGAATTCTAGCTGAATAATCAACGTGAGTAACTGCAGGAATAGATGATCTTTTTATATTAAGTTTTTCTATTCCAAAAAGTTTTTGATCCCTATCGCTAATAGGTATTTTTAAATTCTCTTTTACATCGGATACTAAAAGCATGTAGGGACTGTTAGAGTCTAAATCAAACCAATCTTTCAAATCTTCTCTCAAAACCGAGGGTGCAAAAGGCCTAAAGTCTTCCCTAAATTTTACTTTTAAATTAAGTTCCTTCTGCATTTTTTCTGATCTTGGATCTGCTAAGATTGATCGAGCTCCTAAAGCTCTTGGCCCAAATTCCATTCGCCCTTGGAACCAACCAACAGTTTTTTGATTTTTTAATTCATTAGCTACAGTATTTACTAAGTTATCCTCACTATGTTTTTCATATGTAGCATCTAAAGATTTTAAAGCCTTCTCTATTTCCTCATCTCCGAATGAAGGTCCCAGAAAAGAACCTTTCATATCATCCCTTTTTAAAGATGTTTCTCTTTTATTTCCCAATTCTTGATACCAAAATGCTAAGGCAGCACCTAGGGACCCTCCTGCATCACCAGCTGCGGGTTGAATCCAAATGTTTTTAAAAATGTTTTTTTTAAAAATTTTTCCATTCGCAACACAATTTAATGCAACTCCGCCAGCCATACATAGGTTTTCAATTTTTGTTTCATTTGATATAGAGACAACTAATTTTAATATGATTTCTTCAATTACAGCCTGGATAGAAGCTGCAATATCCATATGAAATTGTGTCAGTATTTCTTTTTCTGGGTCTCTCACTTTTTCTCCGAATAACTTAGAAAATTTATTATTTGTCATTGTAAGTCCAGTTGCGTAATTAAAATATTTCATGTTCAGTCTAAATGAACCATCGTCTTTTAAATCAACAAGTTCTCTCATAATAGCTTCCTTATATTTAGGTTGACCATAAGGAGCTAAACCCATAACTTTATATTCTCCGCTGTTAACTTTAAAACCCAGGTAATAAGTAAATGCTGAGTAAAGCAAACCAATGGAATGAGGAAAATGGATTTCTTTTAACATTCTTATCTGATTTTCTTTTCCGATTGCTAAAGTTGTTGTTGCCCATTCACCTACGCCGTCTAAAGTTAATATAGCCGCCTCTTTAAATGGAGAAGGATAAAATGCACTAGCTGCATGGCTATAATGATGTTCTGAAAAGTAAATTTTGTTTATATCTTTAAAATTTTTATCGTGTTTTTTAAGATTATCAAATAAAAATTTCTTTTGAAAAAGTTTTTCTCTTAACCAAATTGGCATAGACATGGAAAAAGACGTAAAGCCTCTGGGTGCAAAAGCCAAGTATGTCTCAAGCAGTCTTTCAAATTTTAAAAATGGTTTCTCGAAAAATACAATATGGTCAATTTCGTTCAACTTTAAATTTGAATGATTTAAAACGAACTGTATGGCATTATAAGGGTATCGGGCATCATGCTTTTTTCTTGAAAATCTTTCTTCCTGAGCAGCAGAAATAATCTTGCCATCAATCACCAATGCTGCGGCACTATCATGATAAAACGCTGAAATACCTAAAATCGATTTCACTTAAAAAATTGTATATATAAACGGGGCTACTACTGATCCTTGGCTTAAAACTATCAGTACACCAAAAAAGGCTAGAACAATTACAATTGGAAATAGCCAGTATTTTTTTCTCTCTTTTAAAAAATCCCAGAATTCACTTAAAAAACCAAACATTAAAATTGCCTTTTCATTGAACCAACATTTTTTTCTCTTTTGATCCAGTAAGATTTATCTTTTAAAAATTTTGTATTTAGCAAATCTTTTCCAACTAAACGCATAAATAGACCTATAGGTGTAACAATTACAAAGTATATTGCTGCCATAACTAAAGGAGCTACAATTCTTCCGAGTAACTCACCAAGTTTTAACCAAAGAATATTTAGTGGAGTTAAAAATTTAGAATTTATTAAACCTAAAATTAAAAAAACAATTGAAACAGGAATTGACCAAATTCTTAAAGGGCCTCCGTATAAAATCGGCCAAAGAGAAACGAACATAAAAACTATAAAAAAAAGTATTCCAAAACTTCTGTTGCTGCCGGATTTCATTTAATAGTATCTTAATAATCTAAAAATTGTTATATATCAAGCGTATACATAAATTTAAGATAACTTTAAATTAATTATGAAAATATCTATTAATTTAGGTTCTAAAATATTATTGTTCTTATCGATAATAATATTTTTTTATATTTTTTATCGAGCTCAAATTCATCACCAAGGAAAGTTTTTTGATTACTATAAAAAATATTATTTGCTATCTTTAATTTTTTTTACTTTTTCTATAGTTACTCTTTTTCTTAAAAAGGAATTAACACAAAAAATTATATTATTTTTATCTTCTATTATTTTTTCCCTCTATTTAATAGAGCTGTTTCTCATGCTAAAGCCTGATAATCCGTTCTCACAGATGATTTCTGATGACAAAAAACTAGGTGTTGAGTTTGATTCTAGAAGCAAAGTGGAGTTCTATAGCGACTCTATAAAAAAAAATCCGGATTTGGTTATGGCAATTCCAGGCATGCAAATAATAAATAAAGGCAAAACAATTTTGAGGTTTGGTGGAATTTCTAATCGAAAAACAGTTTTGTGTAATGAGAGTGGCCAATATGTAGTTTACCAAAGTGATAGATACGGCTTTAACAATCCAGATGAAGAGTGGGAAAAAGAAAAAATAGATTTTTTGCTAGTAGGGGATTCTTTTACTCATGGGTATTGTGTAAATACCGAGAATACTATGAGTGGAAATTTAATTTTGTTAAAAAAAAATAATAATGGTGTTATCAATTTAGGTGCAGTAGGAAGTGGTCCAATTGCACAATATGCTTCCCTAAGAGAGTATTTGCCAATTAAAAAAGTAAAAAATGTTCTTTGGATGTTTTATGGTGGAAACGACATAACAGACTTTAATTTGGATCTAAATAATGAAATACTTTTGAAATATATTAACGATAAAAACTTCACACAGAATTTAAAAACAAAACAAAAAATAATAGATAAAATCTTGATTAATTTACAAAATAAAATCTACTTGTCTAAGAAGAAAGATTTTATAAAATTATATAACGTTAGATCATTTTTCACAGAATATACCTACAAACCTAGTAGTAAAGACCAGGCCAACAAAAAATTTTTTAAGGAAAAAAAATTCAAAGATTTAGTTAAACAAGTTAACGAATTTGTAGAATCACAAGGAGCAAACTTGTATTTTGTTTACCTTCCTCCGTATGTAAGCTTGTTATCTAATGATGAGCTGAAAAGTGTTAAAAATTTAGATTATAAAGACAATGAACTTGCTAATTATCAACAATATGGTGAAATAATTAAAATTATAAATGATCTAAATATACCGGTAATAGATCTTAAAAAAGAAGTTTTTGATAAAAGTGAAGACCCCTTTGCCTTCTATCCATTTGGATTGCCTGGAAAACACTACAATGAATTGGGTTACAAAAAAATCTCTGAGACAATACTCAGTATAACTATAAAATAACTATTGTAATAAGTTTTTCTTTTATCAATTACCTGTGAATTTCTTACAAAAATTTTTTTCAGTGCATAAATCAAGCCAATTGAGCTATTAGTACTGGTCAGCTACACGCGTTACCGCGCTTCCACATCCAGCCTATCAAC
>Ga0310344_10002693_pt1 | contig 13329 bp, 15 predicted proteins | sample HC15DNA20200_MG_FD_203801 | JGI IMG/M metagenome (GOLD analysis project Ga0310344, IMG submission 203801) | Marine microbial communities from station ALOHA, North Pacific Subtropical Gyre - HC15-DNA-20-200_MG | ecosystem: Environmental > Aquatic > Marine > Oceanic | place: Pacific Ocean: North... | reverse complement strand
TTCTTCACGGACAAGTTTTGCTGCATCGTGTTTTTTTCCTTTTTTATTATATTTGATAATCTCAGGAGGAATTAATGAGCCGGAATAAACTAAAACATCTGCTTTTTGAACTAGCTTTTTTGCCTTTATGGTGATTAATTCAGGATCACCTGGACCACATCCAACAAAGTATACCTTAGACACGTTTTACCACCAGAATTGAAAAATATTTTGTAGTGAGCGTATCATCATTAACTTCGCCTAGAGTTAATTTCCTAATTATTTCATTTTCTGTTCCCAAATCTTGCCCAATTGCAAATATAGAATTATCAGGGAACCCAGATTCTTTTAGAAGTTCAATTACTTGATCAAAATAGCGTCCATCCTTTAGAAAGACTAACACTTCAGAATTTTTTGCAATTTCTTTGACAGAAGTTAGATCATAACATGATGGAATGATTGAAACTTTCTCTGCACCCTCCGCAATGCTAATCCCAACTTTAGATGCAAATGTAAACATTGAAACAATTCCTGGGATAACAGTGATTTTCATATCAGGGTGATTCTGTCTGATTTCTCTGTGCATGTATATCCACGTACTGTATAGATAAGGATCACCAACTGTCAAATAAACAACATTTTTTCCTGATAGAACCTTTTCTGCCATAATTTTTGAATTTTCTTTCCAGTGTGCCTCAAGAATGTCTTTGTCTTTGGTCATTGGAAAGATCAGTTTCACAATTTCTTGATTTTTTGATTTATCAATAATTGAATCAACAACTGATAATGCTATACTTGGTCTATCTTCTTTTGAGGCTGGACACATAATAACATCGGCGTTTTGAATTGCTTTTACAGCCTTGACTGTAAGCAAGTCCGGATCACCTGGACCAACACCAATTCCGACTAATTCAGGCATCAAAAATATGCATTTGTTCCCAATTAAAAATCTAGGTTAGTCTTTCGTTGCAGAAATCACAGTAACAGGGTTTCTGGCCAGCATCATAGTGCCAGTTGAGGTTTTACGGCTTTTCCCAATAGTAATTTGTGTAACATCAAGAGAGTTGAACTTGAGTTTTTCCAATGTTTGTAGTACGGAATATAATGTCTCAATAAGAATTACCCCGATAACAATTCTTCCTCCAGGCTTTAGTTTTTTCTCACATAATTCAACAATTTTTTGTGTATCACCACCAGTTCCACCAATGAAAATTGCATCCGCTTCAGGTAATTCAGAAATCTTTTCTTTTGCATTACCTAGAATGAGCGTTGCGTTAGAAACACCAAATTTTTTTAGATTGGTTCTTGTAAGATCGATTGCAGTAGGATCAAAGTCAACTCCTATTATTTTTCCGGATGATTCAATTTGTAGTCCAGCTTCTACACTAATTGAGCCACTACCACATCCTATATCTAATACAATTTGACCTGGAGACAACCTAGCTTTGCTGATCTGAATAGACCTTACTTCTTCTTTTGTAATTGGTACTGATTCTATTCTCTCGAATTCATCATCTGGTATTCCAGGTGTTTTAGATTTCCACATTTAATTACACACTAGATTATGGGAATGGGATTATGCTCGGACTAGTCGTACCTACATACATAAATGTGTATGATACTATCCAGGAAAATAGGTAAAGGAAAACAAAGCTACCAATGCCAGTTGTAACATATTTTTTCTTATTTTGTATTCTAATTTTCCACGATTTTGCAATTATTGCAGTTGCTATGAAGAGCATTATCATGAATCCAATTGATGTCCATCTTTTTTCTTCCATATCGACAATATCTTCAAACGCAAAAGTTGCTATAATACCACCAATAACCGCAAATACGATACGCATCCAAAATAGTCTATCAGTTAGTTTTTTTGTTGCTGATTTGTCTTCAAAGTCTTCTACAGTCTGTTTAGTTTCTTTTGGTGATATCTTAGGAGTGTCTGGTTCTGTGGGTGGAGTGTCTGGTTCTGTGGGTGGAGTGTCTGGTTCTGTGGGTGGAGTGTCTGGTTCTGTGGGTGGAGTGTCTGGTTCTGTGGGTGGAGTGTCTATCCTCTTTGGTTTTTCAGAGCCCCATTTTCTTTTTTTAAATCTAGCCAATGAATTTTCTAGATTCACTCCTTGCGTCTTGTTTAAAATCTTTGTCAAACAAATTCTTGGTTATCTAACCGTAAGAGTATAATCACCTATTACAATATTCCTTGCTATGACACTAGCAGGAATCGAACTAGCATATCTGATAAAGGAGATTAGAGAAAAGACGCAGGATTGTTATGTCAGTAATATTTATGGTATAAACAGAAGCAGTCTGCTTTTCAAACTACGTCATCCTGATAAACCTGACATAATGCTAATGCTTTCTAGTATGGGAATGTGGATAACTGATAGGAAAATTGATCCTATTGAGCCAAATAAGCTTCTAAGACGGTTACGAAATGATCTTCTTAGATCTAAGATCGAAAAGATTGAACAAATTGGGACAGAGCGTATTGCGTATCTAACATTTTCAAACTTCGATAATAGATTTATTTTGATTTTAGAATTTTTTTCTGAAGGTAATATTCTACTATGTAATTATAATAAAAAAATTCTTGCTTTATTACATTCTATTGATGTAAGACATAGACAACTCCGAATTGGTCTTGAATATACTCCCCCACCTCAAGATGGAGTAGATATCATAGATCTAAAAAAAGAAGATTTCAAAAAAATGCTATCAACCGCTACAAGTATTGGAAAAATTATCGGAAGAGGTTTAGGGTTACCAAAAAAATATGTCGAGGAAATTATCAGATTGGCATCAATTGAGCGTACAAAACCAAGTGATAAACTTTCAAATGATGAAATTGAAGTGTTGTTTGATGTAATAAACACAACAATTTCTAGAGTAATTAATGGAAAACATGATCCGACAATCATAAGTGACGAAGAGGAATCTGATGTCTTTCCCATTAGATTTTCTGATGATAATACAAAGGCTAGAGCAGTTTCAAGCTTTAACGAAGGTCTTGATATAATTTTCACTGAACAGATTTTACAAAAGGGAAAATCACTATACAGTAAAGAAGCTGAGAAAGTAATCGAAGAACTACAAAATAGGCTTGATGAGCAAAAAAAGGCAATTACAATAGTTCAGGAAAAATCGAAATGTATTGCAAATGTCGCAAACGCACTATTTTCTATTCAATCAGAAGGAAGTCTGAAAATAACTGATCCAAGTGTGGCTGAAATTTTAAAAACGCATAATTCAGAGTTGGTTAGAGAGAAAGGCATTCCTTTACTAATGATAGATGATGCACGAATCAAGATTGATCCTGATTCTCTGCTTCCGAGCATAGCATCCAAACTTTTTGATGAATCAAAGAAGCAAAAAGGTGCCATAAGCTCAATTGAGAAATTAATTAAAAAAACAGAGGATAAACTGCAAAAAACAATAGAGAAGGGAGAAATTGCACGAGGTTCACTTGGATTTACCGATATTAGAAAAAAAGATTGGTATGAGAGATATCGTTGGTTTTTTACATCAGATGGAATTCTAGCCGTTGGTGGAAGAGACAGTTCATCAAATTCAGCGTTAATTAGAAAACATATGGAAAAAGATGATAAAATCTTTCATGCAGAAATTAGCGGTTCCCCATTTTTTATTCTAAAAAATAGAAACAAAGAATTGCTGCCATTAAGTATAGATGAAACAGCACATGCGACTGTCTGCTTTAGCCGTGCATGGCAAGCATCTGCATATGGATTAAACAGCTTCTGGGTTATGCCAGATCAGGTAAAAAAGGCAGCACCGACAGGTCAGTCAATGGGAAAAGGCTCCTTTATGATTTATGGCACAAGAAATTTCATTAAAGTTTCATCGCTGAAACTTGCTGTTGGAGTGTTAAAAATAGATGAAAATTTCCTGCTAGTCTGTGGTCCACCAGAACCAATCAAGAAAAAATGTGTATGTTATGCTATCGTTGAACCAGGTGGTTCTGTGATTTCAGACGTTGCAAAAAAGATTAGGGCAGAATTTAATAAAACTGATGATAGTTTTCAGAAGTTGTTTACAATTGACGATTATGTAAGGGTATTACCTACTGGTTCAAGTAAAGTGACAGAAACAAATTAGTTAAGAATTTTTTCTGATTCAGTATCAATTTGTATCTCTTTGCCATCTTTGATTGCATTAAATTCTTCATCGCCCAAAACGAGCATTGGGATGTTTGCTAGCGCACAACCTGATGCAACAGTTAGATCTGCCTTCTGACAAATCATGGCAGCTGGAGCAGTGTTATTTGACTTGAGTGAATAAATTGTATAAGCACCAACACTACTACCAACTCCGTGAGGAAATACTAGAATTGTGTTTTTTATAGATTTTTTAAAAATATCACATTTTTGATCGTGAATAATTCCTGTTTTTTTATCAACCGCGCCTAAGAAATTAATTGGATTCGTAGTTTTGAGAACTATGCCATTTGCCCTTCCTGGAACTATGATTCTAGTCATCTAGTTTCATCTTCTATAATATTGGAAAGTGATTTGAGATTAACATCTACTCCAGTAGAATTTTTCAGATAGTATGCACCCTTGACTGAATTAGTTGTAACTGAATCAGTTTCGCTTGGATTAATTAGTGGTGTTAAACAAGTACAGCAATCAGATAGTATCTCTCCACCCGCTCTCTCAATCTCATTTGTATAATCAAGGTTTCGTGCTTGATTTTGTACTGCTCTAGAACAAAAAATCATGCAGCGTTTTTGAAAGGATTTTCCTTTAAGCATGCTTGATAGGTCAGATAATTCTTGTAATCCTAGTTGAGGGCTACCCAGTGTTATTAAATCTCCTTTATCAGATGTATTTAATTCGTCATAGGTTTTAGTCATTTCTTCTTTTCCAAAATCAATTTTTTCAGTGTTTTCTACATCTTCTGTAAATTGGAACTTGGCACAAGTTCCGGAAGTTCCCATTCCTCCACATAGTGCCTTACAGCTACGTCTGTCTGGTTCTGACACTCCTGAAATATTTACTGATGTGTCCCCAACTTTTCCTGCGAAAAATCCAAGTAGTCCAAAATCTAATTCGTTTGGATTATCTAGCTTCATTTGTATAGTTAACGGTGTGTCAGTTTGATTTTTTCGGAGATCGGAATAAGGACTCTTACCAGTAAGTGCACTTGCTAACGCACTAAAAGCACTCTCTTTGTTTGTTTTCAGACCACCAAGTGAATTTGCAAAGATTGCTGCGTTGCTTTCAGCGAATGAAACTTGTGTGTCTTTTTCTGGTAGAGTAAAGATATCATAAGGGGTGCAAGAAAATGTGGGTTCAACACCCATCCTAATGTATGAGTCTCTAATGCTTTTTTGTTTTTGAATAAAATCATCATCAATATGATCAAATTCTGAAATATGATCAAAATCAAATCCCATTGGGTTAACAGTTGTCTTTACTTTGACTTTGGCGTCTTGGCTAATTGTGCGTAAAAATTCCTCTCCAGAGTCACCGATTGTGTTATAATTTACTCCTGATAAATGTGCCCAGTTTACTGGGATTAGTTTTTCTGCTTTAGTAGCCTCTCCTGTAGCTACAAGAATGCGATATGCAGTTTGTAGTACCTCGCCCTTTTCACCATTTAGTGCAGATTGTTCTTCTTTTGATAGTTCCAATAATCATTCAAGTTTCTACAAATATAAGACTTGTACGTCACTTCCACGTATGAAAAGAATTCTTAATGGTATGATAAAGACGATGGATTCAGTAAAACCTCCCAGAATAACCGCACTGCAAGATCTACATGATGCGGAAGATCGTGGCCCATTTAGTATCCTAATTGGGACTATATTATCCGCCAGAGCAAAAGATGAAGCAACTAGTATAATTGTAAAAGACTTATTCAAAGTATACAAAAATTCCAAACAACTAGCAAATGCCAAAGTAAGAGATGTTGAAAAAATTATCAAATCAATTGGGTTCTATCATGTAAAAGCAAAAAGGATTATTGAGGTAGCAAAAATAATTGATTCAAGATACAGGGGTAAGGTTCCGGATAATCTAGACGAATTAGTAGCGTTGCCCGGTGTTGGGAGAAAAACTGCTAACTGTGTTTTGGTTTATGCGTATGAAAAGCCCGCTATACCTGTTGACATTCATGTACACAGAATTTCAAACAGATTAGGACTAGTAAAAACAAAGAATCCAGAAGAGACTGAATTTGAGTTGATGAAAATAACTCCAAAAAAACTTTGGCTTGATATTAATGAAACATTTGTAAAATATGGTCAAAATATTTGCAAACCAATATCACCAATGTGTAAAGTTTGCCAGATTAAAAATTCCTGTAAGTATTATAAAACTAGGAACGCTTCTTAGTAACTAAAAGTATGACAATCCCAACTCCCAAACATCCTACTACTGCAAATGGTAACATATGCAATGGTCCTTCCTTAGGATCACCAGATAGAATCTCTAGATTAAGACTTCCTGCAACAACTGCTGGTGGATCCTGGCTTCCTTCCATGCCCCAAACAGAATATGCTTTAATCTCAAATCCTTCAATATCTAGATTTGATAATACGATTCTTTCTCCATTGTTTACGGTTAATCCTGCAGTGTCAGAATATGCCAAGATTACTTTACCGCCTGGTAGCCATCCTCTATCTAATTTGTCGTGTACAACCACATATCCTTCATCTGGAAGCTGAACTGCAATCCAGAATTTTTTATCGGGTGGACTTCCCATACCGATTTCGATAAATTTGTCTTCAATTGTTGCATCATAAAATTTAATCACACCATTACCATCTGGGTTGCCATACAACAAGTCGTTAACTAGATTTACTTGCCAGCTTACATCATGAATTTCATCAAATTGTACAACTACTTCCTCTCTGGCTGGTATGTTAAAATCATTATAATCGATATCAATATTTACAATTGCTAGTGTTGGGTTAGATTGTTCTTCAGCAAATGCTGGTATGACCATTATGGAAAGAAAAAATATTATAGGAATTTTATAATTCATCTACTCAACAAATGGCTTTTCAAAATCTATGATGACTTTGGCAACTTCCGGACGTAGAATAAATTCGGATGGAGATTGACCGTTTTGAATCATCTCACGAAGTTTTGTTCCACTTATTTGTTCACGTGCATCAGCATCATGTGGACATACTTTTGGATTTGTAAATGTAAGACATTTTCTACAGTAAAAGAACGCGGGAAAGAATATTGGTTTTATTTCTAACTCAGGATAATCATCAAAAATTTTATGTGCTGCAAAAGGATCATAGAAATTTCCAACTCCTGCGTGATCCCTGCCAATAATAATATGAGTACATCCATAGTTTTGTCTCATAATTGCATGATGTATTGCCTCTTTAGGTCCTGCATATTTCATTTCAGTATGTAGTGTTGCAAGATGGCACTTGTTTTCAGGATAATAATTTGCAATCATTGTTTCGTATGCCTTTACAATAATCTCATCTTTAAAATCACCAGATTTTTTCTTGCCAATTAGGGGATTTACAAATACACCATCACGTGTAGTAATTGCAGTTTTTTGTAACATCTCATGTGCAACATGAGGTGGGTTTCTAGTTTGAAATGCAACGATGGTTTTCCATCCCGCCTTTTCAAAAGATTCTCTTGTTTCAATTGGAGTCATTCTGTGTTTTCTAATTTCAGTTTCGTTTTGCCTTAGAATGTAGTCAATCTTACCACCAACCAAGAAATCTTGCATTGAGTTGGTCTTTGCCACGCCTGGGTGTGTAGAATCGTTTGTGCCATAAACACCATTAGTTGTTTTTTCCTTATCGTAGGAAAATACCTCTTCTACATGTAAAATAGCAATTCCAGTACCGTCTGGATTCTTAAGTAAAACATCACCTACATCCTTCATTTTTTGAGAAGTTTCTTCATTAACATCTAAAACAGTTGGGATGGTCCATGCTGTTCCGTTTGTTAATCTACCCTTTTCAATCACTGAATCAAAATCTTGCTTGTTTAGAAATCCCTCTAGTGGGCTGAAAATTCCATCTGCAATATTTTCAACGTCATTTGCTAAATCTGCAGAAATATCTACAGAAAATAAGCCTGATGGATCTGTTTTAGTTACTCGATTTACTAGTTTTCCGCCGTGTGCATTAATCATGTTGAAGCCTCTTTTTGTTAATTATTTACTTGTTGTGATCCATATGTAATCCACATTCTTTATTTTCATCATTTTCCCACCACCAACGACCTGATCTAACATCTTCGCCGATCTTTATTGGTCTAGTACATGGCTCACAACCAATACTCAGAAATCCCTGATCTAGAAGTTTATTGTATGGACAGTTATTTTTCTTAATATAATCCCAAGTTTGATCAAAAGTCCAATTAATAATTGGGTTAATCTTTACAATACCACCATGCATTTCGTCTATCTCAAGCATTCTTGCATCTGATCTATTTTGATTTTGATCACTTCTAATACCTGTGATCCAACCATCAAGTGATTCGAGCATCTTATTCATTGGATGAACTTTTCTTATGGCACAACAAAGTTTCCTGTTATCAACACTATCATAAAAACAGTCTAAGCCTTTTTCTTTAACCATATTTTCAACTTCCTGCTTATCAGGATACAACATCTCAACCTTTACGTTGTAACGTTTCTCGACCTCATCCATTACGTCAAAAGTTGCTTGAGGTAATCTACCTGTTTCAAGTGTAAATAACCTAGCGCTAGAATTGATCTTAAACATCATATCAATAATTGCAGCGTCTTCGGCACCAAAGCTTGATGCCTTAGCAAGTTTTGGATGTAAATTATCGAACGCCCACTTTAGACACTCCTCAGCAGTTGTGAGCGTACTATTTACTTCATTTAATTCAGCCTGTGTGAATTTTCCCATAATTATGCATAAATCGTGAGGTATTATAATTATGCGAGAATTAGCTTGTGTTAAGAAATATTGTAAAATATAAACTCCTATTGAATAAAAAATAAAATGAGTAATGAAAATTACATTGTGGTCTTCCCATCATTATTTGCTGAAAATAAGATAAGCTTACTCATTGAAAACATCAAAAAAATTTTAAAAAATAAAAATCAAGGTTATAGTAAAATATCAAGAGATGGAAATCTAATACTTGTAGATGCAAATGATCCGGTTTTTGCGTCTACAACAATTAATCTGTTGTTTGGAATTAAACAAATTATGATTGCAAAAAAAATTAAAAATGATTTTACAACTGTTGTAAATGAAATAAACAAGGTTGGATCAAGCCTTTTGTTAAAAGGAGAAAAATTTTATGTTAGTATAGAAGGTGTTCCGAAAGGATATGTAACAAAGGATGCAGAGTTATCTGCGACTTCATTGCTAATTGAAAATAATAAGAATATTGAGGCAAAACCTGGAACAGAAGAAACGCATGAAAAACTATTCTTCACGTATATTACAAAATCTAATGCGTATGTCAGTATATTTAGTGACAAAGGACTTGGAGGTACGGTAAATAATTCGCAAAATCAGAAGGTTCTGTGTGGAATATTTGATGAATTTTCAGCACTTGCCTGTTTGGAAACAATAAAACAAGGTTTTGAAGTTAGGATTGTTTGTTTCTACCAAAAAAAGACTGAATTAATTACTTTGGTGAAAATTTTACAGAAGATTTTACCGAGGACATTACAAGAACAGACTAAAATTGATTTCTGTAAAATTACAGACCTTGGAAATGATCTTATATCAAAAAATTCTATTTTTACAGAAATACTTTCCAAACTTGCTGTAAGAGAAAAAATTTCATGTGTTGGGTTAAGTATATCTCCATTAATTTTTCCGGCAACGTTTGTAAAAAAACTAGAATTAAAAATCTTCAAGTCTGGATTACTACCAATAGTTCCACTTTCTGGAATTAGTTTGGAAATATTTGAAAATGCCAAAGAGATTGGATTGGAAAAACATGTCGAGAAAATTGAAAAGATCTTACGGACAAAAATTGAAGAAAAACGCATGAAAAAGTTCTCTTCGAAGGCTATAGACAGTATTGTAACGAATAGAAAGACTGTAAGTGCAAAACTTGGTCCTAATATGATACACGAGATATTAGATGCGCTTGAAGTGAAGCATTGAAAATTTAAACGGGAAAATTGGTTTAATGTTATGAAAAAGATAGGTCAATTCATCTATCCCTGGGGAAATGGACATTTTTCACGAATGATGCGACTGAATGACGCGCTAAATGAAATAATTAATGAGGAGTTGGAAACACATTTTTTTAGTAAAGGAGAAATTCTTGAGAAACTCTACAAAAAGTTTCCTGAAAAAAAAGAAAACATACATGAAATTTTAATGCCAACTCCTATTGATGGTAAGATGGGACCAAGTGTGACTTTATCGATGTTAAATTTACTTGTTCCAGTTTCAGATAACCAACCATTAGTCACTCAGATTTCGAGCTACCTTAAAAAGGAGAGAAAAGTATTTGATGAGAAAAAATTTGATCTGGTCATAAATGATGGTGATATGGGCTCGAATGTTCTTGCAAATAACCGAAATATAACAAGTATCTTTGTTACTAATCAATTCAAACCAAAGTTATGGAAATCAAGATTTTATTTTAAACCCGCATTATCATTTATTGCAAAACAAATTTCAAAAGCAACTAAAATTATTGTCGCTGACTCACCACCACCATTTACAATGTGTGAATATAATCTAAATTTTACAAGTGATGTAAAGGATAAGGTTGCGTACGTTGGACATTTTTCAAAAAGTAAAAAAATTGAGCGTGGAGAAAGTACCGAGTTAGAGATGCTTCTTCAGGATTCAGATTTTGGTTACTGGATGAGGACGGGAAACAAATCAACAAACGAAGGAACTGGAGAACGGTATGAGGAGGCATTTCACCAAGAACGGATGAAAAATGAAAAAAGAATTATTTCTCATGCAATAGATAACCCTCAGATAGATGTAGTTCTAGGCAAAGATGGTAAGAAATACTCAGTTTCAGACGCGTTAGAAAAACGAATTGATTGGGTACAAATTGATAAGGGATTCTTGTCGGAACAAGAAAAAGAAACTGTGTTAAATTCATGCAAATATGCAGTAATCAATGGTTCACATACAGTGATGGGTGAAATTTTAGGAAATCATAGAAAACCAATCATTGGCATTCCAATCTATGATGAACATACGAATCAGATTCAATGGGCGGAGGAGAAAAAATTAGGCATAATGGCTCATAACAGAGATCATATTGTACAGGCAATTGACACGTTGAGAAATAATTATGATAGTTTTCAGGATTCGATAAACGAGTTTTCAGACCATTTTAATGGAAATGGTGCGGAAAATACAGCAAAAATCATATCTGAATTTTTACAAGACAAAAAATAATTATTCCAATTAAAAGAACAATTCATGCTGATGCGCGGTATTTCGATGGGCGAACTGACCGCAAGGAATGAAGAGCTAATCCGCGCATCAGTATTAAATCGATCAATAGAATGATGAGGTAACACTCTTATGCGAAACCACGAGGTTTTCAATATTGCCAAATTGCCCTGAATGCACAAATAGAGAAATACAGAAAAAAAGAAAACAATTAGAAGAAGAATCGGAGGCTGCATATGAAGAGGGCAAAGATTTTCGAATGCCAACCTATAGGGAAATGGAAGATGAGATAGATTTCCCAATGAAACTCGACTCTTCGACCAAACACTTCATCTGTAAAAGATGTGGTCTTTACGCAACCAGAGAACAGATTAGTGATATTCGATACAAATTGTCACGCAAGGAATCAACCCGTGCCGATAAGCAATATGACTACCTAGATTGGTGGCAAAAAAGCAAGAAAGAAAAAGAAGCACTATAATCACTAAAAAATGGCCAAAAAGAAAGATGATATTCCAGAAGAGATTGATGCTGAGTTAAAGGCACCTAAGTTTGGAAAGCCAAAAACCCATACTGCGTCTGGATATATCTTGGACATAAATGAGAGCGATAAGAAGGTGGATGTACAAGTCTACGAGCCTGTTGCAGGCACTACAATTTTAGAAGGTCTGGGAATCTCAAAACAAATCAACCTAAATGATTTGGAAAAAGGAGTCACTTGTGAATTCAAATTGGATGAACTAAAAGCCACACTGAGTAAAAGAACTGTGGAATATTTGAAAGAGCAAGGAATCACAATGAATGCAATAATTCAATTTGAACTAAAAGAATTCAAAGTGATTGATGAAAACGCTTAGTCAGAATTACTTCGTTTCTCTAACTGTTTTCTAAATCTATTACCAATTATAGGATTTATAAAATACGGAAAAGTTTGTTTAAACCAAATTCCTGCTCTTGCAACTGGTGGTACAACAATTTCAAGCTTTGAAGAATTAGAAGCCTTAATGATCGCTTTTGCTACAGTTTCAGAGCTAAGAGAAATACCCGTTGAAAATTTTGAAAAATTCTCAAACGATGGGTGATCAAATAGAGGAGTCCTGACCATTATTGGACTTACAACAGTAAGACCAACACCTGTCCCCTCAAGCTCATGACGCAAACCTTCAGAAAATCCAAGCATTGCGTATTTGGTTGCACAGTATGATGCAATACCTGGCACACCAAAACTTGCACCGACTGATGCGACATTTACAAAATGCCCAGAGTGCTGCTCAAGCATTTGAGGCAAAAAAGCCTTAGTACAGTGGATCATTCCAAAATAATTTGTCTCCATCTGTGCTACAATCTCTTCAGTTGATAATTCGTTTACTTTTCCATAGATTACAAAACCCGCGTTGTTAACTAGAACATCAATCTTGCCAAACTGATCAAGAACCTTCTTGCCCATTTGATCAACTTGGTTTTTATCTGAAACATCGCATTGGCATATTAGAGATGTTCCTGCAAATTTTGAAATTTTCTTTTCAACTTCCAGTAGCTTTTCCTTTCTGCGTGCAACAAGAACCACGTTTGCACCCATCTTGGCGAATTTGGTTGCGGATGCCTCCCCAATACCGCTTGATGCGCCTGTAATCACGACTACCTTATTTTCAAAGTCCATGTTTCCTATGCCTCCTTTGTTATCTTGCTTAATGCAAACTTGACTAAGAGTACCCATGTTACTACGATTGGAACATAATAAGTGGCAATCCTCCAACCAATGACTGCATTCCACTCTAATCCCTTTTCTGGCATTACAAAATTGAATGGATCTAAATTATTTAGATATGCAACTATGCCAAATTCAGCTAAACCTGATCCTCCAACTGTTATAGGTAAGTTTCCAATAGCGTTCGCTCCCATTACAGCCATCACAGATTCAAAAAACTCTACTGTAAAGCCAACACTGTGTGCTATGATTAAAAATGATATTCCATAAAACATCCAAG
>Ga0310344_10002692_pt1 | contig 13333 bp, 12 predicted proteins | sample HC15DNA20200_MG_FD_203801 | JGI IMG/M metagenome (GOLD analysis project Ga0310344, IMG submission 203801) | Marine microbial communities from station ALOHA, North Pacific Subtropical Gyre - HC15-DNA-20-200_MG | ecosystem: Environmental > Aquatic > Marine > Oceanic | place: Pacific Ocean: North... | reverse complement strand
CCTTTACTGGTCGACCCGGAATTAAAGAAAAGCTCCAAAACTTGGCCGCTTACCGTGGAAGGAGCACCGAAGGTTAAAAATCTTCTGTTTTACGAAGACCCTGACTATGGGTTTGTATTTAATGCTACAGTCCGCAAGGCAAATTCAGTAACAAGTGTGCATGATCACGGTGACGTCTGGACACTCTACGGACTCATCGAAGGCCAAGAAACAATGTACCGGTATTCAAGAATGGATAATGGACCACGAAATACGGGGCCAGCAAATCTTAAACAAATCAGCTGCCACAACCTTGGACCAGGCGACGTAGATTCCGTCTCTCCAGGTAATATTCACCAGGAACATGGTGGCCCTGAAAACAGCATGGCGTTTATTGTGCGAGCGCAGAAGGCGGGTACCTTTAAACAGCGGACTTACAACCTTGAAACTGGTGAAGTAAAACTAAATAACGGTCCGACTTTAATTCCACATGATTTAAGGCAAGTTTGAAAACTTAAGCAATTTTTGAATTTGCCCGGTGACTTTAGCGTTTTGATTTAAAAAAAGTTTTCAGTAGGTTTTTTGACCGTAATTCATTCATGCCGCTGTATACTTCGGGCCGGTGATGACAGGAGGGGTGACTAAAAAATTTGACACCATTCTCTATCCCTCCGCTTTTTAGATCAGAAGCGCCATAATAGAGGCGCCTGATACGGGCCATGGAAATAGCGGCGGCACACATTGTACATGGTTCAAGGGTTACGTATAAATCGCAATTAATTAATCGTTTGGCTCCAAAAACCTTTGCGGCTTCACGTAATGCTAACATCTCTGCATGAGCGGTAGCGTCATTCAATTCTTCGGTTCTATTGCTTGCAGCCGCCAGCACCTGCATGGTTTGGCTATCGACAATTACCGCCCCAACAGGCACCTCCTCTCGTTGGGCCGCTTCTTCTGCCTCTGAGAGAGCGATCTCCATGAATTTTTGACTGTGTGAATAAACGGAGCTTGTCATAAAAAATAAGATCGGGAAGCTGAAGCACTACAGTTTAAGATTTCCGTTTTACCATCGGAGGCATCTCTTCAAGAAGACGTCCGTAACCCTCTCTAGGCTCATTTATAGATAACCTTTTTTGAAATTCCCAAACTCGTGCAGTTACCGGAAATACGATGGGAATCCCAAGATCTTGTTCCAACATTGGGATTACATCTAGAGCTTTCCAGCCCGTACCAAGCATATATATACCTTGAGCCCGCTTATGCGTTAACGCTAGTTTTTTAATAAAAGTGTAAATTTCTTGAGACGACAATGTCTGTACCTTATCGAAAGGAATATCAATACCTTCCATGCCAAGGACATCGAAGCCTTCTTTTTTGAAATAATTTCCAAACGTTTTGTTAATGTCTCCCTGAAAATAACTAGCACCAACAAAACGCTTAACCTTCAGAGCCCGCAAAGCAGAAACATGGTTCGTGCCCGAAGTGAAAACTTGGGTTTTATGCTTCCGTTCCCAGCCACGAATTTTTTTAGCTTCCCCGGCATTGCCAAGCACCATAAAGGGAGGGGCCCCTTCAGGGTGTATTACATCACACCCCTGCTCTGCTAAAATTGCGACTTTCGCATCGTAATCCCTCATTACCTCTTTAAATTCCGCACGATCTCCTCGAGTGATATTGTTGAACAGTGGAATAACGCCAATACCCTCAGGCAGAATTCTGATCATATCTTCGAGACCACCCGGTCTCATAGTCGGTTTGATAATACCAATAATGCCGCGCCAGCTTGAAAATGCCATAGCCAACCTATTCCTAGTTTTAGTTTGAGTCAGTGCAGTATTGCTGTTGTCATAACGAACGCGCAAGTGGTGATGATAAATTTGTATTCGAAAACCGCTGTCCATTTATCAATTGAAAACCAGGAAAGTTTCGCCCAGAGTAAGGCCTTACAATGATAAAAAAGTAAATTCATGGGATTAGGGAGGCTAAAATGAAAACATTGAAGAATTGTTCAGCGTTAGTGACGATAATAACACTCGGAATGCTGATAGCGTCGACGACCCAGGCTAATAACGTATCAAAATTTTATGACGGGAAGACTGTCAGATTTTACATTGGTGCTTCACCAGGGGGTGGGTACGACCTTTATATGAGAACATTAGTCCAACATATGGGGCCTAGGTTACCAGGAAAACCAAATGCGATTGTTGTAAATATGCCTGGATCTGGCGGCGTCAAAGCATCTAACTATGTTTACAATGTCGCACCAAAGGATGGAACCACAATAATTACTCCATTTTGGACTCATCCGCTTTTCCAGCTCATAAGACCGCGTGGCATAAAATTTGATATGAGCAAAATGAGGTGGATTGGCAATATGGCAGCCTTGAACAGTATGGTAGTCGCCATGGGTAACGTTGCAAGAACCCTAGAAGATGCAAAGAAAAAGGAAATAGTTGTCGCCGCCTCAGGCAAGGGTTCTGAGACCTATATCTTTCCAAAATTTCTTAATACGGCGATAGGTACTAAATTCAAAATTGTTACCGGGTATCGCGGCACCGCCAAAATGACTAATGCAATGGAAGCCGGCGAAGCTCAAGCTCGTGGCGGCTCGTGGCAAAGCTGGAATGTCATTAGGCCGCAATGGATTGGAACCAACAAAATTAGCCCTCTTGTTCAAGCCGGATTAAAGCCCCACCCAGACCCCGCGGTAAAGGGTGTCCCGATGTTAGTTGACGTCGTTCCCAAGAGCTACAAACTAATAGCACAGTTATTATCTGTACCGGTTGCAATGGCAAGGATTGTTGGGACACCGCCAGGGATACCCAATGACCGCCTGAATGCGCTCAGAAAAATTTTTGATGCAACCATGCAAGACCCGGCATTCCTAGCCGATGCTAAAAAAAGAAAAATGGATCTCGACCACCTAAGTGGCGCGCAAGTGGAAGCCAATATCGCTCAACTGATGAAAACACCTAAAGATATTCTCAAGCGAACGGCGGCTGTCCTTGGATATAATAAAAAGAAATCAAAAAAATAAATTTTCATTTTTAAAAAATAAAAAGGACGCCCGCTGGCGTCCTTTTTCTTGACCAAGTCGAAGATCATTTTAATGTGAAGATATGAAAAGGCCAATCATAGGCATAACGCTCGATTCAGAACCTTCCGGTGGATATTCAAAGTTTCCATGGTATGCCGTGAGACAGAACTACTGCGATACTGTTTCTCAAGCGGGCGGGTTACCCGTGCCATTGGCTCACGAACTTGAGGGGATCAATACATATCTACATACCATTGATGGAATAATTATTACCGGTGGAGCATTCGATGTAGATCCAGCACTCTTTGGCGCCCAGGAAAGACATGAAACAGTGATTACAAAGGACCAACGGACCGCGTTCGAAACTGCAATCACCAGTGAAGCTCTAAAGAAGGACATGCCAATTTTAGGAATTTGTGGCGGCCAACAACTCTTGAACGTCGTACTGGGAGGCACACTTATTCAACACATCCCAAACGAAATCGAAAACCCCTTACCTCATGAACAACCTAACCCGCGGGATGAAGCAAGTCATACAATTTCCGTAAAAACCAATACTGTTTTGCATCGTATCGTGGGAAAAGAGATCATGTCTGTAAACAGTGCGCATCACCAAGCAGTAAAAACTATTTCTGGAAATACTGTTATTAACGCAACCGCCCCGGATGGAGTGATCGAGGGAATAGAACTACCCGGCAAAAGATTTTGTCTTGGAGTTCAATGGCATCCCGAATTCTTAATTGACGCCGGCGACAAAATGATATTTGAGGCCTTTTTAAGCGCCTCCGCTGAATATGTCTGATCAAAAACTTAAAGGGGAACGCATCGCTAAGCGACTTTCACGTGCTGGCGTTTGCTCGCGCCGTGAAGCAGAAAGATGGATTGAAAATGGTCGTATAGCCATCGATGGTGTAAATATATCAACGCCGGCGACGCTAGTTACATCTAAAACAGTGATTACTATCGACGGGAAAAAGATTACCGAACCCCAGCCCCCCCGATTATGGCGTTATCACAAACCAGCAGGTGTCCTGTCGACAAATAAGGACCCAGAAAACCGACCAACAGTTTTCGATCAAATGCCAAAAAATTTACCCCGTGTCATGCTAGTGGGGCGACTTGACTTAAACTCCGAAGGGCTTTTGCTTCTAACCAATGATGGTATGCTGGCACGTCACATCGAGCTTCCCTCTACTGGTTGGGTAAGACAATACCGCATCCGCGTGTATGGACCCCTCAACGAAAGCCGGCTTATTTCATTATCGAACGGCATTACCGTAGACGGCATCCGCTACGGGTCAATAAAGGCAAATCTTGATAGTCAACGCGGGGACAATTCATGGATCACGGTATCATTACAGGAAGGCAAAAACCGAGAAATACGCAAAGTAATGGAACACCTTGGTTTAAAGGTAAACCGACTAATCCGTATTTCCTTCGGACCTTTCCGACTTGGTGAATTAAATCGTAACAAGGTACGAGAACTAGACCAACGTGCCATTTCAAAACACATAAATTTCGATACAACCGATTTAAAGAGGAACAAAATTAAACAGACACATCATAAGAAGAAATCGAGCAAACAAAAAAAGACTAGCCCACAATGTGAAAAGAACAGCTAATGCGGGTCGTCGGCGGCAAATACCGAGGACGTCAACTTTTCGTCCCTCCTGGACGGGATATAAGGCCCACTAGCAATCGTGTAAGGGAATCAATATTTAATATTCTTACCCAGGGTGGGGAAGAAATCGGAAAACGAAATTGGGTTGAAAGAGCGGACGTGCTCGATGGATTTGCCGGTACTGGGGCTATGGGCCTTGAGGCAATTTCTAGAGGTGCATCAAAAGTTACAGTTATAGACAATGACCAAGCTGCTTTAAATTGCTGCCGTAAAAATATTGAAGGACTTCGGGAAGGTAATAATGTTGAGATTTTATCAATCAACTGCCTAAATCCCGGTCCGACTGACCAGCCATACTCATTAATTTTTCTGGATCCACCCTACGGGCTAGGTTTGGTCGCACCAGCAATTGCCGCTCTTACAGATAACGGTTGGATTGCCCCTAAAGCTATAACCGTCGTTGAAATGGCAAGATATGATAAAATTAAACCACCATTAAATTTCAGAATTTTAGATGAGCGGGTATATGGAAAAGCCAAGATTTTATTTTTTGGAAATTGGTAATTGAAAATTTTTACCATCGCGGAATTTAACTCTTAAAATTAGACAACATTTCTATTATCTCTTCACTCGTAAAGACATCCGCAAAATGATTAAACATTGCACTTAAAGAAGCATTATGGGCCTCATCTGACCGCGTTGCGGTCGCATCCGATACAACCATGGTTCGAAAGTTCAGCATGTGTGCATCACGTGTTGTTGATTCGACACACACATCAGTCGCGATACCAGTTATAACCAGGGTATCTATTGCGGCTGCACGAAGTAATCTTTCAAGATCCGATGAGCCCCGAATAAAGGCACTAAACCGGTTTTTATTTAATATTATGTCCTCCGACTGAACATCCATTCCCTCCCAAATCTCAGCTTCAGGGTGACCATCGGTTAATCCTTCCAACATCCTCTCTACATCTTTTTGGCTGAGATATTCCATGTAAGCCGACCAAGTTTTAGGCGCATCATCACCATAAATTGCTCGCACCCAATAAATTTTACTACCCGCTGCCCGCATTGCCTTGCATAGCTTATTAATAGCAGGGGCCGCGCCAACACAATAAGGGGAATAGGCGGTCATACCCTCCTTAAGCCATATATTCTGCATATCAATAACAACAAGCGCCGTCCTCGACGGAACAAGTTCTTTGTAGGCATGCAGCTTGCCATTACGCCTTCGGAGAATATGCTCTATAGTAGACTGTGACAGCTGGACGTTGTGAAACTTCGTATCAGGCATCTTTCAAACAATTCAATTTATACTCTCAAGCCAGTAATCTTAACGGCGACCAAAGAGACGTTCAATATCAGTGAGATTTAACTCGACATAGGTTGGGCGTCCATGATTGCATTGCCCTGAATGTGGTGTGTCCTCCATCTGCCGGAGTATCGAATCCATTTCTGCTTGATTTAAGCGGCGGCCTGAACGCACGCTTCCATGACAAGCCATTGTTCCGCACACACCTTCTAAGCATTCTTTCAATGTCAAGCCCTCACCCAGCTCGGCTAAATCATCAGCCAAATCCTTCACCAAGCCAACGATATCGACATTTCCAAGAATCGCGGGCACTTCGCGAACTACCACCGCGCCATGTCCGAAGGCCTCGAGAACTAGACCCAGCTCACCAAATTCCTCAATCCGCTCAACCAACCTGTGACATTGGTATTCTTCAAGCTCTATCACCTCTGGGATCAAAAGGCCCTGACGCGCTACTTGTCCATTTTCTAGTGACTGCTTCATCTTCTCATAAACCAGTCTTTCATGTGCCGCATGTTGATCAACAATCACTATCCCATCAGTAGTTTGTGCAACAATATACGTTTCATGTACTTGGGCTCTGGCAACCCCGAGAGGGAACGAGCTGGAAACAAAATTTTCTACACTTTCAGATGATGAATTTAAGTAGTTCTCCGCGGGGGGTGCGGATGGCCTATCAATTCCCAGCGTTGGGGAATAATAGTTAGCTGCACTCTGCACCAATCGACCATGTGATGAATTTCGATGAGATGGCACTTTAGCTCCCGATTGCCCCTCAGCTCTAAATGCTTCTAAGGTCTGATTAGACACATTAGTAGATGACCGGCAACCTGCATCCGCTAGGGCATGTTTCAAAGCCCCAACAATTAAACCTCTAACTAAACCTGCATCTCTAAAACGAACTTCTGTTTTCATCGGATGAACATTTACGTCCACAAATAAGGGAGGGATCTCCAAATAAAGGGCAACCATTGGATGACGGTTACGTGCTAACAAATCTTGATATGCGCCCCGAACAGCTCCTATCAGCAAAGAATCTCTAACGGGCCTTCCATTTACAAACAAATATTGTGATCGGGCGTAAGCCTTGTTCAAAGTTGGCAGTCCAGCATACCCGGTTAATTGTAAATCGTTTCTCGTTGCTTCGATTTTTAAGGCGTTCTCGGCAAAATCACGTCCCATTACTTCAGATAAACGTGATAGCCTGATATCGGTGAGGTCAACTTGGACGTTATCAAAACTCAAACGTTTTCTTTTCTCGTCCGATACGGAGAACTTTGCCATCGGATTGGCCATAGCTAATCGACGAATTACATCAAGTATATGGTTAACCTCTGTTCGGTCTGTCTTAAGAAACTTTAACCTAGCTGGTGTGGCAAAAAATAAATCCGCAATTTCAATGCGCGTTCCGGTCGTGAGTGATGCAGGTCGAATTTTCTCTTTTTTACCTCCCATGACGGAAAGTGACCAAGTCTCACTGGCGCCACGAGCGCGACTCTCAATTTTAAGACGTGAAACGGAAGCAATAGAGGGCAGTGCTTCCCCTCTAAAACCGAGCGTAGAAATATTAAGTAGATCATCGTCCGAAAGTTTCGAAGTCGCATGGCGCTCTACGGAAAGTAAAAGTTCTTCACGCCTCATACCGATGCCGTCATCAACAACGATAATAGAACCCCGGCCACCAGACCTGATCACAACCTCAATGTTTTGGGCTTCAGCATCTATAGCATTTTCCACGAGCTCTTTAACAACGGAAGCCGGGCGCTCGACCACTTCACCAGCAGCGATACGATTAATTGTCCCCTCTGGTAAAAGACGAATTTTCATATCAAGATTCCTCACCGCTGAGAAACTGTCGAACTAAACGTTTTCCTTCTTCGACGGCTGGTTGGCTGTACGGGTCAACAGAAAAAAGATGTGCCGTGATAATTGTCTCAAGCATGAAATGCATCATTAATGCGCCCAAAGTTGTTTCATTAAGCCTGTCTAGCTGAATAACTCTCGTCGGTTTATTATTTCGGATTAAAGCTTTGACCGTTCCCCATTGCTCAGCGTCCATTAAATCACCCACTGATTTACCCGCTATATGCTCCAAGGCATCGTCATTGGCAAATATAGGATCGATCAACGGTCCTTTTCCAGCGGTGGGCATCAAAATGATCGTAAACATCTTATCATTCGGCCCATCGAGATAAAGTTGAAGCTGGCTATGCTGGTCAACCGTGCCAAGGGCATTGATCGGTGTCGTTCCTTTGCCCTGCTTACCGAGACTTTCGGCCCATAACTGGCGAAACCATAGAGCAAATTCTTCAAGCCGATCGATATAAGGCATAATTATTGTGGATAAAATATTTTTTTCGGTCGCTAATCCTGCCGCGATTGCGGCACCAACAGCAGCTTCAATATTTCTAGGGTCCTCCCCTTTTAAAACCGGATCAAGAACGCTCGCAGCGCCTGCACGCAACTCTTCAACTCCTAACCCTAAAATCATTGCCGGCAACAACCCAACCAAAGATAGCACCGAAAAACGGCCTCCAATTCTCGGGTCATGATCGAGAACCAAAATATCATTTCTTATGGCAAGGCGACGTAATATATTTTCACCAGGTTCCGAAATCGCAGTGAAATGTTCCGCTAATTTATCCTTTCCAACTAATTTACTGACTGCCTCTAAACATACTAAAAAATTGGTCACTGTTTCGGCCGTCGTTCCAGACTTAGAAATTGCCACAAATCCTGTTTGTTCAAGCGGCAAAGCATGCAGCATATATGAAATGCTATTGGGGTCGACGTTGTCATAAAAATGAAGTTTTGGCGCCTCTGTACATGGCCCAACACTTGTATCAGCCAACCTACAAATAGCGCGCCCTCCAAGACTCGACCCCCCAATACCCAACACCACAACGTGTTTAAATTGCTCGCGATATCTTGCAGCAACGGAGTATAAAACATCTAAATCGTCCGTCCGTTCTGACAATTGTAGAAAAGGCAAACTTTTATCAGCGTATTGTTGACGCAGCTTTTCAAGAGCAGGTCGGGTCTCTTCTAGAAATTTGTTAAAAACGTCCTGGTTAAGGCCGTTAAAACCAATAGCCGTGGAGAAACAATTAGAAGTCTGATGAACATAAGACATGGATGTCATGGACCTAGCCTTTCTTCATACTGTAAACCAGCCTTGCGAATCAGGAAAAGGCACTCATCAAATTATCGGTGGATAAATTGTCCAATTTATATACCGTTGTTAATCTTCGACACATCATCACATTCAGTTTAACGACATTCGCTAGAAATTATTCAGGAATTTAATGTGGAAACCTATGTAATTATTACGGTTGGGATAGCATTCTTTTTTGGCGGGTTAGTTAAGGGCGTTGTTGGTATGGGTTTGCCTTTAACGGCTATAGCATTAATGACTATTGTTCTTAAACTTGAAATTGCGATCCCTTTGCTGGTAATCCCAATCATAGCAACCAATTTATTGCAAGCGATTCAGGGGGGAAGATTTCTCGAACTGATAAAAAAGTTTTGGGGAATGTTGTTAGCTGCATTACTGGGAATCTTTATCGGCGCTTATGCCTTATATCGGCTGGATCCAACATATTTACTTATAGGTCTCGGTATAATTGTCTGCATTTATTCACTTAATAATCTTTTTACCATTCGATTAAGTATCAGTGAAAAATCCATACCGTTTGTCGCCCCATTTGTTGGGCTCTTGTCTGGCTTCCTAGCAGGGACCACGGGTGCAGTTGGCATACCGGTGGCAATTTATTACCAAATGTTGAAAATGAAAAAGGATATTTTTGTTCAAGCAGTTGGAATTCAATTTTTATTTACGGGAATAATTTTAACATTCGCATTATTTCGAGAAGGTGGACTACAAGGTAACATTTTAATTGCATCAATTTTGGCCCTTATTCCAACTGCAATAGGTATGTGGTTTGGTTGGATAATTCGAAATAAAGTCTCGGAAGAAAAGTTTCGTACTTGGTTATATGTTATATTGCTACTGATTGGCCTAAATTTAATAAGGAAGGGTATTTTTTAAAAGTTTGGCGCTATAAACACTTAAAAGGCTATAAACTCTAAATATTTACTGTTAGATGAATTCAACAACATTCTCCAAAGCCAATGTTTATGAGGAAACCGGATTACCCGAATTGGGCCTCCGAAATTATTGGTACCCGGTTCTTGCTGCGTGGCGTTTAAAAATGCGCCGGCCAAAGGCAATTAGAATACTCGGTGAAGAGATAGTTCTTTTCCGTAACAAAAAAAAGACTTTCGCGCTCAATAACCAATGTGCTCACCGTGGAGCTAAATTATCAGAAGGTAGCTGTCTTTATCCAGATACGAATACATTGACATGTCCGTATCACGGTTGGACATATTCCGGTGAAACTGGAAAATGCATAGCTAAGTTAATGGAAGGCCCTAAAACCAACATACCGGTAGACGCGAGAGTAAAAACTTATCCCGTTCGTGAGCATTTGGGAATAATATGGTTGTTCATAGGTGATATGGCCGCTGTTCCACTCGAGGAAGACCTCCCTGAATGTTTATCCAATACCGACGAGTGGCACACTATTGCAACATGGAGAACATACAAATGTAATTGGCGACCATTAAATGATAATCTTTGTTACGATTTACATGCTCCATTTCTACACCGCAGCTCACCTGAACTGGTATTTCAACCGATCTTTCCATTTGCTAGCAAGATAACCACGACAGAACTTGAAGATGGAAAGGGCCTCGGCTACACAGCACATGAAGGAATCACCGAAGCAGATTATCCTAATTTGGGAAAATTTCCTCCACCTTCAGAGGCATTTTGGCGCAAGCTAAGGCCGGTTGGGCGAGGGCAAGAGCTAAATCCGCAAACCTCCCAAGCAACAAAACTATATGGCATTAAATATCGGCATATGTCACAACTTCCAGCGGTAACGCTAGTCGGTCGCCCGTCCGGCAATTATTTTATGTGCCGGTGGGTAACCCCTATTGATTCAAAAAAAACATTATTTTATTCAGTGAACGCCTACCGGCGGCACTCAAAAATAACTACCCTTCTTGATAGAATCAGATGGACACTTTGGCATTCGTGGGCGCATGACTGGGTTTTTTCAGACCAGGACAAGAAGATTGTAGAAGGAGTTCGTTCTAATAAGGAACAATTATCACGGAGTGATGCAGGCGTTATCGCCTGGCGGAAGTTTATGGTTGAAAACGCAAGACATCCAAACGATGGAATCAAATCAAAACTATAGAATGTTCGATCAAAAAATGGACAAAGATAATTGGTCCCTAGTCAAAATTTGCCTTTTTACTTTATTTAACAAAATCAATACCCTTTGGCTGTCCAACAATTACAATAGTTAAATCCTCTGGACGCAGGAGTGATTTGGCTACTCGCTTGATATCTTTGACCGAAACGGCGTCTATTAGTTTTTTTCGCTTATAAAAATAATTTTTTCCAAGATTGTTAACCTGTATAGCAAGTAGCAGCCTAGAAATTCTACGTGTCGACGTCAGGCGTAAAGGAAAAGAACCATTTATGTAAGTTTTTGCAGCAGAGACTTCTCCTTTTGTTGCACCATTTTCTGCAAATTTAGCCCACTCCCCAAGTATGACCTTAATAGACTTTTTTACGCGCTGATTAGCTGTAGCCACTTTTCCCATATATAACGATGCATGATCGAAAGGGTTGAGAAAGCTGTATACCGAGTATGCGAGTCCTCTCTTCTCTCTTACCTCTGACATCAAACGTGAGGAAAAACCGCCGCCGCCGAGTATATGGTTCATTACATTAGCTATATACCAGTCTGGATGATCTCTTTTTATACCCTTGTGACCAAACAAGACTGTGCTCTGCGGTATTTTATGATCAATAACAATAACTTTTCCTTTAGCTTTCGGATTAGTTTCTAGCAGTTTTTGAGATTTTCCAGTCATTGGTAAATTACCAAAAACCAGATCAAGACTGGCGCTTAACTCTGTTGGTGAGATATCGCCCGCAACTGCAACCATTAAAGTCCCTCGTACAATATGACGTCGCATAAAGGCCCGGATATCTTGATAAGTAATCTTTTCTACGGAACCAATCGTACCGTCACTTTTTCGACCATATGAATGATTGGGAAATACAGTTTTATACCAAACACTGGAGGCAATTTCGCCTGGGTCTTGAGCGTTTCGGCGTATTTTAGAAATGATTTGACCTCGCACTCTTTCTAACGGTTTGGGGTCAAATCGTGGTTCGTTTAACGCTAACCCTAGTAACCCAAATGCTTTGTCTTTGTTATTTTTCAGCGTAGTTAATGACCCCCGAAATTTATCTAGAGAGGCTACAAATTGGACTCGTGCTGCTATATCTTTGAGCCTCAACTGAAACTTCCGCGAATTGAGATGTCCTGCACCTTCGTCTAGCATTGCCGATACCATCCGGGCCAATCCTTCTTTACCAACGGGGTCATAGGCGGTACCGCCCGTGCTAAAAGCAAAATTTAACGATAATACAGGTACTGATTTATCTTGTACTAACCATGCCTTTATTCCACTTGGACTATGCACCTCTTTAATTTCAATCGCATAAGCTGGAAATGCAAAAATATATAAAAGAAACTTTACTGAAATTAATTTTAATATTCGGTAGTTTGTTAAGAAGGAAAGCATGGTTTGGCTACGAACCCGTTTTTCCCTTACGTAAAATAGCCGTTACGGAAATTTCAGATCTCAAAATTTCTTTTGCAGCTTCATTAACATCATCGATAGTAACCGACTTCAATCGCTCCGGCCAAACCTCAACATCTGAAATTGTTAATCCTGTCGAAAGGGCCTGCCCTATGATGTTGGGGGCAGCACTCAATGAATCCCTTGCGTAAACAGCATTCGCAAGCATCGAATTTACCGCGCGCTCTAACTGTTTTTCAGAAACACCTGATTTTAAAAAGTCCTTAATTACCTTGAGTAATTCAGTTTCTACTTTTTCAATATTTATACCTGCCCTTGGGGCCACGAAGAGTCCAAAAGTTCCATAATCAAGAGCACCTAAGTTTGCCCACGCACTGGCTGAAGACGCCACCCCCCTTTGCACCACTAATTCGTTATAAAGATAAGACGTGGGGCCGCCACCCAGTATTTCTGCGAGTAACTCTAACGCGTATGCTCTTCTGCCTCTTGCAGTGACATAACTTGGAGTTGCAAATGTAAGAGAGATAGATGGTTGTCCCGCGCGATTACTAGACAACTCAACACGTCTACCCGCTACGGTCAAAGGCTCTTTAACACGCTTTCGGACAATATTTGGACCTCGATCAACTACACCATAATATTTTTCGGCTAGCGGCCTGAGTTCCTCGCTACCTATATCTCCAGCGACAATTAAAAT
>Ga0310344_10002691_pt1 | contig 13334 bp, 12 predicted proteins | sample HC15DNA20200_MG_FD_203801 | JGI IMG/M metagenome (GOLD analysis project Ga0310344, IMG submission 203801) | Marine microbial communities from station ALOHA, North Pacific Subtropical Gyre - HC15-DNA-20-200_MG | ecosystem: Environmental > Aquatic > Marine > Oceanic | place: Pacific Ocean: North... | reverse complement strand
TCCGACTCTGACCGACTCAGTGATCAATCTGACGTTAACTGAGAAATTTGCATGGCCTGGGACGATCCTGACGAAAAAGAGCGCGATCCCTGGGGGGGTCGTAAGAAGAATGATGGGCCGCCTGATTTAGACGAAGTCGTCCGGAAAATGCAGGACAAACTTGGCGGCCTGTTTGGCGGCGGTGGGAGACCTTCGGGACCAGGGACGGGTGGCGCAAGGGTGTCTCCACTAATGTGGCTCGGAATTATTTCCTTACTTATTGCGTTACTTGTTTATGCGACGTTTTGGCGGATCGAGCCAGCCGAGCGGGGTGTTGTAATGCGCTTCGGCAAGTATGTAAATACTCTACAGCCGGGTCCGAATTTCCAATTTCCGCGTCCAATCGACGAAGTTATCAAGATAAATGTCCAACAGATTAGACCGTTTACAGTTAATGCGACGATGCTCACTGGAGACGAGAATATAGTTGACGTTGAGATGGCAGTGCAATATCGAATCAAGGATGTAAAAAATTATCTGTTCAAGATCGCTGATCCAGATACGACAGTACAACGGGTAACCGAGAGCGCGATCCGGGACATTATAGGTCAGAGTACGCTTGATTTTGTCATAACTGAAGGACGTGCCGAGATCGGTACTGGTGCTATCGCCCTCATCCAACAAATATTAGACAATTACGAATCTGGTATCGAGGTAACAAGTGTCAATATGCAACCAGCGAAACCGCCAGAAGAGGTGAAGGCATCTTTTGATGATGCGATCAAGGCACGAGAGGATGAGCAGCGACGAATTAATGAAGCAGAAGCTTACCGTAACGAAATAGATGAAAAAGCACAGGGCGAGGCAGCGCGGATTTTACTTGAAGCGCAGGCCTATCAGGAACAGGTTGTTGCCGAAGCAGAAGGTGAGGCCCGACGTTTCGAACAATTGCTAATTGAATACGAGAAGGCTCCGGAAGTGACTCGAAAGCGTTTATATCTTGATGCGATTGAAGAGGTGTTGTCTGACAACCCGAAAGTGATGCTCGACAATGACAACGGGAACAGTCTGATGTATCTGCCTATCGACAAGTTAATGGAACGTGGTTCTAGCGGCCGTTCGGATACGAACCTTCGGGAGTTGCTACCAGACTCTGGCAGCTCGTTCCAGCGAAACGTTGATTCTGCTAGCCAAAATCGAACCGATAGTCGCATGCGAGGGGTTCGTTAGATGATGCTGTATCGAATTTTGATTGCTCTAGCGGTCGTTATTGGCATTGCGTCGGTATCGATGTTTCGCGTCTATGAGCAAGAACGTGCGATTTTATTCCAGCTAGGTAAAATCCAGCGCTTCGATTTTTCACCGGGCTTGTATTTTAAAATCCCGATTTATCAAAATGTAAAGAAATATGATATTCGGCTGCAGACGTTAGACTCTGAGCCGCAACGCTTTTTGACTGGCGAGAAAAAAGATGTGATTGTTGATTCGTTCGTACGGTATCGGATCAACGACGTTGTAAAATACCACATATCGACTGGTGGCGATGCGCGACGTGCAGGTATATTGCTGTACCAAAAGATCAACGATGCACTTCGCAGCGAATTTGGCGAGCGAACGGTGAAAGAAGTCGTTTCGGGTGAACGCGGTGCGATAATGGATATCGTTACCAAATTGGCGGATGAACGCGGAGACGAGCTGGGAATGGAGATCGTCGATGTTCGATTAAAGCGTATCGACCTCCCGGCCGAAGTGAGTCAAAATGTCTACGAGCGCATGCGCTCAGAGCGTTCTCGGGTTGCTCGAGAGTTCCGTGCTCGGGGTGAGAAAGAATCGATTACTATCAAGGCTGACGCGGACCGTTCGCGCACTGTCGTCGGAGCGCGAGCGTATCGGGATGCAGAGATGATGCGCGGTGCCGGAGACGCCGCTGCTGCAGAGATTTATGCGAACGCGTACAATCGGAATCCAGAGTTTTACGACTTTTATCGCTCTTTGAACGCCTATAAGACGAGCTTCAGAAAAGGTGATGATGTCTTTTTACTTGATCCGGACTCTGAGTTTTTTAAATACTTTACAAAGCCTACCGGGCCATAAACCGGGGCACCTGCGACTCCATTCGTCAAGGTATCAAGGATAGCCAATGTGGCAGGATCTGCTTGCAGGAATTGCGTTGGTTTTGGTCTTCGAGGGCATCTTGCCATTTCTTAGCCCAGCACGTTATCGCCACACGATGAAGTTAGCGGCGCAAATGAATGATAAAACGATGCGGATAATTGGGCTGGTAAGTATGGTCGCCGGTCTCTTTGTTTTGTACGTGGTGAGATAGCCCATGAAATATGGAGCACGATGGTTATTGCCGGACGGTGTAGACGAAGTTCTGCCCCCGAGCGCCGAGTCGCTAGAGCAACTTAGACGAAATGCTCTAGATTTATTCGCGAGCTGGGGTTACCAGCTCGTCTTCCCGCCGTTAGTCGAATTCGTCGAATCTTTGTATTCTGGCGGCGGTGATTTAGAGTTGCAGACTTTTAAGATTACGGATCAAGTTTCCGGGCGGCTAATGGGGGTCCGAGCAGACATCACACCGCAAGTTGCCCGGATTGATGCACACAGACTTCCAACCGACTTGCCGCAGCGTCTCTGTTACGTAGGCCCGGTACTACATGCACGATCTGATAAAGTCGGTGGTTCACGGAATCCCCTTCAAGTTGGCGCAGAGCTATACGGACACGCCGGTATCGAAAGTGATGCGGAAGTGATTTGTTTGATGATGGATGTGCTGCAGCTTGCGGCATTATCTGACGTGACTATCGAACTCGGCCATATGGGAATTTTTAATTCACTAGTTCAGGTTGCTGAGCTTGATTCAGATGCCGCCGATAAATTGCTTGGGGCGTTGCTACATAAAGCTTCGGATGAGGTAGTTAATTGCATAAATGATAATGACGTTAAAGCTGAGACTGCGGATCTAATAATGAATTTACTGCATCTCAATGGCGGGGTCGAAGTCGTCGCTGAAGCTAAACGGGTTATGGCGAGAGCACCTCAATCGGTGGCCGATGCGTTGGACTCGCTTGACGATCTTATTGGTGTGCTTTGTCGTAAAATTTCTGATATTGACTTGCATGTCGATCTTGCTGAATTGCGAGGGTACCGTTATCACACGGGTGTAATTTTCGGTGCCTACTTGCCGGGAGAAGGTAGAGGAATTGCCTGGGGAGGACGCTACGATAACATTGGCCAGCAGTTTGGACGTTACCGTGCGGCCACTGGATTTAGTATGGATCTGAAGAATCTCGTCTACATTCGCGGTGAGCAACGACCGGGTCGAACAAAGTTTTATGCGCCATCTGGAACCGAACCAGCTCTTGTCGAGACAATTGCGGAACTTCGATCGAATGGCATGATAGTGATTCAAGCACTACCTGGCCAAGTTGGTGGCGCTTTAGATTTCGATTGCACGGGGGAGTTAGTGCTAGACGGAAACGAGTGGAAGGTTAAGGAATTGGATAAATAAGTTAGGGTGGCGTCGTGGGTCGGTCAGTCATAATAATCGGTACACAATGGGGCGACGAAGGTAAAGGCAAGGTGGTTGACATGTTGACCGACCGTGTTGATGCTGTTGTCAGATTTCAAGGTGGCCATAACGCAGGGCACACCGTCGTAATTGACGGTGAGAAAACTGTACTCCATTTGATTCCCTCCGGAATTCTGCGTGATAACGTAAGTTGTTTGATTGGGAACGGGGTCGTGGTTTCGCCAGCAGCCTTGATCGAAGAAATAGAAATGCTGGAAAGTAAAGGCGTGCCGGCGCGGGAACGTTTACTGATAAGTGAAGCGTGTCCTTTGATTTTGCCATACCATGTTTCTCTCGATGTCGCTCGGGAGAAGGCCAGCGGGACAAAAGCTATTGGTACGACTGGTCGCGGAATAGGACCAGCGTATGAAGACAAGGCGGCGCGGCGTGCGTTGCGCGTCGCTGATCTTCTCCATCGAGAGCGTTTTGCCTCTAAGCTTGGTGAAGCACTTGACTACCACAACTTTGTTCTTGCGAATTATTATCGTGCGGAACGTCTCGATTTCCAGCGAATCCTCGATGAACATATGGCGTTTGCCGAAATGATAAAAATGATGGTCGCTGATGTTGCTGAAATTATTTATGGTATGCACGAGGCGAATTTAAATATGCTATTTGAAGGTGCGCAAGGCACGCTACTCGATATCGACCACGGTACTTATCCCTACGTAACTTCATCGAATACGACTGCAGGTTTCGGCAGTACGGGAACCGGCAGCGGGCCACGTTGGATGAATTATGTCTTGGGGATTACAAAAGCATATACGACGCGTGTCGGATCGGGACCATTTCCGACAGAATTATTTGATGAGATGGGAGAGCATCTCGCAAGTAAGGGACACGAGTTTGGAGCAACTACAGGACGGCCACGCCGATGCGGTTGGTTCGATGCGGTTGCACTGCGGCGTGCGCGGATTGTAAACAGCTTATCTGGTTTGTGCGTAACAAAATTGGATGTGCTTGATGGTCTAGATGAAATTCGGATCTGTGTAGGCTATCGCACGCCTGACGGGACAACGACTTTGGCGCCACCTGGTGCAGACGCCCTGAATGACGTTAAGCCGATCTATGAAGACCTAGCTGGTTGGACTCAATCGACTGTAGGCATTCGAAATTATGATGAATTACCGGAAAATGCTTGTGCCTACCTCGAGCGTATAGCGGAGATTACTGATACGCCGGTCGACATGATTTCGACGGGACCCGACCGCGCAGACACAATTGTCGTGCGTCATCCGTTCGGGGAGTGAGGTTCTCGAGGGGGAGACGGCCATCTTACTAAGCACTGATCCATATTCTAAATTTTCTCTCTGGTTTGAGCAGGCGGCGGCTAACGAGTCTACCGACCACGATGCAGCGGCCATAGCTACTGCAGACTCAGACGGACGGCCTTCGGTACGAATGGTATTAGTTCGCGCTTACGATCAGCGAGGCTTCGTGTTCTACACGAATCTCGAGAGCCGGAAGAACAGAGAAATGGCTGCAAACCCATATGCTGCCCTGTGTTTTTATTGGAAGTCAACGGATCGACAAATTCGCCTCGAAGGGCGAGTGGATCTAGTCGATGATGTTGAGGCCGATGCTTATTTCGCAACGCGGCCGTACGAATCGCAGATTGGTGCCTGGGCATCTAAACAATCACAGGTTTTAGATCAGCGCAGTATTCTGGAAGATCGAGTTGCTAAGTACGAGAGGCGATTTGTCGACAGTCAGGTCCCGCGTCCAGAGTTCTGGTCAGGGTATCGTTTGGTGCCTGACAAATTTGAATTCTGGGATAGGCGGCCCCATCGGTTGCATCACCGGACACTATATTCTCGGGAAGGTGATAGGTGGATCGAGACGACGCTATACCCTTGATGGTGATATAACAATCGGTAGCCAGAGTTTCTTATTGACGGCTTGAGATTAGTGGTAAAAAGCATGAGAGATAAGGTCGTTATTATTACCGGTGCCGCACACGGTATCGGGCTCGCATGTGCGAGATTGCTATCACGGCGCGGCGCGCGTTTGTTGCTGTCCGACATCGATGAGGATGCGGGTCAGGAGGCTGTGGCAGACCTAAGGGCGACTGGATGTGACGCCGATTTCCTGGGTTGTGATGTGACAAATAGTGAAGCCGTCGAGCGATTGGTGACATCTACCCTCGAAAGATTTGGACGGCTCGATTGTGCGGTGAATAATGCGGGCGTAGAGCATTCACATATGAAACTAGCTGAGCATGACGATGATGAATTTGACCGTACTATCGCGATCAACCTAAAAGGCGTCTACTTGTGCATGAAGTACGAATTAAGTGCAATGCTTAAACAAGAAAACGGGGTCATCGTAAATCTTGCTTCCTTGGCCGGTCTTGGTGGTGCGCCAGGCTTAGGTGCCTATGTTGCGAGCAAACACGGTGTCGTCGGCCTAACTCGAACCGCCGCACTGGAGTACTCTAAACGGGGGATCCGAGTAAATGCCGTATGCCCAAGCTTTACCAATACTGATATGGTGAGGCGAATGATTGATAAGGATCCGAAACTCGAACAGATACTCAACAACGCTAGTCCAATGAAACGAATGGGTGAACCACGCGAGGTAGCAAGCGCCGTTGCCTATCTATGCTCTGATGAAGCATCCTTTACCAATGGTCAGGCTCTCGCGTTAGACGGCGGTATTACCGCTTGGTAGCAGAATTTAAGTCGGATTCGTTGTCGTCGAAAAGATCTAACTCCTTACCAAAAATATGGATAAGCTTATAAATCGTCGTGATCTCGACTTTCTGCTTTATGAAGTATTAGAAGTGGAGGGTCTGATTGAGCGTGATCGCTACGCCGATCACGACCGTCACACCTTCGACGCAGTTATCGACGCGGCGCGCAAGCTTGCAATTGAAAAATTTGAACCACACGCGTCTGATCTAGACACGCAGGAGCCGAGCTACAAAGACGGACAGGTTACGATTATTCCGGCCGTGAAAGAGGCGCTCGACGCTTTCAGCGAAGCTGGTTTTATGGGTGCTTCGATGGACTATGCCTATGGCGGACTGCAACTGCCCTGGGTTGTTGTGCAAGCGTGCAATGCATACTTCAATGCAGCCAATATTTCGACGATGGCATACCCCTTCATCACAGTTGCAGCAACTAATGTGCTTGCTGCTTTCGCATCAGACAAGCAAAAGCAGCAGTTTCTGTTGCCGCTGGTTGAGGGTCGTTTCCTCGGCACGATGGCGTTATCCGAACCGCAGGCCGGATCATCATTGTCGGACATTCGCACCACAGCGAACCGGTCCGCCGGCGATTACTACCTTATAACTGGCAACAAGATGTGGATCTCTGCAGCCGAGCACGATATGTCGGATAACATTGTGCATCTCGTATTGACAAAGATACCCGGTGGGCCGGCGGGTGTTAAAGGCATATCCCTGATGCTGGTGCCAAAGTATCGATTAAACCCCGATGGTAGTTGCGGTGAATTCAATAACGTGAGTTGCCAAGGGCTTAATCATAAAATGGGCTATCGTGGGACAGTGAACACCGTACTCGGTTTCGGTGATCAGGGGGAATGTCACGGGTACCTCATTGGTAAAGAACACCACGGGCTTTCGTATATGTTCAATATGATGAATGAAGCGCGTGTTGGCGTTGGGTTAGGCGGGGCGGCGTTGGGCTATACCGGCTATTTGCACTCACTCGATTACGCGCGGGAACGTCCCCAAGGACGTCGCCCAGACGACAAAGATCCCAGCAGTCCTCAAGTCCGTATTGTTGAACACGCAGATATCAAACGCTTGCTGTTGGCGCAAAAAGCGGCAGCGGAAGGCGCGATGGCCCTGGTTCTGTATTGTGCTCACCTTCTCGATCTGCAACGGACTGAAACTGATCCATCTGAGTTGACGAGACTTGGATTATTACTTGATTTACTAACGCCGATTGTTAAATCCTGGCCGGGTGAATTTTGTCTAGAGGCTAATAAGCACGCAATCCAGATTTTGGGTGGCGCCGGTTACACCACGGACTACCCTGTCGAGCGCTTCTATCGCGATAATCGTTTGAACCCAATCCACGAAGGTGCCCATGGGATCCACGGTATCGATCTCCTCGGCCGCAAAGTCACGATGGGAGAGGGGGCTGCGTTTAAAGCATTTACCCGCGAAGTGGAACTAACTATTGCGCAGGCAAGCGGGGAAGAGGAACTCTTTGTGCACGCGAATCAGTTGGCTCAGGTGTTGAAAGTACTTGAAGATACGACCGAGGCGTTGATAAAAATTCGAGATGATGGCGAAGTCACGTTGTTTCTGGCTAATGCGAGTATTTATCTCGATACCTTCGGGCATATTGTTATCGCATGGATGTGGTTGAGACAGGCAATTGCGGCAAGCGCACATGTCGATGCGGCGAGTGCCGCAGATATTGATTTCTATCAGGGCAAGCTGCGGGCATGCCAGTATTTTTACCGCTACGAATTAAATAAGATACCGGAACGCTTGTCGTTGTTAGGAAGATCGGATGATACCTGCCTTGCGATGCAAGATGAATGGTTCTAAGTTCTGGACCCGAAATTCCTGTGACCAGCACCCCTGCTTTCGACGCACAAGACGTAAATAACAGGGCACTTTGTACAAATTCTGTGGTAGCGAAGGAGTTTACTGACTGATGCCTAATATGACTGATTATGATCGGGAATGTGCGGATTTTACTTGGGAAGACCCGGTCAAGTTTAACTTTGCCCGCGACGTGATCGACGATTGGGCGTCACAGGATCAAAACAATCTCGCGCTTTGGTGGGTCGACGATCACGGAACCGAAATCAAGATAACGTTTGCCGAATTGAGCGAACGCTCCCGCCGCTTATGTAATGTCCTGTCTGACATTGGGGTCAGTCGAGGCGACACGGTGATCTGTATGCTCGGCCGTAATATCGAGTGGTGGGAAATTCTCACAGCTTGTCTACGTATGGGAGCGGTTTGCTCACCTGGTACAACGCAGCTTTCACCGAAGGATATTGCTTATCGTATTGATGCGGCAAACGCCAGATGTTTTATCACTGATGAAGATAATGCGCCTAAACTTGAACAAGCCGAGAACTCGGCGCAGCTTAAGGGTCGAATTATCGTAGGTGTCGAGCGCGAAAATTGGACTTCCTATGACGCCGCGATGGACAGTGCGAGTAACGTATTCGACACTGTCGATACTAACGGTACAGATGACGCCTTGTGTTATTTCACTTCTGGTACCACTGATTATCCGAAGATGGCGATTCAGCCACATAGTTATGGACTCGCGCACCAGATAACTGGGCGGTATTGGCTGGATTTAATGCCTCATGACCTCCATTGGAATATAAGTGATACCGGATGGGCAAAGGCTGCGTGGAGTAGCTTTTTCGGACCCTGGAACTGCGGTGCAACCCTTTTTGTCCACCACACTAACGTATTCAGCCCGAAAAAATCGCTCCAATTGCTTGGGCAGTATCCGATCACAACATTATGCGGAGCTCCGACCATATATCGTATGTTCGTTCAACAGGATCTTTCCCAGTATGAGTATCCATCACTGAGGCATTGCGTAGGAGCCGGGGAACCATTAAATCCAGAGGTTATAGAGACGTGGCAACGCGCTACAGGTCTAACTATTCGGGATGGTTATGGCCAGACCGAGTCGGTTTTGCTTTGCGGTAGCTTTCCTTGTATCGAGCCGCGTTTTGGTTCGATGGGCAAACCCTCGCCAGGAATCGATCTCGCAATAGTTGACGATAACGGTAAAGAGCTGGGCTCCGATCAAGAAGGTGATATTGCCGTGAAGGTTAAACCGAACTGGCCACCGGGGCTATTCAAAGAATATCGTGGTGACGCAGAGCGAACAGCGGCATGCTTTAACGGGGACTGGTACTTAACCGGGGATCGTGCGAAGGTTGATACAGAAGGGTATTTCTGGTTCATTAGCCGCGCGGACGATGTGATACTGTCAGCTGGTTATCGGATCGGACCATTCGAGGTTGAAAGTGCGCTTATCGAGCACCCTGCGGTGGCCGAGTCTGCAGTGGTTGCGAGTCCAGATAATACCCGTGGGGCGGTGGTTAAGGCGTTTGTTGTTCTTGCCTCCGGGCGCGTTCCCAGTGAGGCGCTTGCGCAGGAGCTTCAGGATCACGTAAAAAAGATTACTGCGCCGTATAAATACCCGCGCGAAGTCGAATTTGTCGAGGCATTGCCTAAAACCGTTAGCGGGAAAATTCGGCGAGTTGAGTTGCGAGATAGAGAATATGGCATAGTTCGATAACTGGTCATGTTTTTTTATTCGTAAGTTTGGGTTCCAGTTAACCTAATAGCTCGCCAGGGTATCTACACCGATCGAGATAACCCACATCAGCTGGTCGACAACCCCGTGATCCTGCTTTTATTACCCCTTTTCGTAGCCTCTGATATCCGGTCGATGCGTGATCTTCTCTAGTATTAGCTGGATTTTTTTTTAAGTTTTGTCCGATTATTGATCGAGACATGTCGAGTTTGTTACTGTCCTGATAGAATATCAAAACAGTACGCTAAATGAACCGGAGCGGGAGAAAGTACATGACGGGCATCTATGACATCACTATGAATTCCATTACAGGAGAGTCGGTTGCGTTTTCACGTTATCGTAACCAGGTACTGTTAGTCGTCAACCTGGCTAGCGAGTGAGGCCTCACGTCTCAGTACGCAGGTCTGCGTGTATTGCAAGAAAGGTTTTCTGATAAGGTGCAGGTGCTTGGATTCCCGTGCAACCAGTTCGGTGCTCAGGAGCCCGGTACGAATAGGGAGATACTTGAATTTGCAACGTCTAAATATAGAATAAATTTCCAATTATTTTCTAAAATAGAAGTTAATGGCGATGGGGCATGCGACCTTTATAAGGCTCTAAAGGCCGGGCAACCCAATGATGATGGAAGCGAGGATGTCACCTGGAATTTCACGAAATTCCTGATTAACGGCTATGGCAAAGTATTAAAACGATACGATCCTAAAACGACACCAGAGGAGATCGAAGCCGAATTGGGATCGCTAAAACTGTCGCTGTTCAGTTAACTCCCCTAGCTAACGTGTTGGAGGTTAAAAGTTGAGTAAAACGATAAATTGGTACTACTTCCGAAAGGGCTGAACTAGCTGTGATAAAGCCGCCAAGTTTCTGGGGGCGCACGGGCTCGAGCCTAAGAAGACAATTCCCGCTTCGCGTAAGTTAGGACGCGATGATGCTGCCGAATTGGTCGCCAAAGCCAGCAAATTAATTGTTGCTAAAGGTAAAAAGGTTAAAACCTTCATGTTCAAGAACGAGCGCTCGGATGAAGCCATCGATGCGATGCTAGGTCCTACGGGAAACCTACGCGCGCCTACGTTGATCTGCGGTAGGACAGTGCTAGTGGGTTTTAATGAAGATGCGTACCGTACACTGCTGACTTGAGTGAGGGGCGCATGTCGCAGTTCTGTGCTTGCTGGTGAGCTGCTATGAGTTTAAACGGCCATCATACGGGTGTGACTACTCGTCTCTTCGTCGAGCACAACGCAAGATGGCGCGGTCTCGCAGTACACATTTACGGTCGGCCGAAGTCAGTTCGTTTCATATAGCACCCCAGCATTTTAGAAATAAAATTGCTGGGTAGGCTCGAGGTTGGGATTATTTAATACGCTCACGGCAGGCGAGCAACGATGCTCTCATAGATATACTCAAGTTAGGAAACTCGTTCATGAAAATAGGTATGAATTACCGTAATTGGGGCCCCCACGCGACTCGTCAAAATTTAGTGGAGTGTGCACATATCGCAGATAACTCTAGTCTCGATTCAGTATGGGTCAACGACCATATCGGTTTTCCCAAAGGAGACTGGGACAATGAATACGGCATTCCGGACGACATGGGAACGATCGTCGATCCTTATGCGGTTATGGCATTTCTTGGCGCGGTAACATCCCGAATTAATTTTGGTTCTGCTGTCATTATTGGCCCGTACCGGCCGCCGCTGCCGACTGCGAAATGGTTGCAGAGCATTCAGATTTTATCAAATGACCGAATGCTTTTCGGGGTTGGTCCGGGCTACCTTACAGAAGAATTCGCCGCGCTCGGTGTCTCAAAAAGTAAACGCGGGAAGCTGACTGATGAGCTACTCGATATGCTGCATTTGGCATTTTCTGAAGAGACGGTTGAAAGTAATGGCCAAGAGCTAGTTCTGATGACGCAGGCAAAGCGACCACCGTTTTTCATCGGAGGCGGTCCGAACGTTGCCATTCCTCGAGCTATAAAGCGCGGCGATGGTTGGATGCCGGTCAGTATTTTACCGAGCGAACTTAAGCCGTTGGTAGATGATATGCAGATACAAGCAGTGGACGCGGGTCGGGGCAAACTTGAAGTTGTCGCGATGAAAACCCTGCCGCTAGACGATTTGAACGTCGCGATCGAACTCGCTCAAGGCTATCAAGATGCAGGTGCTACCCATTTGGTGCATACCCAAGGTTATGACAGCCCTGAACAATATAAAGACTTGGTGGATATAGTGTGTAAAGAGATCCGACCTGCTGTGCAATAGATGTTTTAAAAAGTGAAGTAGTTAGCGTTCGCCAAGCCCATTCTCAACATAGTCCACTAATTTTTGAACCTCATCATAAGTCAGAACGTGTCCAAAGCCTGGCATTTGCTTGTTTCCGCGTGTGATCATAGACACGACGTGCTCGCGGTCAAACTTTTGGGTTAAATCGGACCCACCCCCGTGGCCCCCTTTGCCAGTTGTTCCGTGACACTGGCCGCAGTAGCGAGCGTATATTGCTTCGCCGTCGAGGGTGATATCTCCATTGGCCACTTTAGCGCCCCCGATAGAGCCGGCCAGCGTTGTAGAAGCGGCGGCTCCCGGTGCAATTTCGTCGAGTGTTCCTGTTAAGGAAAAAAGCCATAGGCTATCACCCGGTGGTGATTGTGCGAACAAAGCGCCAGCAGCATAAACAGAGACGTACTGTACGCCTTTGTGTTCGAATACTGCCGGAGGTGCGTTTACCCCGGCCCCAGTTTGAAACTCCCATAACAAATTCCCGGTGCGGGAATCTAATGCGGCAAAGCGACCATCATTTTGCCCCGTAAAGATCAGATTGCCAGCTGTTGCGGTTGAACCGCTGTAGCAGCTATCTTCCCAGCGTTGGCGCCAACGGAGTCTATTGGTACGCATGTTTATAGCGGCAAATATGCCAACTCGCTGGCTATCGAATAGGAAATCTCCGCCTAAAAACTGTTGTTGCGGCGCGCCATCATCGACTGTACCGCCGGTGAATAAACCTATTAGGTCCATGCCACAAATGTATAGTGTTTGGGTGCGCGGGTCGTATGATGCCGGGGGCCACGCTGTCGCACCAAAAGAACTCGGCCGCACTGCGACAATGTCTTTCCAATAAGGTGTGAATATCCGCCCCTCATTTATGTAAGGAACCCCATAGAGTGGCATTTCCATTGATTGTGGAACGAAAGCATCACCTATCGGGTAGGGTTGCGTGGCCGCGGTATGTTGGCGGGGCTCTTGTGGCACCGGCCTCTCTTCGATACCGATTAATGGCTCCCCCGTGACCCGATCGAGGATGTAAACCCAGCCGGTTTTTCCAGGATGGGCGATCGCCCGGCGCGACTCACCTTCAAAGTCCATATCGAATAACACCACCGGGTTTGCCGCATCATAGTCCCAAAGATCGTGGTGAACTTCTTGGAAGTGCCAGCGGTAGATTCCGGTGTTTACATCAACTGCTACAATGGACGCCGAGAAGAGATTGTCACCCGGTCGAACAGCACCGTTAAAA
>Ga0310344_10002689_pt1 | contig 13340 bp, 5 predicted proteins | sample HC15DNA20200_MG_FD_203801 | JGI IMG/M metagenome (GOLD analysis project Ga0310344, IMG submission 203801) | Marine microbial communities from station ALOHA, North Pacific Subtropical Gyre - HC15-DNA-20-200_MG | ecosystem: Environmental > Aquatic > Marine > Oceanic | place: Pacific Ocean: North... | reverse complement strand
ATCATATCATATTTATTTTATAAATTCTTCAAAGAACATTTTAGTATCTTCCTCTTTTTTCTCTAAATCAAGAACCTGTTTTACAGGATTCATTATCTGATTGGATATATAAAAGCCATAATCTATTTTAAGTTTCTTTTCTCTAATAAACTCAGGATGCTCAATACGATCACCTTGGAGTATTTTTTTTGGACGTGGTTTCCCTTTATTTTTACCTGCTTTATATAAATTATTGTAATCATACAAATCTCTATCTTTTAATTTAATATAAGCATATGGAATCCTATCATTTGGTTTTGGTTTATTCCCTGGATTACGTTCAGCCATACGATCTGCTAATACTTTATGGGCAATACCTTCTGGATTTTTATAATAACCACGGAGTGATTTCGATATTATAAATTTAGATTCATCTTCTTGACCCGCTTTTATTCTATCGAGTACCTTTTTTAACCAAACAATCGCCATATCAACACATCTTTGATTCATTATTATCTCAATAACATTTCCAAAAACATATTTTACAATTGGGGCATTATCCCGTCGCTTCATAACAATCCCCATCGATGTCCTTTCTTTCGGTTTATCTATTGATAATTCATATTTATCACCAGTATACCTTTTTTTTGAGATCAAAATGAATGGATAGAATGTTTTTTCATATTCTAGATCTTGTGGTTTAGACATACGGTGTTCTGTAATCCACTTTCCTGATTTAACACCTTGTTCAATACAATACTTTAAGGCCTCTTTACCTTCGAGCAATTTCCCAGTTTCATGATGCTTTCTAGAGAACTTTACGAAAACAGAATCAGTATCTCCATAGATAACTTCGGGTAAGTTATAATTTTCTGCTAGAGCCCAATCCTTTACACCTTTTTCGGCATCATATATCCTTTCTCTTCCAATAGCTGTAGTACAAGCTGCTATTTTCTTAAAGAAAATAGAGCTAGTTTTAGCACCCATTTGACCATATACTGAATTTGCAGTTACTTTATATGCTAATTGTAAACCGTCAAGTACCTTTTTCTTATTTTCATCATCAGTTTTGTTAATTCTTTTACGTGTATTTTTCCTTTGATCTAAAAGTGTTTGCAGAACAATTGGAATTATACCCTGACTTTTTTCGGTCCTTTTAACAAAATAACATGTTGTTTTAGTATCTGCTTTATACTTATGTACTGTTTTTCCTTTTAGTTCAGATATATAGTCATCATATTCAATCGCCCAATAATTATTATCTCCAATCTTATCAAGTATAGTATTATATTTAGGATCATCTTCTTTATCTTTCTTTGTACATATGAATGTCTCATGGGATAGATTTTTTTCGATGATAGATGAAGGATATAGAGATGCATAATCCAAAACACTTACAGGATCATCTAAATAAATACCTGGTTTAGGTTCAAGGACTATAGCACCTTCAAATCCATCATTCAATAATGATTCTTTAAAACCTTGTAATGTTGGGATCCGTGTATCCCTTTCTGAACATTCTTTAGTTATAATAGAATTAATCTTAACACCTTGACCCCGAAGGAATATATATGATAATGGAACCCAAGAAACAGTTGCCATACCAATATTATTAGGTATTAAATCAAGTTGTAGTAATAAATGGATACATAGTTCACAATCCATAATACAATACTTCGCAACTTTCGCACGTCCAGAACTATCCCCAACCTTATGGTAATTAAATATTTGTTGGGGAGTTATATCGTCTTTCGCTAAACACCATTCATATGATATTAAGTCTTTTTTATATTTTTGTTCGATTACTTTAATATTCCCATCAATACCTAAAAACTTATTATTTCCATTATTAAGTCCGATAATTTTAAACTTTTCTCCATTATTATATTTGACAAGACCATATTTAGTATTTATATTTACTGTTATATAATCATTTTGTTTTAGATTTCCAAGATGATTTGTCTTAATCCGTGTTATATAACGCTTCAACTTAGGATCATGTCCAAGCCAGGTTTCGATAATACGACCTTTCATAAAATAAGAAGAAACATCATCTAATTTATATGATTCTAATGAATGACTTTTCTGTATTTCTTTTTGAATATCAAATACAATCCTACCATCCATAGATATATATTTTAATATATTATCACCCAATCCAGATGAACTAAGTTGTTTTGATTGAACTTGACATCGTTTTTCCCAATGGTCTCTATAATGTCCTTGAGTCTTTAAAGTCTTATTCATAACAGTAATATCTTTTATTTGATCTGATTTTCTATTTCTCATAAGTCGACCAAGGCGATAAAAGTCATTTTTAGGACATTTTAGATCACAATTAGAATAAGCCTTTGTTTTCTTACATTTCGAACAACACGGGAATATATGATCAATCCTCTTGTTAATATAATCAAAATCAAATCCAAAGATATTATATCCTGTTATAATATCTGGATTATGATATAATATTAAATCCTTCCACTTTAATAATAATTCTTTTTCATTTTTACAAGGGAATATATCAACACCTGGAATATCATCGCATACTTTTTCTTTAGGTCTATCTTCATTACCAATAATTATCATCGATCGATTATAACACTCCTTTTCTCCATATCGATGGAAGACAGTCCCGATTTGAATTATAGGATCCCCTTTAATTTTAATTTCTTTACCGTGTTTATCCTTAATCGTATCAAATATTTTACCTAACTCTGTAATTATAGAATCACGTGTTTTAGATGATTCTTTTGATTTATCAATTTTCTCGATGATCTCTTCTGTTATTTTTTCCATTAATTCATCTAGACTATCATTTGTATACTTTTCATTATTGATAGTATAAATATTCTGAACATCGTTAGAACCACAATTAAAACTATCTTCAATACATTTCCTTATAAATAATTTTTTCATTGAAAAATTATTTAGATTTTGGGATGTTCTAAAATAAGACTCATAAATATCAATTGCAACCTTTCTAAAATCTTTAATAGGGTTTGGAAAATCTCCATGAGATGAATCACATTCAATATCAAAAGAAGCCGTTACAAACTTAGCAATTGTATCCTGTTCTAATGGAAGTATATTTTGAACCGGGACATTATTTAATTCGAGATCCACATTAAAATATTTATCTTCTTCTGAAACAATCATACCCTCAGATGAAATAATTTTCACCCAACCACATGATTTAATATTCTTCTGGTGCAAGAACCGTAGTAATGGATGTACCTTCGCTTCATATAAATTACATAAACAGTCACAATTATGTTCTTGATTAAACCATCGTTTCATCTTATCATCAATATTTATCGGTTTTGGTTTCTTATTTTTATATTCATAAATAATCTTATTTCTTTTTGATTCATTGTAATTTACATTATGGAAATCCTGGATTGCACTTATACATCTTTTCATATCTCCATAATTATCAAAACATACTTTCGCAAACTTGTAATTTTGGACCCTACCACACTCTGCATTATAATTATAGCCATAGAAATTACGATATTTCTTTATTTCTAAATACTCATTAATGTAATTACCACTCCACTTATTATAATAACCCGCCTTATAACTATTAATAAATGATGAAATATTCTTTAGAAAAGATTTCATACTCTTTATACCCCAATTACCAGGTATTCTAATGTAGAAATATGGTTTAAAACCAACAACATTACAGACAACATTTAATCCTTCTTCTGTTTTTCCATAAAATGTTAATACAAACTCTTCATTATCTTCATTAAGAGAGATATCATCTGTTAATATATCAATTATCTGAAACCTTATTTCATCCATTAATTATATATAGTTGATTGATTTTAAATCATTAAATCAATCAAATTTAAATTAATAATATGAGATATAATTATATAATGGATGATTTCGTATTATTTTTTATTTCGATAATAATTATTATTTTATTCATAAAAAAAATATTTATGAATAATGATCTTATTCAAATAAAATCAGAGAAAGATGGAATAACTTATATTGTTAGAGATCTACCAAATGTAAATGAAGCTATTAATAAATTATCAACATTAAATCAAAATATTAAATTATTAATCGATAATTTAGATGACACTAAAGAAAGTGTAATTAGATTAAAAAAAAATTATAATCCAAGATCACTTACAGAGAATAGTAAACATTCAAAGCATACATCGTATTCACTGAATAAGGGAGAAAAGATTTCACTTTGTTTAAGGGAAAAGAATAATGAAATGGTATTTGAAGATGACAATACAATTATGTTTGTAATTATTCATGAACTAGCCCATATAATGACAACATCTATAGGACATACTAAAGAATTCTGGGATAATATGAAATACTTATTAGAGGAAGCAAATAAATTAGGGCTTTACAAAATAATTGATTATAGTAATAATAATATAGAGTATTGTGGAATGTATATAAAATCAACACCATATGATTTTAAAAAATAATTTAATACCATATATATTCGTATAATTTTATTAATATGTCTTCTCATTCAATGATCAAAAAACAATAGAATTAAAATAATAATTTAAATTGTTAATATATAATATATGAGTACTGACTTTTGTAAAAATATTGATATAAAAAAGAAAATAATTAAATGTGTCTCTTTAAAAGAAAAGATAGTATTCATCTTTTTGAATATTTACTTTCTTGAAAATAATTTTAAGAAAGGAGATAAAGTGACTTGGTATTCAAATCAAGAAAGAGGTTATGGAACCGTTCTATCGATCGATCAAAAAAATATAGAAATTAAAGATGATATTCGAAAATCAAATATATCCGTACCGAAACCATATGTAAACCAGTTACATCCATTACATTTAATTATCCAAAAAATAGAAAAGAATATTGATAATAAAGAAAAAAATAAATTGAAAAATATTAGTGATAAAGAGATTGAATTATTTCAAACAGAATTAAACATTAAAAAAGAAAATATTATCAAAGAATTATTCCCATATATAAATGAAGGATATCAATTCAAATTTATTTATGATGATACAATCAATGATGATGATACAAATGAAATAGTATTAATGAAGATTTCGCAACGATGTTCTTCGTGTTTATTTGAAGGATCAAAATATATATTCGCATCCTATTTAGATAATCAAACAAATACAACGAAAGCAATTGGTTTTAATTATGATGTCGATATACTTTCACCAAAAGAACTCCTTAATGAAGATATATGTGATCTATTAATTAAAGAAGAGGATCATACAGATGATTATGAAAACAATATTATAACCCATCAAAATGAATTATTAAATCTATTTGAAAATAATAAAATTAAGGATAATATTATTTATTTCATTTCACTAAATGATTTTATTGATGCTCAAAAAATTAATGAATTAATTCATAAAGATATTAATTGTAAAGATATAATATATGAATTAAAACCCCTTAAAAATAGGATTATTAATAAATATTGGAATCCATTAATTAAATTAGAGCTTACAGATATCTTAGGAGAAACAGAAAATAAAAAAAAAGAATATGAAATTGAAAAAATAAAATTAAGAGAATATTCATTTGGAAATAAGATAATATATGGTTCATTTAATAATATAAATCAATCCGGACTCTGTGATCATATAGAAATATCATATTTTAGAATAAATAATAAGGCACCATATAAAAATAATGTAGATATTTATAAACTATTCTCGGAGTTTAAATTAACAGAAGATGTACCTTTTATAAAATGGGTTGGTAGTTCATATGAAAATAAGTTTTACAAAATACATAAGGATTCAATGATATATGAGGGATATGATCTATTAAAAACAGATAATAAAACAATTGATATTAACTTATGTCAAGAATGGACTAGTGATTTCTATCGAAATGAAAGACAAACCTTAGATAATTTAAATCGATTCAATAATCTACATAAAACAGATGTCTTATTTTTTAAAGTTTGTTTAGATACACAATTTATATATTCAACTCTTGTAATACATCTAAATGGTGATATTGAATTCATTATAAAAAAAAATAAATATGATGTTTTAAGCATCCTATCAAAGGATCAAATTAAAAACTTACTCGAAAGATGTAATTCTATTATTGAGACAATTAATAATCAAAATATATACTCTGATATTAATATTACTAATTTTGGAACTGAAAAAGATTTTGATGAACTTTTTAAGAAAGAAACATATGCTAATAATATTGACTTTTTAGATTGTAATATATATTATAATAATGATAATTATGAAGTTAAAAAAGGTATCCCACAAAAAGATTATGATAAATTAAAAAAAAATATAGGATTTGATCCACTAATACCCCCTTTTCCAATTGGTGGAAGAGTTGGTCTCTCACTCCCTTTACTTAAAAATATAATGAAAAACTTACCAATGTTTTTCAGATATATGGTTGAAAATGATAAAAATGGAAATGATGTTCTCTCTTGCCATTATAAAAGAGTAAATAATTATGCGAAAAGAAGTTCTATACAATCTGCAATTGCAGCTTATTCTAACATAGAAAACCTTGAACCTGAAGAAATTATTAATACTATTAGTCGAGACTTTGGAAAAGAAAAAGAAGAAATAATTCAAGAATATGAATCTTGGGTAATAATGAATCGTAGAAAAAAAGAAGAAAATACATTAAAAAAAACAGATATAATTGATGAAGATGGTCCAAATATTACTATAACTAATAATCCATCTTCTTTAGTCTTTAATATTAGAGATATAAAAAGTTTTTTAGAACTCGAAAGATTATTAATAATCACAAAAACATTAATGGATCTCTTTAATAACTATATAAACCAAAGCGAACTATTTGATAATATTTATCTTAGATCATATTTTGAAGGAGATTCCCTCCAAGTTGATGATTTTTCAATAGAAAAGAAATTAATAAAAAAAATGACACTCAAAGACTTACTTGAATCGGACGATTCTTCAAGTGAAGAAACTTCAGATGAATCAGATGAATCAGAAGAATCAGACGAATCAGACGAATCAGGCGAAGACCTTCCTTCTTCTGATGAATCTGATATGGAAGGAGGTGCGGGAAAATATAATGCTCGATCATATTACTTAAAACGCCTTAAAAAGAACGATCCAAAATTATTCGTTTTTAAATCAGAAAAATATCAAATCGATAGAGACGGGAATAAAACAAATACAAGATATGGTTATCCTAAAATATGTCAAGCTGCAAAAGGACTTGGTATTCGTCAACCAATTTCAGTAACTAAAGAAGATTTAGAAAGAATCAAAAAATCAGATAATGATGACCTTGGATCCGGACCTGAATCTTATTCCGGGGAAATACAAGTGCCAGGGAGGGAAACAGTTGATGGAAAAGAAATCTATTACATTTGCCCTCAATATTGGGATATCTCAAAAGACCTACCTATTAAAAGTGAATATATTGATGAAAATTATACTAAAAAAGATATGATACCCGAAATTTTACCAAAAGATGGAACAACAGATAAGTTCATTCTAGAAAGAAAAGGGACTTTTTGGGATGGAGTTCCAAGAGGTAAAAACTCATATAAATATATTGTACCTGGACTACTTCAAAACATTATACATCCCGATGGATATCCATTGCCATGCTGTTTCTCACTTGCAAAAACAAAAAGAAAAGGACCTGGGAAAAATCAAGATGATATTGATAAAAAATTAAAAAAACATTTTGAAGATTTATTAGTTAAAGAAGAAATTAAACAAGAGAAAAAAGAGAAAAAAGAGAAAAAAGAGAAAAAAGGAAAAAAAGGTGAAAAACAAATAAAAGTTAATAAGAATTGTACTAAGGTTAATACAAAAAGCATTGGTACACTAGAACCAGGAAGATGTTCTCAATTACCAATACAATTACAAAAAATATTAAGCCAAGATACCATATTTAAATATGACCCAGAATTAAATATCTCGAATGGATTTATTCGAAAAGGAGTAATCCAAAATATGGGTAAAACAATTTTTTCAGAATCTTCATTCATTAATTCTTATATAGAATTAAATGGAGATAATAAATCTTCAGGAGATTTCATAAAAGATATAATTCAAACACTTGAAAATAATATCGAACTATTTCAAAAATGTTCCACAATACAAAAACTATTCAGGAAATCCAAAATAACTAAACAAGATGATATTAGTTACATACATAGAATATTAAATAAATCAAATACAGCTATTCTATTTCAAATAGAAACACTGAAAGAAATGAAAGAAACACTCAGTAAGAATAAAGGTAATATAGACATATCATTTAGTGATAATAAACAAAATTATATTTACAACTTGTTATTATCCCTTAAAAATTACAAAGATTTCTTAGAAAGTAATGAAGAAAAAAAGGATGAATACTTAATACCAATCCTTAATATAATCCCGGGTGAAAAAAAAAATATCGTTATTTTCGAAAAAATTGATGATACCATTACGATTAAACCAACCGAATACACACAAACAGATAAATTATACTTTATCTTAAAAGATTCACATTACTATGAACCAATCCTCTATAGAGTGCGTTTAGATACAATATTTTATGATATCAAAACCTTATCTCAAGATTTATTTTCATCCTTTAACTTCTTTAATAAAGATATATTTATCAGACATTTAAAGACACCTTATCCGCGAGGAAGAAAAGAAGAAATGAGGTCCGGTATAAAAAAAGAAAACCTACAGACGATAAGTTGTAATGATAGGTATTGTAAACAATGGTTAACATATCAAGAATATATTGATCTATTTAATAAACCAAAGAGTGAAACAGAAATAAAATGGAATAATAATAAAAATAAAGTATGTGCTTACGATGGTGAAAAATCATACGGAAAAGTGAAACAAATTGATAATAAAAATAAAGTAATAATTACAAAAAAAAATGAAAAAATAACATTTAATGAAGTACTAATTAAATCAGAAAAAGAAATCGTTGACCCAGAACTAATTCAAGGAATTACTCAAAAAGATGATTGGAAATGGATTGGTGGTAATTGTAAGGATTACGATAAAGACATTGAAGCCTTAATAAGGAAAAAATATGATAAAAATGGAGATAAATTACTTCTAAAATATTCAAATATGACTAAAGAAGAAATAAAAAAAAATAATGAAGGATTATTATTATCCCTAAAAAGTAATTTCTACATTGTAAATAAGGTCATTAATGATATTAATCAAAATATTAAAAAATATCTCCAAAGTACATTGATTGACATATCCCAATATGAAAAAGATAATTATATAATAAATAAAATATTTTTAAATAATTATTCAGAAGTATCGTATTTAATTGCCGGAAAAAAAGAAAGTGAAGATAGAATTATTCCAATTAAACCAAAAAATATATCAGCATTACTAAAAAATAAAAGAAAACTTCAATTAGTATATTCTTTTACTACCCCAGACTTTAATAATGCAATAAAATATTTAACAAAATACAAATTATCAATTGATTCATTAACTGTAAATAGTGAAAGTCAAATTACTTGCCTAACCTTTAAAGATAAAACATATCTACCAGTTAATCCTATCAAATTCAATACAAAATATTACTCAGAATATAATATTATTAATTCAAATTATAACCCATTTTTAATTGACACAAAAATATACAATAATGGAAATGGTATGAGTAAAATGACAGAATATATTAATAATTTTAATATAGAAAATAAATACAAAAAAACATTATTCAATCATCTATTAAATATAATTAATAAAAAACATATCATAATTAATGGTGTATTAATAAATACTACAAAGGTTATTAATGATTCGATCTACTTTAAAAAAGATGATCAAGAAATCATTGAAATATCAAAAAATGAATACTATTTATTAGATCATAAAATAAATATTAAACGAATGAATGAAGAAGAAATTAATGAAAACGAAATACCCTATTATGGAATTATTGATACAATCCAAAGAGGAATTACCTCTATAAAATGTATGTTGAATGATTATATAATTACGATTATTAAAGATGATATATTAATAAATCGAGATAAAATAAACAAAATATATAATTCAATCTACACTAATGAAGGGATACCACAAGGTCTCTCAATTATGAAAAATAAAATATTTAAACCAATTAAAAATGAAATATTTGATGAACTAGAAGATTTCATTGAATATTCTATTGATGGTAAAGAAATCAAAGACCCGACGATAGAACAAAAAATAAAATGCGATTTATTAATTTTTATCACAGAAAAAAATATAAAGGAAAACTATGATGTAAAATTAATACTTGAGTTTATAAATAAATTAATTATTAATGTAAATAATGGTAAGGAAATAAGGTTTATGAATAAAATTGTTGATGAAGTTATTAAAATATCTGAATTAGAAAAGAAAACACCGATCACAGAAGTATTTTATAGATACTCGAAAGATAAAGATACTATGTATGATACTATTAAAACAATATATACAAAACAAAGTGATTTTATAAACTTAATTGATGGAGAAAAACAAATATTAGAAAAAAGAGTACAAACAAATAAACTCAAGAACTCACCTTTTTTTATTAATACATTATTTGGTTATAATTCAAAAAATATATTTAGTATTGATAATAAAGGTGATGACTGGTACTCTATTATAACAGCATTAAAACAAATTAATATAAGCCTAAAGTTTGCAAAAAACCTATCTAAAAAGATACTCCCAGATATTCATAAATTAATTATTAATGGACTAAATAAAATAGGTCATGAAGAATTAGATCACTTTTCTATTGCAGAATTACAGAAAGAAGCTATTTCAATTGGAGTAAATGAAGATATAGTTAATAGTATAGCCGATAAAGAAGATAGTAAAGATAACCTTATTAAAATTATTCATGATACATATATTATAAATATAATTTCGGAATATAATAAATATAACACAATAAGGTATGGAAAAGATTTCATACGTTTCAAAAAGAAAGAAGATATAATTAATTATTGGTTAAAAAATAAAACAAAAAGAATAAATGTCACTGATATTAAAATAATTCTAAGTGAACTTCAAGAATTTTATGGAATCGATCTAGCTATATTAATTATTTCATTCAATGATAAATATAAAAATGATATTCATTTTTACCATACTAAAGATATATATAAAGATACAAATGTACTATTGTTCCACCATATCTTATATAATCCAGAGAACCAATTAAATCAAGAAGTTAAAAAAAATAACAATGATTATATACTAACAAATATATCGAAGAATGGACGATTATCATTGACAATACAAGAACTATATGATATATCAGATAAACACGAAAAATGGATCGATAAAAATAAACTTGACATTAGACCCTGTGAAAAACAAAACAAAATTATACAAAATGCTGAGGAAAGAATTAGAGAAAGAAATAAACAAAACGAAAATGATAATGAACTTATTAATCAAACAAAAAAGTCATATTGTAAACAATAAATCTTAATTTTTTTTATATTTCCCTTTTAACAGAATGGAGTATTTTTCACAACCATTTAATATTAGTCTTTTAAAAAATCATATTTTAAAAGACCCAATCATAGATTGGTTTAATATAATTTCAACAAAAAATAAACTCTATCAAAAGGATAAAATCTCATATTATCAAGATTTCATTCTAAAAGAATCAAAGGAATATAAAAATAATTATATCCAAAAAATAAAAGAATTAATAGGAATAAAAAATGATGAAGATATAACTGTCAATAAAACAATCCATCTTATTAAAAAGAAAACACCCTTAATATGCTACCCAAAATTACGTTTTAAAAATATGGTTGTAAAATGCGATATTATGATAAGATTAGATCATTTCCATTCAATCTTCCCTTTAATTAAAAATATTCCATTTAGCCTTCTATGTAATAAAGATGATTATATCTTAATTAATATAAGTTATTCAACAATTAACTTCAAATTAGACCTTAAAGAATGTTTAAATGAAGGTATCTTATTATATAAAAAATGCTGCCTCTATGCTTTCCAAACAGCTTTAACAGAAATATTAAATTATAAACCAGAATGTTTCATTCTAGGAAAAGATTATTATTATAAAAAAACACTTTTACCTAAAAAAGAATTCATAAGTCATGTAAAGTTCGATGATAAAATTATAGAAAAACTAAAACAATCATATCAATGGATCATTTTATTAAAAAAAAACTATATGAAAATGAATATAGTACCCTGTCCAACAAATGATGAATTATATCCAAATATGAATTATAAAGAAAGTAGATGGGAAAATGAAAAATATAAACTAGCTGAAAGAATAAAAGAAATAACACTTGTTTGGAATATTAGTTATATGCAAAGATGCAATTTTCTTAAAAAGGGAATTAAATGTTGGGATGACCCAAAACTACTTAATGAACTTAAAGAATCTAAAAAAAAAGAAATACAAGAAAGAATTATTCATATGAATCAACAAGATGATATTTTATTGTATCCACGTAAAAATATATCCAAAGAATTTCAAGAAATACTAATTAAAAAAGATTCAGATATCATTTTTGATGTAGAAAGTTTCTTATCATTTGATGATAAAAATGATTCCTTTAGTGATAAAGGAAGTACATCTGGTCCTATATTAGCCATTATAGGATTTATCCATAAAAATCACTTCTATGATTATACAATTTCAGATTATACAAAAAAGAATGAAGAAAAAATAATACAAGGGTTTTCAAACCATTTATTCAAAATAAACAATAAGTACAATAATATAATTAATATCTACCATTGGGGACATGCTGAATATAATTATTTTAATTATATACGTAAAAATCACCCCTCAATTGATTTTCCAAACTATAAATTAATTAATATACTTGATTATTTTCGTATGGAACCAATTATTGTTCAAGGGGTTTTTAGATTCGGATTAAAAACAATCGGAAAAGCACTCTATAAAAATAATCTAATCAAAACAACTTGGGAAGATGATAATGATAATGGCCTTGATGCAATGATTCGGTTTAAAGAAATATGTAAAAATAATAAAAAAAATATCCCCATTAAAAGGTACATCGAAATATCAAATATCATTGAATACAACCGAATTGATTGTCAAGTTTTAAAAGAAATAATTGATCTACTAAGGAAAAACTACAATACTTAGAACTCTATTTCCTTTGGTTTATATTTTGTGATCCATAATAATTCCCAGAAAAATAATATAATTGCAAATAGTATTAAAAACTTATCATCATATTTAATACCCTTGCATAGTATTAATGGACTAAATAAAAAGATTGCTAAAACCCTCCCAGGTTGTTCTGAAAGATTCATTTTAAATTATCTTTTATTTTTTTTTCAAGTTGTTTATTTTTTTGAATTAAAGCTTCA
>Ga0310344_10002687_pt1 | contig 13344 bp, 13 predicted proteins | sample HC15DNA20200_MG_FD_203801 | JGI IMG/M metagenome (GOLD analysis project Ga0310344, IMG submission 203801) | Marine microbial communities from station ALOHA, North Pacific Subtropical Gyre - HC15-DNA-20-200_MG | ecosystem: Environmental > Aquatic > Marine > Oceanic | place: Pacific Ocean: North... | reverse complement strand
AGTGGAAAGCGTATATAACAATCAAACTTTTGATGCTTTTTTTAGATATGCAAGTACTATAGGTGTGTCACAATCTAATTTCCTATTTAAAATATTTACTAGCATTGATAAAGCTCCATCAAAAATTATCAAAATTTTCGAAGAATATAAAAAAGAAACTCAAGAAGAACTCTGGGATTCAGAAAAAGAAATGGTTGAATATTATCAGAAAGAAGAAAACTACAAAAAATTACTTAAAGGTGATGCTGGAGGTAATTTAATTTATAAATATAAATCAAAAAATCTTGCTATGGCTATGCCAGAATGGATACAATTCCTAAGTAATATTCTCGAAGAAATGGTTATCGAAAATGGTAGAAAAAATTTAAATTTCTCTCAAAATGAAATTGAAACAAAAAAGAAGGAAATATCTATGTTAACTGAATACAATAAGAATCGAACATGGAAATTTCTTGATAACAAATCTAGTAGTGAAAAAGTTACTATGGAAAGTGAGTATGATTTTTTAAATTGGCTTAAAGGTTCTGATCCAAGTCCTTTAAGTAACTATCGATTAAAAAACCCGGTTAAATATTTTTTTACATATTCAGATAAACAATTAAAGGAACGTTACGATCAATTTAGACGTTATGGAACTGATATTAATGCACTTTCAAAGATTGTTGTAAGAATACATGTGGAAAACTGGTTTAGAAATGTGAGTACAAATCCAAACTATATCAAGGAAAAAATAAACGAAAAAAGATCCAGAACTCGTTACGCAATGAGCAATTAATTTTTTTTTTGACAAAATATTAAAAAAAAGTTATTAAATGACTGTTTAGTGGGAAACAATGTGAAAATCATTGACTGTACTCGCAACGGTAACAAAAAAGTCCGAATGCCACTTAACAATTAATGCTGTGAAATGAAGGCCGAGAAAAGTCTAGTTCTGCAAATTTCAAATTAACAGCGACCGATAAACAAAAAAGCTTAAACCAAAAGTTTAAGTAAAAAGGTCGTTATGAAAAAGATAAAAAGTTTTGTTTTAGTATTTTTAGTAAGTTTATTTTCCTTTAATAATATAACTTATTCACAAGATATTCCGATAATAGTTATTTCTCCAGGAAAAACTCCACAATCTTACGATAAAGTTGGAAGCTCTATATCTGTAATTACGAACAGTGAAATTGAAGAATCTTCAAACTTATTTATATCCGATGTAATCGGCAGTAAAACTAATGCTAATAATTTGTTTCAAATGGGTGGTCATGGAACTAACACTGGAATTCAATTGCGCGGATTAGAGAAAAGATTTTCAACAGTTTATATAGATGGAGTAAAAATGTCTGACCCTTCGTCTCCGGATAATAGTTTTTATATGGAAAGTATAATGAAAAGCTCAATTGAAAGAGTAGAAATATTAAAAGGTAATCAAAGTTCTCTTTACGGAAGTAATGCTATTGGCGGAACTATACACATTTTTACTAAAAAAGGTAAGGAAGGTAACCATTCTAATTTAGAGATTGAGACAGGTTCAAATAATACTAAAAACATTTCTTACTCAATTAATGGAGCAAATACTAAATTCGATTACTATTTGGGTTTAAATAAATTTTTAACAAGTGGTATATCGGCAATGAATCATAACAATGAAGACGACAAATATAGAAATCAAGGAGTCATTGGTACAGCTGGATATCAATTAAATGAAAATTTTAGAATTGAAAATTCTTTAAGATATACAAACTCTATTTTAAATTATGACACGCCCAACATTAGTCTTACACAGTTAAATAATAGAACTGACAACATCGAAGGGACTTATTCTTTAAAATTAAAACATGGCAAAGATAAATTTAAAAATACTTTATCATTCAATAAAACTTATATCGAAAGAGCTGAAACCAGTGATGCAAATGCTTACACAAGCTACTTTGGTTTTAGAGATGCTATAAATTTAACTGGGGAATATAATTTTAACTTGGACAATAAAATAGTTTATGGAGCGGAGGCAGAATTTGATGCTGCGAGATACCCAAGTGATTATGCACCAGCAGCTTGGAATTGGAAAAAAAGACTAAGTGACAAGCGAGCAGATGAACATATTTTTTCACAATACTTTGATTATCAATTTAGACCATTTGAAAATTTATACTCCACGTTTGGTTTGAGAAGTGATGAACATTCTACTACTGGAAGAAAAGCAAGCGGCAGAACTACTTTAGCCTATAAACTTGATGGAAATAGTAAAATTAGATCGTCTCTAGGTTCTGGAATAAGATTTCCATCTTTATATGATTATCATTATGCTGATGGTAATACTCCTGCGAGTGGAGCGGGTACAGCAGCCCCATATCAAATGGAGAACTTAAAGGCTGAACGAGCTTTAAGTTATGATTTTGGATATGACACTTACCTAGATTTTTTAGATTTAGATTTAAGTATAACTTATTTTAATATTGAACAAAAAAATCCACTTGTTTCGGATAGTAGAAATAATTGGAAATTGAAAAATCAAAGAGGCGAAAGTACCAGCGAGGGTATTGAGTTGTCAGCTGACTGGCAGCCTAAAGATAGAAATATTAGTTTTGGTATGGGATATACTTTTACTGATACATATGACTCAAATACTTGCGACGCGGGAGACTGCAATCTTAGAGGAGGTGGTAGTAAAATGGCAACCGCAAAAGTTAGGGTTCCAAGGAATGCTTTTTTAGCCAATATTAACCACGCTACTACACCTAATTTAAAAAATACTTTATCGATTAAGTTTGTTGATGAAACAAGAGACTTTGGAAATACTAATAATAGTTTTAAGGATGTAATATTAGATGATTATATGACTTTTAATTTTTACAGTACCTATAAACTATTTGACAGTTATAACTTATTTTTTAATGTGATAAATATTTTTGATGAGGAATATGAACAAGCTTTACAATATTCATCTATGGGCAGGGCTTTTAATTTTGGAATGAAAAGAAGTTTTTAATTCTTAATTATTTTATTATTGATGGATAAATTTTTAATTGGTCATACGACCATTTAAGTATAAAAACAAAAATTAAAGTTGATAAAAGTGTACTTCTAAAAAAAGGTATTCCAGCTATGTAGCATTCTATCAATCCTTGCATATTAGCTGGATAAAAACCGCTTAATAACCAAACTCCAAAATTACTAACTATAAAAAATAAAATTGCAGAAGAAATACTTGATAATAAAATTTGAGTTAATTTTAGTTGATTAATGTAATTACCAATAATTACTGAAAATAATAAGCCAAAATAGGTAAAAAATATTAAATAATGAAAACCAATAATAAAATCACCCAAAATCATTGAAGCTATAACTAAACCGTATCCATAAAGAACATTTTTTAAATAATAACCTGCCAAAATTCCAAAAGCTAATACCGGAGTAAAATTCCATGGGTGGTCAATTAATCTAAATTGAGATAAAACAAAAATGCTTACCAAGAATATATAAACTTTCGTTTTGTTTTCAGTGTTAAGGAATTTCATGTTTAGTTAATTTTTTGAAATCATTTTAATTATAACTTTAGTGAATCGAGTTATAACAATTTTTTGCAAAAATGAATTAATTATTTAAAAATTAAGCATTATTTTAGATAAATTTTGCATTTAGCTAGGACTTTAACAAGAGTTTTTCTATATATAGTTGTATTTTAATAATATGGTCAAAAAAACACAATATGTAGATTTTATTATTTAAATTCTGATTTTAATTATTTTGCTTTCGTTCAATATTTGAACAAAATATCTCTTTACTGTTCAATATTTGAACGTTATAAATGTTCAACGATTGAACGCAGTATGCATAATAGTCAAGATTATCTAAATTTATTAAGAAAAATTCAGAGAAAGTCAAAATATACTCAGAGGGAACTAGCTGATCAACTAGGGTTTAGTTTAGGAAAACTAAATTATTGTTTAAAAGATCTAAAAGATCAAGGTTTAATAAAGGTAAATAATTTCAAAAACAGTAATAAGAAAATTAGTTTTGTTTACAATTTAACACCCAAAGGTCTATCAAAAAAAAATCAATTAACTCTAAATTTTATGAAAGCGAATATGCGCGAGTATGGACAATTAATAAAAGAACTAAATGTAAAGAGGGAAAATTAGCAATGTGGGCTGTCATTAAATATAAAAACAAAGAATTAAATTTATTAAAGAAAAATTTTGCTAAAGTATTAGGAGAAACGCCTCAATATTACTGTCCTAAAATTCAATATAAAAAATACATTAAAAGACAACTAAGAACTTGTGAAAAATTAATTTTGGAGAATTACTTAATTTGTTACCACCCAAAATTTAATGACGTTGGCATTATTAATAAGTTAAAATATAGTAAAGGTCTTAGTTATTTTTTAAACGGGTATCAGAAAAATCAAAAAGATATAATTCAATTTATTAAACATTGTAAAAAATATGAAAATTCTGAAGGATATATTAATCAAGATTTTTTTGAGTATACAAATTTAAAAAAAGCAAGGTTTATTTCAGGACCATTTGCTAACATGATATTTGAAATTATTTCTAATCAAAGTACAAAATTAAAAATTTTAATTAACGGGTTAACAACAACTATTAGTAAAAAATCTAATTATTTTTATAGACCCGTTTAGTTAAAAAAAAAGTTTAATAAATATGTTAAAAAGACTAAAATACAGCATTAGTCAAAGTGCGGAGCATTGGTTAAATTTGATATTATTTTCTCATGATAAAAAGTAAAAATCACGTATTAAATTATTTTGGTCAAATTAGTAAATTGTCGAACAAAATAAATAAAAAGAAAATTGAAAAATTGGCGACTAGTTTGGCAAATATTAGAAAAAAAAGAGGTAGAGTTTTCTTTATTGGTGTAGGTGGTAGTGCAGGAAATTGCTCGCATGCAGTTAATGATTTTAGAAAAATTTGTGAAATAGAATGCTATGCACCAACTGATAACGTCTCAGAACTTACCGCCAGAATAAATGATGATGGATGGGAAAGTGCATTTTCTAATTGGTTGAAAGTAAGTAAATTAAATTCAAACGATGCTATTTTTGTAATGTCAGTTGGAGGAGGAAATAAAGAAAAAAATGTTAGTGTTAATTTAATCAAAGCAATTCAGTTTGCGAAAAAAGTGAAAGCAAAAGTTTTTGGAATTGTTGGAAGAGACGGGGGTTATACAAAAAAAGTTGGAGATAATGTAATTTTAATTCCCACAATCGACACAAATTTAATTACTCCTTATAGCGAATCTTTCCAATCCGTTGTGTGGCATTGTTTGGTATCGCATCCCATTTTACAAATAAAGAAAATGAAATGGTAATAAATGAAAAAAGCTGTATTTTTAGATAGAGATGGAGTTTTATCTAAAACATCAATAAAAAATGGAAAAAGTTTTGCAGTAAAAAAATTAAAAGATTTTAAACTATTTTATAGATCAAAAGAATCTGTTCAAAAACTTAAATCAGCTGGATTTATGGTAATCGTAGTAACCAATCAACCTGATGTTGGAAAAAAACTAATTTCAAAAACAACACTAAAAAAAATGCACTACAAATTGAAAAAAAATACAAAAGTAGACGCAATTTATACGTGTACGCACATACAAGCCGCTAAATGTTATTGTAGAAAACCTAAACCAGGAATGATCTTAAATGCTGCAAAAAAATACAATATTAATTTAAAGCAAAGTTTTATGGTAGGTGATAGATCGAGTGATATTTTGGCTGCCAGAAAAGCAAAATGTAGAAGTATTTTTTTGGATAAAAAATATCTTGAGAAAAAACCAAAAGGTCAAGAAGCTACTTTTTATAACTTGATTCAAGCAACGAATTATATTTTAAAACAGGCAGAATTATAATGAGTAAAATAAAAAATTTAAAAATTAAAATCTTTGCAGATGGAGCTGACATTGAACAAATTCAGCAGTTAGATAAGAAAGATTATATAAAAGGATTTACAACAAATCCTACTTTAATGAGAAAAGCAGGAATTAAGGATTACAAAAAATTTGCTATAGAACTTTTAAGTTATATAAAAAATAAACCAATTTCATTTGAAGTATTTTCTGATGATATAAAAATCATGGAAGAACAAGCAATGGAAATATTTTCATGGGGAAAAAATGTTAATGTAAAAATTCCTATTACAAACACAAAAAGTGATAGTACCGTTGACTTAATAGGACGATTGTCAGAAAAAGGAGTAGTTTGTAATGTGACAGCAATTTTTACAATAGAGCAAGTAGAAAAAGTTCTTTCTAAGATTAACCCAGACACTCCAATTATTCTTTCGGTCTTTGCTGGTCGAATAGCAGATTCTGGAATTGATCCTATCGATATAATGAAAAAATCAGTTTTACTTTCAAAACAAAAACCAAAATCTGAAATATTATGGGCAAGCACAAGAGAGATAATTAATATATTTCAAGCGGAGGAATCTGGCTGCCATATTATAACTGTTCCACATGAATTATTAAATAAATTTTCAACAATAGGAAAAAGTTTAGAAAATTATTCTTTAGAAACTGTTTCAGCTTTTTATAAAGATGCTAAAGCAGCAGGATATTCAATAAAAAAATCTAACACATGATAGAAAAATCAATTTTTATAACAGGTGGAGCAGGTTATGTTGGAAGCTCTTTGGTGCCAGATCTTTTAGATAGTGGTTATAAAGTTACCGTGTATGACATAATGTATTTTGGAGATAGTTTTTTACCAAAAAAAAATCCTAATCTTAAAATTATTAAAGGAGACATAAGAGATATTAAAAAGTTAGAAAATTCATGTCTTAACCACGAATTCTTTTTACATCTCGCTTGCATTTCCAATGACTCAAGTTTTGAACTTGATGAGAATCTTTCAACAAGTATAAATTTAGATGCATTTGAACCGATGGTCCAAGCTGCAAAAAGATCAGGAATAAAAAGATTTATTTATGCTTCTACTAGTTCAGTATATGGAGTTTCAAATAAAAAAGATGTTACAGAAGACCATCCTCTTGTTCCTCTTACCCTTTATAATAAGTATAAAGGTATGTGTGAGCCTTTACTTTTTAAACATACGAATGATAATTTTATTGGAGTTATTTTTAGACCAGCGACTGTTTGTGGTTATGCACCAAGACTAAGATTAGATTTGTCAGTAAATATTTTAACAAATCATGCAGTAAATAAAAATAAAATTATGGTTTTTGGAGGTAAACAGTTAAGACCTAATTTACATATTAAAGATTATTGTGATTTAGTTAAATTATTACTTTCAGTTCCTGGTGAAAAAATTAAAAATCAAATATTTAATGTGGGTTATCAAAACATGTCTATTGAAAATATTGCGAATTTAGTAAAAAAAGTTGTTGAAAAAAAATACCCAGATAAAAAAGAAATAAAGATAGAAACACTACCAAGTAACGATAATCGTTCATACCATATAAATTCAGATAAGATATTTAAACTTCTTGGTTATAGAGCAAAAAGAAGCCTAGAAGAAGCAGTCGCAGATCTTTGTGTATCATTTAAAAAAGGTCAAATTGAGCGAAGCTTTGATAATGATTGGTATTACAATGTACGTACTCTAAAAAGCATACAAGCCAAATGATAAATAATAAAAAAATAGCATTAGTGACAGGAGGAGCGGGTTTTATAGGAAGTCATATGGTAGATTTGCTTTTATCTAAAAATTATCAAGTTCGTGTTGTTGATAATTTATCGGGCGGGCATAAAAAGAATTTAAAACATTGTATTAAAAATAAAAATTTACATTTTAAAAAAATAGATATTTGTAAATTAAAAAAAAATGATAATTTTTTTAAAAATGTTGACTATGTTTTTCATTTTGCTGGCATAGGCGATATTGTTCCTTCTATTGAAAAACCTGCAGATTATATGAAAAATAATGTTCAAGGTACTATTAGAGTTTTAGAAGCATCAAGATACGCAAAAGTAAAAAAACTTGTTTATGCAGCGTCAGCATCTTGTTACGGTAAAACAAAAAGACTAACTGATGAAAAGTATAGAATTAGTATAGAACATCCATATGCTCTAAGTAAATATTTAGGAGAACAATCAGTTATGCACTGGCACAAAGTTTATGGTTTGCCGGTAAATTCAATTAGAATATTTAATGCTTACGGCCCAAGAGTAAGAACAACAGGAGCTTATGGGGCAGTAATTGGAGTGTTTTTCAAGCAAAAAATTAAAAGAAAGCCTTTAACCATAGTAGGTGACGGAAGGCAATCGAGAGATTTTGTTTATGTTACTGATGTTGCGAAAGCTTTTTTTGCTGCATCAAAATCAAAATATAATGGCAAAATTTATAATGTTGGAACAGGAAAACCCCAAACTGTAAATTACTTAGCAAAATTAATTGGAAGTAAAAAAATTTTTATTCCAGATAGACCAGGAGAGCCAAAATGTTCTTGTGCAAATATAAGTAAAATTAAAAGAGAACTAAAATGGAAACCTCTTATTAAATTTGATCAAGGTATTTATATAATGTTAAGGCAGATAGATAAATGGAAAGACGCCCCTTTGTGGACCCCTCAAAAAATAAAAAAAGCTACTAAAGTTTGGTTTAGTTACCTATCAAAAAAATAGTAATTTTATGAAAGATATAAAAAATCAATATTCAAAAAAAATTGTTAATATAAATAAACTTAAAAAGTTAGTTGGCAAGATGCCACGTAAAAAGAAAATTATATTATGTCATGGAAACTTTAATGTAGTGCATCCTGGGCATATAAGGCATTTAATTTATGCAAAAACGAAAGCTGACATTCTAGCTGTAAGTATTACAGGAGATAGATATGTTGAAAAAGGAGTTTACTCCCCATTTGTTCCAGAAAATTTAAGGGCTTTGAATTTAGCTGCCTTCCAAATGGTAGATTATGTAGTTATTGATTATAACGAGAAGCCACTTAAAAATCTTTCCATTCTTAAACCTGATTTTTTTGCTAAAGGTTTTGAATATTCTTCTGGCCATATTACGCCAGCAACTAACGAAGAAGCAAAAATTGTTAGTGGTTATGGTGGCGAAATGATTTTTACTCCCGGGGATGTAGTTTATTCGTCGACAAAAATTTTAAATTTATCTAAACCAAAAATAGAAAATGATATATTGCTTGATTTAATGAATAAGCACAAAATTACTTTTGATACTCTTAAACAAACACTAAAAAAATTAAAAAATATCTCAGTGCATGTGGTTGGTGATACAATAGTAGATTCTTATACAAGAACAAATCTTATTGGAGGAAATACAAAAACACCCACTACCAGCGTTCTCTATCAAGAGAAAAACGATTATGTTGGTGGAGCAGGCATTGTAGCAAAACATTTAAAAAGTGCAGGTGCTAAAGTTTATTTCACTACTATTTTAGGAAAAGATAATTTTAAAAATTTTGTAATTTCAGAAATGAAAAAATCTAAAATTATAACCAATGCAATTATAGATGGGACAAGACCGACAACAAACAAAAATACCATTTTATCTGGTGTTTATAAATTATTAAAAATAGATAAAGTTGATAATCAACCTATTTCTGAAAAAGTTTTAAAAAAAATTCAAAGCTATATAAAAAAACAAAAATGCGATACCATAATTTTTAGTGATTTTAGACATGGTATTTTTAATAAAAATAGCATTCCTGAACTCGTTAGATCAATACCGAAGAAAGTTTTTAAAGTAGCAGACAGCCAAGTTGCAACAAGATGGGGAAATATAATTGATTTTCAAAAATTTGATTTGTTAACCCCAAACGAAAGAGAAGCTAGATTTTCATTAGCTGATCAAGATTCGAGTATTAGTGTATTAACAAGGGATCTTGCAAAGCAGACTAGATTTAAAAATTTGATTTTAAAATTAGGCGCAAGAGGGATTGTTTCTATTAAACAAAAAAATAAAGAGATAAAAAAAGATAAAGAAATTACTTTTGCTCTTCCATCTTTTCCATCGAAATTAGTGGACAGTACAGGCACTGGTGATGCTCTTCTATCTTATGCAACTTTGTCGATGATAGCCACAAAGTCACTTGTAATCTCAAGTATTCTAGGTTCACTTGCGGGCGCATGTGAATGTGAGAAAGACGGAAATATCGCAATCACTCCAGAAGAAATACTAAAAAAAATAAATTTAATAGAAGATTCATCAAATTATAAAATAAGAAAATAAATAATGAAAGTTGTTATTGTTGGAATGGGAATCCAAGGAAATAAAAGAAAAAAATTTTTTGGTAAAGAGTTTGTCTATTCGGTTGATAAATTTAAAAATGCGGATTTTAAGTCATTATATGATGTTCCCATTAAAGATTATGATGCCGTTCTAATTTGCGTTCCAGATAAAGAAAAAATTAAAATTATTAATTATTGTATTAAAAATAAAAAACATATTTTAGTAGAAAAACCTTTAATTTCGAATAGTTTAAAAATTCTTAATAATTTGAAAAAGGCAATCAAAAAAAAGAAAATTATTTTTTACACCGCTTATAATCATAGATTTGAACCAAATATAGTAGAAATGAAGAAATTAATTAAGAGTAAGAAGCTTGGAAAAATATATAAATGCAAAATTTTTTACGGAAATGGAACTTCTGTTTTAGTTAAAAGAAGTAGATGGCGAGATAAAGAAATGGGTGTAATAACTGATATAGGCTCACATTTGTTAGATATTTGTTTGTATTGGTTTGGAAAAAAAATAAAGTTTTTGAAAGTCGCAGAATTAAATAAATTTGAAAATAGAGCTCCAGATCACGCAGTAATTCAACTAAATTATAAAAAAATAAAAATAGAATTAGAAATGTCTCTATGTATGTGGAAAAATACATTTACATGCGATGTTATTGGCTCAAAAGGATCTGCGCATTTGAATTCATTATGTAAATGGAGCAAAAGCTCATTTATTTATCGTAAAAGAAAATTTCCATCAGGATTACCAAATGAAAAATGTATTAATTTTAAATTAGGAGATCCAACTTGGAAAAAAGAATATTTATTTTTTAAAAATTTGGTTAATAAAAAAACAAAAAGCTTTTTAGAAAACGATTTAATAATTAATAATTGTTTCAAAAAGATATCATATTCATTAAATAAAAATGTCTAATTTGCAAGTAGGATTTGCGGGGCTAACCCATTTAGGATTAAATTATTTAGCAGCTTCAGCTGAAAAAGGATTTAAATCTATAGGATTTGATTTTGATAAAAATAAAATTGATAAATTAAAAAAATTTTCTATTGATTATAAAGAACCAAATTTAAAAAAAACGATTATAAAAAACAGAAAAAAAATTTCTTTTACAGAAAATTTAGTTGATTTAAAAAAGTGCAACATTGTATTTATATCACAAGATGTTCAAACCAACGAAAAAGGAGATAGTTACTATTACGATTTAAGAAAATTAGTTGAAAGAACATCTAAATCCTTAAACAAAAAAGCTATAATGGTTATTTTGTCTCAAGTTCAACCAGGTTTTACTAGAAATATTACGTTTGATAAAAAAAGACTTTTCTATCAGGTGGAAACATTAATTTTTGGGAATGCGCTACAAAGAGCTTTACATCCGGAAAGAATAATCGTTGGCTGTGACAATTCTGAAAATAAATTAAATCAATTTTTCTTTAGATATTTGAATAAATTTAAGTGTCCTATAATTAAAATGAAATATGAAAGCGCAGAGTTTGCAAAAATATCAATAAACATTTTATTAGCTTCTTCTATAACTACAACCAATATGCTAGCTCAACTATGTGAAAAAATTTCTGCAGATTGGCATGAAATTATTCCAGCTTTGAAACTTGATAAAAGAATAGGGCAAAAAGCTTATATAAAACCAGGTCTCGGTATCTCTGGGGGCAATATAGAGCGGGACATTTACTCTGTTTATAAAATTTTAAATAAAAAAAATGAACCAACACATTTAATAAAATCATTCCAAAGAAATTCCCAATATATGAAATCCTGGGTATATCGCACACTGGAGAAAGAAAAAATTTTAAATAAAAAAAAATTTAATAATATTGGTATATTAGGTTTGGCTTATAAAGAAAATACAAATTCTACCAAAAATTCACCAACCATAGATTTATTAAAAAAATTAAATAAAAAAAAAATTAAAATTTATGATCCTAAAGCAAAATTAAAATTTAAAACTAAAAATTTTACTCAGGTAAAAAATGCTAAAATTTTAATAAAAGATTCAAATGTTATTATTTTAATGACACCCTGGAAGGAATTTAGTCAAATTGAAAAAGAATTAAAACAAAATAAAAATAAAAAAATTATAGTAATAGACCCCCACCGAATACTACATATAAAAAAAAATAAAAATATTAAATATTTAACACTAGGAAAACAAAATTGACTTTAAAAATTAACCAAATAAAAAATAAAAGAATTGTGGTTTTAGGAAAAAGTGGAATCGTCGCTAGTAATTTATTATTTAAACTAGATAAATTTAATTTAAAAAATATTCCGATTGGCAGATCCAAAGTAAATCTAAAGCAAAAAGGTTCCTATAAAAAATTAAGAAAAATAATTAAGAATGGTGATATTATAATATTTGTTGCTGCAGAGGCTCCTGTTAAAAATATTGAAATGTTTTTTAACAATTTAAAAATTTGCAAGACCGTTTGCAATGCTTTAGAAAGTAAAAAAATTGAATATTTAATTTATCTAAGTTCAGATGCTGTTTACAAAGATGTTAAAGAGAAAATTTCAGAAAAATCAATTACTTCCCCAAACTCTTTACATGGTTTAATGCATTTGACTAGAGAAACAATGCTTAAAGATAAATTTAGAAAAATATTATGTATTTTAAGACCTACGCTTATATACGGCCCAGGTGATTCACATAACGGATACGGCCCTAATAGATTTATAAAATTAGCCTTACAAAATAAACCAATATCTGTTTTTGGAAATGGTGAAGAAAGAAGAGATCATGTGTATATTGATAATTTAATAAACATTATTATTAAATGTATTATTAAAAAGAGATTAGGGATTTTTAATATAGCTTCCGGTAAAGTTTGTTCTTTCAAGCATTTAGCAAAAAAAATTATAACTCTTTCTAAAAGCAAATCTAAATTAAAAAAAATAAAAAGAAAAGGCCCAATGCCACATAATGGCTATAGGCCATTTAATATAAATTTAATAAAAAATAATTTTAAAAATGTAAAAATGTTTTCAATAGATAACGGAATAAAAAAATATTTGGAAAATAGTCTGAAATAAATGAGAATTGAAGTAATTGATTTAAAAAAAAGGTTTCAAGAAGAAAAGTATGAAATTTTAAAATGCATTAATCGTGTTTTAAAAAAAGGGAATTTTATTTTAACTTCAGAAGTTCAAAATTTTGA
>Ga0310344_10002686_pt1 | contig 13345 bp, 10 predicted proteins | sample HC15DNA20200_MG_FD_203801 | JGI IMG/M metagenome (GOLD analysis project Ga0310344, IMG submission 203801) | Marine microbial communities from station ALOHA, North Pacific Subtropical Gyre - HC15-DNA-20-200_MG | ecosystem: Environmental > Aquatic > Marine > Oceanic | place: Pacific Ocean: North... | reverse complement strand
TGGCTAAAAGACAAAAAGGTGGATATTATTCTGCAAACTGGTCTTAAAAAAGCACCGGACCTGCCCCACATTCCGCTTCTAATTGATTTTGCCCGTAATGAAGAAGAACGAAAAATGGCCACATTGCTTGAACTCGGTTCACCAGTTGGCTGGGGCCTTTCAGTACCTCCCGGGGTCCCGCAGGCAAGAATTAAGGCGTTGCGAACTGCTTTCAGCAAGATGCTGAAAGATAAGGCCTTCATAAAAGATGCATACAACAAAAATAGCATGGTCGATGGAGCCAGCGGTGAATTTGTTCAAAATGCCGTGAACCGGGCCCTATCAGCAGATCCCAGTCTAGTAAAAAAGATCCGCGCTTTGGCAGGATTTAAATAATTTGTCCATAAACTATTAAACGGGCGCTGTTTAGCGCCCGTTTTTTATCGGCTGTTGATTAGCTCAAAGATTTATAATTCGGATAACGCTCGCTGTAGTTGATTTTAAAAATCTCTGCGGCATTCTCAGCTAATATCTTTCTTTTTTGTTTTTCATCCAAAAATGGTAGATCGTAAATCACGCTGGGGACATCCATGTCCCAATGTGGATAATCTGACGCATATAAAAGTGTATTTTCAGCATCAATTATTTCAAAGGTATGTTCCAGCTGCTCAGGGTGCATCGCCTCGCAGGGCTGGGAGCTGTAATACATGTCTTTCATGTATTCTGAAGGCAGCTTTTTAAGCCCAGCAGCCTCGGAAGTCCGCATCATGTACTCATGGTCAAGCCGCTGCATAAGGAACGGTATCCAAGCTAAACCGCCCTCAGCCCAAATTACTTTAAGTTTCGGAAAGCGCTCATTCAGCCCGTTAGTGATCCAGTTTGTGATATGAACCATTACATACCAGGGGAATGAAAGAGAATGTACTGCAATAAAACGACTAGAGTGACGCAAGTGGGACCCACTCCAATTTGTTCCTGAATGAAAAGACAGTGGTTTGCCAATTTCTTCCATCAAAGAATAACATTTCATTAAATCATCGGAGTGCACCGCAGTATCACGTACTGATGCAACGCAAAAGCCTGCAACGCCCTTATGATCACCAAATTCTTCGATAATTTCATACGCTCCACGATGGTGATTAAAGGGCAAACATATTAGTGCCTTAATTCTTGGTGAATTTGGCAGTACTGTCTCAACCAGCCAACGGTTGTAGGCTTTAGCTAACCTGAACTCTATCTCAGCTTCAGGATGCAGACCTAGCCCCAACATGGGACCCGGGAACAGGCATGTATAATCAACACCCATCGCATCCATCCAACGATGAGTGATATGGGCGTGGCGATGTTCGCCACCTCCTGGTGTTAACTCCGTACGCCGCAATGGATAACGCGTGATTCTTCCGCCACGGTCTTGGTACCCGATGCGCCCACCCCCAAAAATACCGGCTGGCTTTCCACGAGCTTTTTCGCTTTCAGCGAGCTGTTTAATTATGGGGTCATCCAAAAACTCGATGATTTCAGCCGCTGACTCGCTTTCATAATGATGAGAATCGCAATCAATAATGGGGAATGTATCAAACTTTCTCGCATCCCGCTGGCGTGCGGCATTCTTTAAAAGTTTACTCGTATCCATCGACTCGACACTCATCGAGTAGAACTTATCGCTACTGGGTAGTTCCATATCCCACTCCTTTAGAGGTACAAACCGGAAATCATCTTATTCTACCTTAGGCTATTCTGTCATCTGGAAGATGAGGAAATGCACTATGCTCATGAGGCAGCCTCACAGGCATCGCCGGACCAACATAAGATGGATCAAGCTGGTCGAGACTGGTGACCCCGAGGAGGCCCATGGTTCTCTCGATTTCAATTTCAAGCAATTCGAGGCATTTAACCAGCCCCTCCGCGTCACCTGCGCCAAGGGCCCACGCCTGTAGCCGACCAATCGCAACTGCATCCGCGCCAAGCGCAATCGCTTTAAGCATATCTCCAGCACGCGTGAAGCCGCCATCGATGATAACTTGGCACTTTCCATCCACCGCTTCCACAATCTCGGGCAGCGTATCGATATTTCCATAAACATGATCAAGCTGACGCCCTCCATGGTTAGAAATGTAAACGCAATCCACCTTATGTTCGACTGCGATTGCGGCATCTTCAGCGGTCATAATGCCTTTGACCACAAAAGGTACATCGCCAATAGTATCTTGAACCAGCTTTACGGTGTCCCAGGTAATCCCCTTTTGAAAATCCCGTTCTGGGACGTTCCGCAGCGCCAGCTGCGTTGGGCTCAACCGTTCGCGATTTCCGTAAAATGAAGAATCCACAGTGAGGGTAATGGACTTATACCCAGCATCTACCGCCCGCCTCGCCAGCGCCTTAATCCAGTCATCATCACCACGCACATAGATCTGGAAGGATTTAGGATGGGGGCTATTGGCTGCAATTTCTTCGAGGCTTGGTTGCGTTACCGTGCTGATAAAATTAATCGTGCCAAATTCTTCTGCCGCGGTATCAACATCCTTAGCACCGTTTGGGGTCCATTTATGAATGCTACCCATCGGTGCCATTAAGACTGGGATACGGATTTCATCGCCGAGAAATTTCATACTGGTATTGATTTCTCGAACATCGCAACACACACGTGGACGAAAGGCCAGGCTATCAATCGACATCCGGTTCCGACGCAGACTGGTCTCAGTTTCCGCGGCACCGTTAATATAATCCCAATTATCCTGGCTCAAATTTCTGCGGGCCATTAGCAACATTTCATGTACATTATTAAAATTAACGGTCATGGCATAAGCCTCCAAAGATTTTAGTCAAATTAGCGGTTGTAATTAATTTTAGTGAGTTTTTAGGCTTGGTCTACTGGAGCCAAAAGATTCTTCAGTATGGAACATCTCCAGCGATCGATGTCCGATGTAATTTCCGGACATCATGAGGCTTTAATCCCCCACATGCGAGGTGAATAGTGGCACTGTTATCCCAAAATACAAGATCTCCAGTTTTCCATTTATGTCGGAACATAAAGTCTGGTTTTTTTTGATGGTCAAATAATTCATCTAAGAGCGGCTGGCCTTCAGCGTCATCAACACCTTCAATAGCAACCGTGAAACGTGGTGAAACATAAAGAGCCTTTCTTCCCGTCACCGGATGTGTACGAACCATGGGATGAATGGAGTCGGGAACCTTGATATCGTAATAAGCGTTGACATCACGATCAAAATTTCCAGGAATTCCTGCCCTAGGGTTGCGTCGACGATCTCTTACGTGAATGGCCTTCAACCCATCGATCCGTTCTTTTATTTCATTGTTTAACGTATCATACGCCTCATACATATTCGCCCAGGCGGTATCACCTCCCTCGTCTGCAACTTCCAGCGCATGCAACATTGAACCAAAACTAGGTCGCTCCGCATAGGTCAAGTCGGAATGCCAATGGGACCCTGCGTAGGCATCCGTTGCCCCCTCAGATTTTCCATTAATAATGCGATTTGAAAGGATTAAAACCGGAGGAAATTCAGGATGCAGAAACTGGCCGGAGACCCTAACAACCAATTCACCAAACCGTTCACTGAAAGCGACTTGCTCACCCGGCAACAGGTCTTGGTCACGAAAAACTAACACCAGGTGTTCATGTAATGCAGATTTAATATCTCTTATCAGGTCATCACCACACGAAGATGATAGCTTAATCCCGGTGATTTCTGCCCCAAGTGCCGTGGAGTAAGGTGAAATTTTCATATAAATGTCTTCCCTTTACCCAGACTTTAATATCCCTAATTTCTCTTCAGCCATTAGACTATAACATTTTAAAATGACAGAAACATTTGTGAAAGCATTTATAATAAACGTTTGAGTGAGAATTTAAACATTGGCTCTAAAGGTGAACATGATAAAAACTTACGGCCCTTTACAGAAATTTAACATTGTTCCACCCTGCAGCCTTGAATTTAAGGGGGGAGTTTTGTGAAACTATCAATGGCGTTAGAGCTCTATGAAAGACATATGCCTTTTTTTACGGGTCAAATTACCGGTCCTGAAGGTGTAGAATTGGATATTTTAGAGGTTGGTGAAACTCTCGAAAGGCGTCACGGGTTAGACCGGCATCACCGGATGTTAAAGGATCTAGAATTTGATATATGTGAAATGTCCTTAGGGTCATATATCTTGGGCCTATCACGTGATCCCAGTTTTCCGATGGTGGGGATCCCGGTTTTTCCTCGTCGATATTTTTCAATGAGCCAGATTTATATAAACGCTGACACTGGAATAAAAAACCCGAGGGATCTCATTGGAAAAAATGTTGGAATTACGGCATTTCAAGTAACGTTATCAGTCCTAGCAAAAGGGGATCTCAAAAGGGATTACGATGTCGACTGGCGTGATATTAATTGGCGCTGTATGAGGCCCGAACAACTGCCAGTTGAATTTCCACCCGGAGTGTCTGTCCAACAAATTTCTGCGGATGCGGATATTGGCGAAATGCTTGCGGCAGGTGAAATTGATGCGCTCATTTGTCCTCAACCACCAGCCAAGTCTTTGAAATCACTTGCGGCCGCCGGCGATAAGGTGCGGCGCCTATTTCCTGATCCAGAAACGGAAGACGAGGGGTATTTCAAAAAATATGGTTATTTTCCAATCATGCACCTTCTGGTAATGCGCCGCGATGTTATCACCAAAGTGCCAGAACTTCCGAATGACCTGATCCATTTATGGGATCAGGCAAAAAATATTGCCTACAAATATTACGACGATCCGGCCTACGCGTTATTGGCCTGGACATCAAACATTTATAAAGCCCAAAGCCAGAGAATGGCACCAGACCTATGGCCCTCTGGCATTTCGGCTAACCGCAACAACCTCGAGGCCTTCTTAAGATATTGTGATGACCAAGGCTTACTCGACCGACAATTGTCTGTTGAAGACCTTTTTATAGAGTCGGTTCACAACAGCTAGAATGAACAGGAATTCCTAACGAATGCCCACCGGTTCCGCCGATAGAATATACGAAACTGATGTCCTCGTAATCGGAGGGGGGGGTGGTGGTTTGCGCGCTGCCATTGGAGCTCATAAGGCAGGCGCACGTGTCTTAGTCCTTTCGAAAGGCATTGTGGGTAAAAGTGGGCTCACCCAAACTGCCGTTACTGGCTTTCAGGTTGCATTCGGCTATGCGGACTCGCGCGACAACCCTGAGATTCATTATGGAGACAGTATTAGGGGTGGCTATGGCCTCGCTGATCCTGAATTGGCCCGGATTTTTTGCGACGAAGCAATCGAGGCGGTGGAAGACATAGAAGGCTTTGGCGCCCGGTTTGACCGTGACGCTAATGGTCATTTCATTCAGCGGAAACTCGATTCATCTCAGACCTATCCACGATCAATAAAAAAGGGAGACTCTCTTGGCACGCCTATTATGCAGGCTCTACGCCGGGAAATGAATAGGCGTGAGATACCCCGAATGCATGAAATATTAGTGACAAAACTACTCAAAGACGGCAAGCGTATAACTGGGGCCATCGCCCTCGATTTCCAAAAGGGCGAAATGATTGAGATTCGTGCGGGAGCTATCGTGATGGCAACCGGAGGCGCAGGAGAATTATTTCCCGTGCACAGTAATACACCCGACTCAACCGGGGATGGGTACTCTTTGGCTCTGAATGCCGGGGCGGAATTGGTTGATATTGAGTTTTTATTAATGCTGGGTCACGCGGTTTTACATCCCGCTACGGTGCGTGGCGTATTATTTACTTTTCAATACCTACTGACAAAAGGTGCTAAACCACTTTTCAATTCTGAAGGTGAAGCATTTCTATCCAAATACGACCCTGAGGGCAGCGACAATCCGGCCCGGCACATATATGCTCGTGCCATATACGGTGAAGTTCGTGCCGGGCGCGGGAGCCCCCACGGTGGCGCTTTTTTTGACCCTGGTTCAGTATCAAGAGAAACGTTGATGGAAGCCCTTCCATCACAAACTAAATACTTAGAATCGTTTGGTGTAGACATAACTAAACCCATCGAAGTAGGTGCAGCCGCTCACTATGTATGCGGAGGCATAAAAATAAACCCGCAATCACAATCAACGATTCCCGGTCTTTACGCTGTCGGGGAGTGCTCAGGTGGACCCCACGGCGCGGGTCGCATTGGAGGAAATTCACTGACGGAGATATTGGTATTTGGAAAACGAGCAGGAACAGAAGCTGCGAAATTTGCAAATAGACAAAACATGGTAACCCCTAACTCTGAAGAGGTATCCTTGGAAGTTAACAAAGTAAAATCTCTCCTTAATCGCCGGCACACGGGTGCTCGTCCTAATATTATCAAAACACGTTTGCAGAAACTCATGAACGATTATGTTGGTGTTGTCCGGAATGAGGAGGGGTTGCGAAATACCATTGAAGAGTTTGAACGTATGATAAATGAAGACCTCCCGAATATGGCAATTGCAGAAGAAAACCCCATCGGAAATTATGATTGGGTAGAAGCCTTGGAAGTCACCTCAATGGTTCAATTGGCGAAGGCTATGGCAGGAGCAGCCTTAATGCGCACAGAAAGTAGGGGGGCGCATTTTCGCGAAGACTATCCCGCGCTCGATGATAAAAACTGGCTAAAAAACATACATATATATCAAAAAAGAAACGACCCTTCCCTAATTTTCGACGCGAGAGCTCGAAAGAAAGCCCCCGAGTATGCAATGGCCCAGAAAGGGAGCAGCTAATTGGAAAGAATGAAAATAACACTCTTTCGATTTGATCCTAAATTCGATGAAAGTTCCAAGCTTCAAAGCTATGCGATCAAAACCGATGGGCCAGTGTCGGTACTTCAAGCTATCCGACACGTATACCATAATGTTGACGGCACATTGTCTTTTAGAAATTCCGATTGCCGACGAGGTGTCTGCGGAATTTGTTCAATGATGATCAACGGGCGACGGCAACTTACTTGTATGTGTCTCGCGAAAGACGGAATGACAATTGAACCCCCACCCAATAAGACCATAGTAAAAGACTTGGTATTCGAAACTGATTAGTGCGATTAATAAAAATTACAGATAGAATTTTATTCCCTTAGACCTCACACAATATATTGAAAATACAAAAAAGTGCTAAGGGATGTCTGAAAATCATTTAACCGATAAACTATCAATACATTTATAAATTTTAACCAGGGCTCAACTATCAATGCCCATGACCCAATCTATGCCCCACGCGGTATTTTGGACAATCGTGTCCTCAATCCTTGTGATCGCTTACACATCAACAGCGAAACATCTTGCCTTGGACGGCCTTCCGGTCGCGGTGATCGTGTTTTTTCGTTGTCTGTTCGGAGTAATATTTTTAATACCTTGGCTGCTCAATCACGGTTTAGCTGGACTAGTTACAAAGAAGCCATTTCTAATGGCCTCCCGTGGCTTTTTTACGATGATCGGGCTCTATTGCCTTTTCTCTGCACTCTCGCTTATGCCAATCGCAGACGTCATAGTAATCCAATACACTAAACCAATCTTTGCAACCTTTGCTGCGGTGCTGGTTCTGCATGAAGTCATGACAAAGTCGCGGTGGCTCGGTGTACTTATAGCCCTATGCGGAATGCTCATAATCGTCCGCCCAGGGTTTGAAGAGATCAATTTAGGGGTCTTTTGGGCAATTGGCGCGATGGTTTCTGGTGCTTATACAACGATTTCTGTAAAATTTTTAACGCGCACAGAGGGGCCAGATAAAATAACGGCCTGGATGGTATTGGGTATGACAATTTCATCCGCCATCCCGGCTTTCCTGGTTTGGGAATGGCCTAATTTGGAACAACTTGGTTGGCTAGCATTTGCGGGTTTAGTTGCAAATGGATTTCAACAAACAATGGCGAGAGGCTATGCATATGCAGATGCGACAGCTTTAATGCCATTCGAATTTACTAGGCTTATATTTGCCTCCATTTCCGGATACCTGTTCTTTGCTGAAGGAATTGGTCTTCTAACCTGGGCAGGCGGTATAATTATCTTTATATCCGGGCTCTTCTTGGTCAGGTCTGAAAGTAAGGCGTAATTTCAAAATTAAAAATCAATCCTAGGAAATAACCGCCGGCGACAATGGTGGCTTGCCGCTTATCATGTCTGATGCTTTTTCTGCCATCATAATGACCGGCGCATTCGTTGCTCCACCGATTAAATCAGGCATTACCGATGTATCGATTACACGTAACCTATCGACGCCACGGACTCGCATTTCCTCATCAACGACTGCATTAGGGTCGGTACCCGGGCCCATCTTACATGTCCCAACGGGATGATGGACTGTGATCATTGTTTTTCGCACATGGGCATCGATTGCTTCGTCAGATGAATCTTCAACTCCTGGAATAAGTTCTTCACCGGCAAATGGAATTAATGGTTTTTGGCCAACAAGTTCACGCACGAGGCGAAGACCCGCGCGCATAACGCGCCACTCGTCCTCTGTTTCAAGAAAAGCCTGATGAATTTCAGGGGATTCGCGAGGGTCAGAAGAAGCCAATTTAACATGTCCACGACTTTCGGGGCGCATAGGCATAACCCGGACGGAAAAGGAGTCTGAAAAAGCCTTTTTAAACGGTGGTAGCCAAGGTGCAGCCGTCGTGGTAGCTCCCATCCAGAACAACAATTGTAAATCGGGAACTGGCTCCTGCTCGCGGGATTTAACAAAAGCCGTGATACCGAATGGTAAGTCTGAAGCAAACCCACCTAGCCCCAAGTAGGCTCGAATAAGGGATAGGCCAACACGATCAAGTCGCATATTTTTCTGAAACGGACCGCCTGACTTTCGACGATAAACAAATGCCGATGAAGTGTGGTCGCACAGATTTTGGCCTACGCCTTTCAGGGGTACTCGAACGTCTATACCCTTTTCCTTTAAATGTGCTGGATCCCCGATACCAGACACCATCAAAATCTGAGGTGAGTTAATTGATCCACCCGAAATTAAAACCTCGGAATTGGCAGTGGCGGTTATTACCTTGTTATCCTTTCTGAAAGTAACACCGGTCGCGCATTTTCCATCAAGGTTTATCCTCTCGACCATAGCACCAGTTTCCACCCGCAAATTTTTTCTACTCTTAACGGGGTGGAGGTAAGCCGATGCCGCACTCCAGCGGCGCCCGTTTTTGAGGGTCATTTGTATTCGGGCAAAGCCGTCAGGGTCAGCACCATTGTAATCTTCGGTATAACTAAATCCGGCGAGGCGGCCAGCCTCCAGAAATGCTTCACAGAGCGGATCTTCAAAGGTGGTAAAACAAGAACTCAGGGGCCCCCCTGCCCCGCGATAGGTATCTTCTCCACCTTCCCAATCTTCCGAACGGCGAAAATAGGGTAATACCTCAGCGTAAGACCAACCGGGAAGACCGTTTGACGCCCAGCGATCATAATCGGACGGATGTCCATGATAATATGCCATTGCATTGATCGATGATGACCCGCCAATAACTTTACCTCGGGCGCATTCAATGGAACGACCACCCATATTCTCGGAAGGTTGAGAAAAATACATCCAGTCATGATCACGGCGTTGAAGAATACGACCCCAGCCAAGGGGTATCTTTATCCATGGATCCCTATCCCATTCTCCAGCTTCCAGTAATAAGACTTTTATTCGCGGATCTTCTGTCAATCGGCCAGCTAAAGTACACCCGGCTGAGCCTGCTCCTATAATTATGTAATCAAATCCACTAACAACGATCATAAAATTTCTCACCTACCAAAATACCCGCGTAAACCTATTGGTTATATCTAAATTTGGAAAGTAAACGTTTAAAATGCAGGTCAAAAAATTGAAAGCAATCTAATTATATCTTGAGCTGATTGAATTTCTCACTAGGCCTGATAATCTATAAAATCGACACTCAGCCAGAGGAGCGCAGGATGAAGGGACCATTCCGAGCAGATCATGTTGGCAGTCTGTTACGACCGGAATCGTTGCTGCATAAGCGCGAGGCTTGGAAAGCCGACAAAATTAGCGATTCAGAATTAAGAAATTTTGAAAATAAATGCATTACAGAGGTTGTAAAACAAGAAGAAAGCGCAGGAATTCAATCTGTAACGGATGGTGAATTTCGGCGCGAAAGCTTCCATTTTGATTTCATAAATCAAATTGGGGGTGTCGAAACAAACTTTTCGTTAAAAGGTGCTTTTGCACAAGGAGAAAGAACCAAGGCAGGTGGAGAAAAAGCCGTACCACTTACTATAAAAGTTACAGACAAAATGACGTTACCGGACAACGGTATTAATGTAGAAAATTTTAAATATCTCGCCTCCACCACTGGTAAAGGGTCGATCCCAAAGGTCACTATGCCATCGCCGACCATGACGCACTTCCGTGGTGGGCGTGATGCCATCAGCAGGAAGGCGTACCCGACTTTAGATAATTTTTTTTCGGATTTATCGGGTATTTATCGCCGAGAAATAAAATTACTTGGTGACGCAGGATGCAGATATATTCAGTTTGATGATACCAATCTTGCGTATCTTTGTGATACAAAAATGCGTCAAGATGCACGCGACAGAGGTGAAAATCCCAACGAATTACCTCGTACCTACGCCGCATTAATCAATGATTGTATTAGTAAACGTCCCCATGACATGACAGCCTGCATTCATCTTTGCCGGGGGAATGCCCGAAGCTTATGGTTTGCGGAAGGGGACTATGAGCCAATCGCAGATCACTTGTTTAACCTGACCGACGTAGACGGGTTCTTTTTAGAATACGATGATGATCGTTCGGGTGGCTTTGAACCGTTACGCTTTGTTCCAAAGGGTAATAAAAGAATTGTTTTAGGATTAGTCACAACGAAACGTGGGGAAATAGAAAATCGAGATTTAATTAAAAGAAGAATTGAAGAGGCTTCCCACTTCGTGGACTTAAGACAACTTTGTCTATCCCCACAATGCGGATTTTCATCTAATGCAATAGGCAACATTATTTCAGAGCAAGAACAATTCGATAAACTTGAATTGATAGTTGAACTGGCAAACGAAATATGGGGTAACGATATTTAAAATCTAATTCGCGCCCGACAACTTGTTACTTGTCCGAACGATCGAGTGTATCAGCTACAGGTTTGAGGCGAACATCTAATATCGCAGCTTGGCCCTTATTTACAACGTCTAGCCCTCGCTTGATAGCTGGACCAACATCGCCAGGATCCTCAACTTTTTCTCCATACCCCCCGAACGCTTCAACAATCTTCCAATAATCCGGCGCGGGTCCTATATGCAAACCGGAAAAATTGTTAGTTTGGACGGCATCACCTTTAGGAAAATATTTTGGCACCCCTGTCTTCTGAGATAAATAGCCGTGATTATTTAAAATAATTGTAAGAAATGGCAAATTATGCTCTTGCACTGCTCCATAAACAGCTGGCACAGGATCATAGTTGAACGAACCATCACCAATTAAACAGATTACCGGCCGATCCGGGTTTGCTGCTTTAACCCCGAGTGCGGTAGAGAGGCCGGTACCAAGCCCACCTTGTGCTCCGCTAAACCAGGACCCAAGTTTCAACTTATCCAAATATTGATGTGCTGCAAGACGATGAGTGATCAGTTCTTCAACGATCATCGCATCATCCGGCATCACCTGACCCAATTTATAAGCCACCCATTTAGTATCCATGGGCTTATTGGCCGAGAGTGCCTCAGCCTCCTCTTTCCAATTTTGTCGGCGCTTATCATTAATATCTTTTATTTCCTCTATCTTTACCGCACGGGCCTTATCATCATCTACACGTTGCTTAATCTCCTTAAGCAACGCCAACAAGGATGTTTCAACATTACCGGTTAATATTAAGTCCGCCTGAACGCCAAGAAACGGTAATATTACCTTATGGGGATTGTCATCTAGCACAGCAACGGTTGCATCGACAGAAGGTGTGATAGTTTGCGGATGCCAGGGCGTGATAGATGACGCCAAGAATATTACATCCGCACCTTTAACTGCGCTGGCCGGGTTGAAGCCCGCATGCAAGGGATGCGTTCTAGATATATTTATACTGCCAGTCGCTCGAGACTCCGACACCGGGCAACCTAAAAGCTCAGCTATGGCTGTGAGACACTCGGATGCTTTAACGCTTCGACCCACATCCTCGGCCACAATCACTGGTTTCCTAGCATTTACCAGCAAGTCAGCAAGCTCTGCGACCCCACTTGGGTCGGCAGTCGACAGGGGTGCATTAGAAAGCCCAGAAGCAACGTCCCGCGTCATTTCCTCGAACAAATGCTCCATAGGCAAGGAAACAAATGTTGGGCCCTGTGGTCCTGCCATAGCCAGGCTACAGGCCCTCTGTACCGTTGTTGGCAATATCGATTTCGTGTTAACGCCGAAGCTCCATTTAACATTCTTTTCGACCATTCGGGCTGGGCCACCCATATCAGCAAGGTGGGCGCCCCACTGGCCACCGGGGTCGGGGCCTTCATCCTCCCCAAAACCGATTGATTCTCCAGCGAAGATGACCATAGGCACCTCCTCGTGTAACGCACCCCGCATAGCCATGGCGCCGTGCAGTGCTCCAACTGTAGTATGGATCATTACCGCTGGGAGTTTGCCCGTAGCTTTGGCATAGCCACTGGCCATACCAATAGCAGTTTCCTCATGGCGAGTACTCATATAGAGAGGGATATCATTGGCATTTGGTTCTGCCAAGGCTTCCCAAACTGGGGCCCATTCTGAACCTGGCGAAGCAAAAATCCTCTCGACGCCCATAGCACCCAACACCTTCAAAAAGGCCTGTGCCCCGTTTAATCCTTTCGTCTCGATCATGGCTCTGTCTCCCGGCGATCCAATTTATTATTCATTCCTACAGAAAAATATAAAGGTATTCGTCCATATTAAATACATCGAATTTTTTTAGCTTGCACATTTATCCGTAATTAAATTAATGATATTTTAATTGGACCTTTAAGCCAATATCTTAGAACACCAAAAGCAGGGAGAAAACTTTTTGAATAAAATCAGTTTCCCGTACCGGGCCCACAGCCACCTAGTCTTAATGCACGTCATTAAAGAATGTGGGGCTTAGGAACGTCAAGTTTTGGACGTTGATTTTGAAAGAGTGATCAGTAGGGAGGACGCCCACGAGTTGGTTCCAAAAGGAACCGTAGAGTTTGTATCTGGTAATCATGTGTCCACCTACGCAGCTCGTGCCCGCGGCGACACTTGGACCTATGTTGGCCAAACCATGAGTAGCAATCACATGGCACTGGTTACGCGGCATAACACTGGCATAGAAAAACTTGCTGACTGTCGTGAAAAAAAATTTGGAGCCCGAGGAAACCACCCGTATCTAAATGCATGGCTTTATTTAAAACAACATAGTCTAGACCCCGACAGAGACCAAGTGG
>Ga0310344_10002684_pt1 | contig 13346 bp, 10 predicted proteins | sample HC15DNA20200_MG_FD_203801 | JGI IMG/M metagenome (GOLD analysis project Ga0310344, IMG submission 203801) | Marine microbial communities from station ALOHA, North Pacific Subtropical Gyre - HC15-DNA-20-200_MG | ecosystem: Environmental > Aquatic > Marine > Oceanic | place: Pacific Ocean: North... | reverse complement strand
GAACTTGCAAGGAGCCTTAAGGACGACCTCATTTTTGATGCCTTACTTGAGGCCGCCCTGGAAAGTAAAATTCGAGGGAAGGGTAGAACTGTCAGCGTCTCCAAAAACGTATTTATCCCACTTACCAACCTTTGCCGCGACCGTTGTGCGTATTGCACATTCTCGAAGACTCCCGATTCTGCCGAAGCAAAGACCTACACACTTTCAGAGGTAGCCTCTGTCGCGGAAGGCGGGCGCAAGACGGGATGTATCGAAGCACTGTTTTGTCTTGGCGACAAACCGGAGGTCGCATATAGATCTCATAGGGAGTGGCTTTCAAAACGAGGCTATGAGACGACAACAGATCACCTAATCGCGGGTTGCGAGACAGCTTTTGAGGTGGGCCTGCTACCTCACACTAATGCCGGAATACTTACGGCAGAAGAAATGGAGGCTCTGCGACCAACCAACGCCTCCATGGGTCTGATGCTCGAGAACATCAGCCCTCGCTTACGCGAAAAGGGAATGCCTCACCAATATGCACCGGATAAGGACCCTGAAATACGCCTTCGAATGCATCGTGAGGCCGGAGAACTAAAGATCCCCTTCACAAGCGGCGTTTTGATTGGAATAGGGGAAGATGAAAACGAACGAGCACAAACAATTGCGGCAATCAGAGAGCTCTCAGATAGATACGGTCACATTCAAGAGGTTATAATTCAGCCCTTTCACCCAAAGCCAGATACGCCCATGCGCTTTGTATCTACCTTGGAATTCAAAGAAATCGCAGGATGGATCGCTATCTCACGACTTATGCTGGGCTCGAGAGCAAACCTCCAGGCCCCTCCCAATCTGGCACCCGAAGTCCTAGAACTGCTTCTTCGCGCGGGGGTTAGCGATTGGGGAGGCGTTTCTCCGGTAACGGTAGATTTCATTAATCCTGAAGCTCCCTGGCCCGTGCTTAAGGACCTGCAAGACCGAACTGAGCAGGCTGGACAAGAGCTAGTCTTTCGCCTGCCCGTCTACCCCGATCATATTGCTCGTCCCGAATTTTTTGAAACAGCTATGCTAGAGCGAATTAAGGCTTTTGCAGGACCAGACGGCTACGCTAAAAAAGAGGGCCCTGAACAAGAGACGGCATAATAGACTGATCGACCAAAGTGGTCTGAATCATTTTTCCACCCTGTGGCGATCGGCCGGAGTGAATTTAAGTGCTAGAGAGACTTTACGCGGACGTAACGCCCGAAATTGGCAAAATCCTTGACCACTCACTCGACGGTCGTGAGTTGAGTGAGGTAGAAGCAGCTAAACTCCTTTCAACGGAAGGGGCAGACCTTTGGGCTCTGTGTCGTGCGGCCGACCTTGCTCGTTTTGAAGACAATGGTGATGACGTCTCATTTGTTATCTGCAGAAACATGAACTTCACGAACGTCTGTTACGTGGGCTGCAGTTTTTGCGGCTTTTCACGTCACCGTGACGACGAAGATGCCTATGACCATGATCATGAACTTTTAATCAAAAAAGCAGAGGATGCCATCAAGCGCGGAGCTACGGAAGTGTGTATCCAGGGTGGAATAGACCCAAAAAAGAATCACAACCATTACCGAAATATCCTCATTGCCCTTAAAGAACAATTTCCCAATCTCCACATCCATGCTTTTTCTCCAGAAGAAATTGATTTCAGTCACAAAAAGAGCGGAATGGAGCTGGCGGACTACCTTCGCTGGCTTAAAGATGCGGGGCTTGGAACAATGCCAGGAACCGCTGCTGAAATTCTTGACGACACAGTCCGCAAGGTAATTTCTCCTCGAAAACTTATGCGAGACCGCTGGGTAGAAATCATCAAAACGGCACATTCCGTAGGACTGAATACGACCTCCACTGTAATGTACGGACATATAGAAACTTTTGACCAGATAGCGGCACACTTAGGAATTATTAGAGAAATTCAGAAAGAAACAGGCGGATTTACCGAATTCGTTCCCCTCGGTTTTATTCACGAGAAAAATACCCTTTTCAACCACATGGGCGCCCGCCCAGGCGCAGGCGCTACCGAGGACTTGCGAGTAGTTGCGGTATCTCGCTTATTTCTCCGACCACACATAACCAACATTCAAATGTCTTGGGTGAAAATGGGCCACAAATTAGCTCAAATGGCCCTCCAGGCAGGCTGTAATGATTTCGGCGGAACACTGATGGAGGAGTCGATAAGTCGGGAGTCGGGAGCGAACCATGGCGAGAACACTCCGGCCGAGGAGATGCGACGACTAATCCGCGAGGTAGGCCGAATACCAATCCAGAGAGACACTGCTTACAAAACAATTGCTAGGTTTGATGATCCGCAACAGGACCCCCCTTCCCTTGAGCCTTTGCAGAAAGTCGAGCTCTCAGGGCCTACTCGCTGGAGACTCCAAGAAGAAAAAAATCGTTCCAAGCAACCAGGGATAAACTCAACACCAGGTCCAAGCCAAACCGGACAAAATTAAAACTGGGTTTTCCTCCGCTCTAACGAAGTCTCGACAATCGACGCCGCATCCAAGCGAGAAGCGAGCTCTTCAATCCGGTAGCGCTGGGGTGCCCTAGACAACATTTTCCGCTCGATGCTCTGAACTGCATTTCTCACAGCCGGATGATCCCTTTGGAAAAAAGCTCCGATTTTGCTCACTGGCTCATCAGTAAGTCGAAAAGAAAAAAACATTGCAAGCTGACGAGGGTATAGAATTTCTCTTTTCCGTGACTTTTTGCGGAGCTGTTCAAGAGAGACTTTGAATAAATTGCAGACCTCGCTCGTCACGGACTCAATCGAATGACCTGACCCGAGCCTCTTTCGATTGCCGAGTTTTCTCAAAGACTGCTCAACTAACGTTAAGTCGATTTTTCTTTTGAGAAGGGACGACGTCACAACAACCTGCGCAAGGACCCCCTCCAGGTCACGAACGCTCCCCTGAACCGTATCTACCATCCGATCAAGACAGTCCTGAGGCAAATTAATGCCACCGTGACTGGCCATCTTTTTCAGAATCTCCCTTCGCAGCTCCTTTTCTGGAGAACTAATTTCCGCCACGAGGCCGGCCGAGACTTGTGATTTTAAACGTGAATCCAATTTTTCGATTTCGCGAGGCTGGCGATTAGATGTACATACTACCGGGACTCCCTGAACTCGAAGATGCTCAAACGTGTGAAACAATTCGAGCTGGGTCCATTTTTTTCCAGCAAGAAACTGAAGATCCTCAAGTACCAAAAGATTACAATCTTGCCGAAAGCGTCTTTTGAATTCGACCGTCGACTTATTCCTTAACGAATTAGTAAACTCGTTGGTAAAGCTTTCCGCAGACATGTACAAAACATTTTTTCTGCCATGAACCCGGGCCTCCTGGACAAGCGCCCGAGCAAGGTGGGTCTTCCCAAGACCAGTGTTGCCAACCAAGCAAAGAGAAAGCAAACCCTCCTGCTCACCTCGAGCCACCGCAAAGGATGCCTCCCTCGCTAAAGCATTACTCTCACCAACACAAAATGAGTCGAACGTGGTTTGAATGGGGGCGATACCCAACGGTCGCGAACTTTTCAACTGAATCGACGGCAATACTTCATGAGGTGACTTTGTCTTTGAAGCGGAAAGATCATTACGCGGGGAGTGGAAAGCCGAGCTCTGTTTTCGGTAACTTGATCCCTCGGGTTTGCCTACATCCTCGACAGATTGTAGGGTGCCCGTTTCCGACTTAAAGTCCGACCCATCGGAAACCAAAATAGAAATTTTTACTGGTCGCTTTAACTGTTGCAAAAGAGCGTCCGTAATCAACTTTTTGTATTTAGCTTCAACCCGGTCCCTACAAAGGCTCCCAGGAGCGAATAGAATCAACTTCTTTTGATCTTTATTCGACCAGTAAACAACAAGCGGACGGATCCACGCGTCAAACGCATGTTTCGGAACTTGCTCCTTGAGCCGACCAAGCAGGTCGCGCCATAATCCGCCGGTGGGGGTCATTCCGGGGGACTACTCCTTAACGCACACGTGATTTTGTATGCAGCATTGATTGTCGATGTCTCCACAGTCAAGCCAAACTAAAAAGCTTTTTGCGAAAAACCAGTTTAATTAAAAAAAATCCTCATTTTGACGAATTTTCGACCTATCACTAAAGATTCTAGGATGGGTATCCATCATCGCGTTTGATTTAAACACGGCGAGAGTCATTCGGCAAAGACGGTATGAACCGTCGTAAACACTTTCCTACACGAAACCGTTTCACCAAAAGAACGACGGAGAAGCCAAATTTCGAAACGAAATGGTGCTTAAAAATCAGGTGCTTCGGTTACAAACTACGACATTTTCAGTAGATTACGTAAGGCCCTTTCACGACATGGGTTTAAATTTGAAAACTCTGTATTTCTAACTTTTACTCTTAAATACTTAAAAATACGTATGATTGAGATAACTCTTTTTTAATGCAAGCTGCCACCAGTTTCTCCGCTTCGAACACTCGCTTGATAAAAACGAAGATGTACTAGAAGCCTAGTCGCACGATCGAGTACATTTTCCGCTTCTAAAAGTCCTTGCTTCTCTGGCGTAGGCAGAGTAATCGCTTGGCAAACATTATTAACGAAAGAAGAATCGTCTTTCTCCTCTAATAGCCCCGTATCCAAACGCGGTTTCTCTGATGAACTCGGGCCGATAAGAGTTTCAAGAAGATGCATGATCTCAGCTCGTTGATTTGAAAGCTCAATACCTTCCGAAGAACCAATTAACGGTTCAGCTAAACAAGTTACGTGGGCAGTTCGATACAGTTGTTTACCGGATTGCTGAACCTCATCTAAGATTTGAAATCTTTGGTCCGCGTCAACTACTAGATTAAATCGGCCATCGGGCAACCGCTGATGATGGGACACTCGACCTAGGCAACCTATTGAGTAAACCGCCGGATCAATTTCTGTCCCTCGGAAATTTCCGTCGGAAAGGGCAACCATCCCAAGGAGACCCTTTCCGGACAATACGTCCTCGACCATCTGTCGATAACGAAGCTCAAATATGTGTAGGGGTGCCCTTCCGTGCGGAAAAAGGACTACGACAGGAAGGGGGAAAATCGGAACGGTTAATTCTTTCATCACAACAAGAATCTACCAGCATAGTTGGCCTCCGGGTACTAAAGACTTATCGCTATGCTAAAAGCGTGACTAGTAATGAAAGAAAGAAGCTAATAGCAAAACTTCGTTTGGATGCCGAATTAATCGCGCCAAAGTTTCGTTTGCGATATGCCGCTATTCAGGCAGAAAACAAGAACGTTAAAAATCGATACGGTGTTTGTTTTTCGGATGGAGTAATTAGGATTAGGCTGAGCCATGTGTTAACTGCCAAGCCACTAAAGTATTCAAGTCTTGTAAACACTCTGTGCCACGAACTCGCGCATCTTCGTCATTTCAATCACGGCCCCAGTTTTCAGCAGCTCTACCACGAAATTCTCGAATATGCGCGAGATCAAGGAATTTATCGCCCCGAAGAATTCCGGAAAGATCAACCGAAGAAACAGGAGAATTCTCGAGAAATTGGACCGAAACAACTCAGGCTTTTATAAGGCCCTCTCTCGGGACTTGTTGGAGTGGGTCTCTAGCTCTGGCTTTTTTATTAGAGTGTTACGAATTCGCGATAGTAGCGGTCTGCTGGGCCGTATCATATTCTTCGAGAGAGTTTGGTCCTTCAACGACGGCCACCTCGATCTCGTCTACCGCAATTGCCTTATCTATTACTTCCCTCAACAAGCCGTCTACCGCCAGTTCATCGTATTCAGCTAGGCCATCTTCTAGAGCGCTTCCCGAGACCGTAAATGACAGGGTGGCTCTGATCCTTACGTCCATCTTGGTCCCTCCTTTTAGTGGCGCGCTCGTCCAAAGTTTTGAATCTCAGTCCACCCACAAATCTTATTAGACGCGCAATCGGGCAAACAGTTCCGGGCTACCCAAGCTTTTTCGGGCCCTTGTTCTAAGTCCTTGAATCAATAGGACTTTCCAGACGGTTTGAGGATACACAACGGCTCGCTCTTGGGCTATGGGTTTTGTTGAAATACGCACGAACTAAAGAGACTTACTGGCGAAAAGTTGGAGACAAATCGAAAAAGGTGAGGAAACCATTGCTCCCGGCCAGGAAAGGTTCCCGAACATAATCGCTTTATGCGTTAGGCGGAGCCTTCAGCTCTATACTAACTATGGGGAAGTTTCTATCCCTACTGGCTAGCACCTAGCTTTTCTCCCTGGATGCGTTGTGCTTCGTCGGGGTCTGAAAGGTCACTGTGGCAGGCGGCCACATTCCCGCCCTCGACTTCTACGGCCTGGCGCGTCTTGGAAGCCAATCGATGAATTTCCGATGGCTCAAGTACCCCCCTCTTTTCCAAAATCTCCCGTTGGTCAGCGCTTAAAGCAGAAGAAACCTTTGGGGCATCCCATGCATACTCGTCATCCTTGCCACTCACAAACTGAGAGATTTCCTTGCTTATCCGCACCGAGCACCAGTCATGGCCACACATCGCACAAAAATCAGTATCTACGTCCAGATCCTCATCATGGAACGCCCGTGCTGTATCTGAATCAAAAGCCAGGTCAAAATGCCTCTCCCAGTTAAGGGCTGCCCGAGCCTTAGTAAGATCGTCATCATGCTCTCGAGAGGAAGGGATACCGAGCGCAACGTCGGCGGCATGAGCCGCTATTTTGTAGGCGACACATCCCTGCTTGACATCTTCACGCTTTGGCAATCCCAAATGTTCTTTAGGCGTCACGTAACAGAGCATGGCTGCACCATGATAGGCTGCTGCAGTTGCTCCAATCGCACTCGTTATATGATCATATCCCGGAAAAATATCTGTCACTAACGGGCCTAGTACGTAGAAGGGGGCACCGTGACAAATTTGCCTTTGCAATTTCATGTTGTATTCAATCTGGTCGAATGGAACGTGACCAGGACCCTCGACCATAACCTGCACCCCATGCTTCCAGGCGCGTTCCGTAAGCTCACCTAATGTCGCAAGTTCGGCTAATTGAGCTTCATCGCTAGCATCAGCTAGGCCTCCTGGACGCAAACCGTCTCCTATAGAGAAAGTTACGTCATGCCTTCTTAAAACCTGACAAATATCATCCCATATCTGATACATGAGATTCTGCTGTTTGTGATTGAGCATCCATTTTGCGAGGAGGGACCCTCCTCTACTTACAATTCCAATAAGCCGGCGGTTAACCAAGGGAAGATGCTCGTATAGTAGCCCCGCATGGACCGTGAAATAGTCCACGCCCTGCTTAGCCTGATGCTCGAGCGACGACAAAACTGTTTCCGAATCCAAACTCTCAATAGGCCGATCTATTATCATCGAATAAATTGGAACAGTACCAATAGGTACAGTCGAATTTCGTACTATTGCCTCTCTTGTTGCGTCTAGGTCTCCGCCGGTTGACAGATCCATCACTGTATCGGCGCCCCATTTCTCCGCAAACCGCAACTTATCGATCTCTTCTTCCATGTCGCTCGATACAGGAGATGCTCCCATATTTGCATTTACTTTTGTAAGACTTGCACGACCAATCGCCATCGGATCAAGCGAGTAACCGAGGTGATTACGATTGGCTGGAATCACCATCCGGCCTGCTGCAACCTCAGCTCTAGTTTGCTCAGCAGTGAGATGGGGTTCCTTCTCGGCAACCCGCCTCATCTCCGGGGTCACGGTCCCCAAACGAGCATGCTCTAATTGAGTCACCGCCACAAATCCTCGTGGTGGGTGCCAATTCTTGCCGTCAAAGCTCCAGTCTTCCGGCATGAAGTCCCAGGCAGTCAGAGCAGAGGGCTGGGGCATCCCAGGAGTGTCAGGCGAACTGAAACTCCGCTTACCACCTATATCAGGTGGGTTCGCAAAACTTCCGGGCGTTGTACCCTGCCCCACTATAGAGGGATTGTTGCCCAAGCTGGGTAGTTCAATTTTGGCCTTTTTAGAGTTGGCGCGTTTTGTATCTGGCATTGGAACAATCGACGCTACCACGCGGGCCCTTTAGCGACAACCGGATAGATTAGTCAGGGGAAAAGATGTTGGTAAGAAAAAACCGAAACAGATTTTGGGTGCTAGTGGTTCTGGGGCTGATCTCTATCCACTGCCATCGAGCCATAGAGCCATTCGAGGAAGAAGAGATGGTTAAAGAACCAGATTTGTCCAGAATTTTTCCAAGCGGAATGAATGCTAACGGGAGCGAAGACAAGGCGATAGACTTAGCAAGTCTTCCTGATCCACCCCCAACTTCCTCTTTTGACCCGTCAATCCGAGGAAAAATTCAGCTATCCAAAGACCTAGAGGCTCCAGAAGGTGCCGTGCTATTCGTGATAGCTCGAAACATAAACACAGCTGGCCCACCAACTGCAGTCAAAAGGTTTGCAAATCCAACCTTTCCGCAGTCGTTTCAAATTGGACCTAAAGACAGAATGATCCAAAACACCGATTTTTCCGGACCATTTTCCCTAAGTGCTCGGTTAGACCAGGATGGAAACGCCACTACAAAGGGGCCCAACGACTTTGTTGGTAGGCTTGAAAAGGCTACACCGGCGGGCGCTCGGGGAGTCTTGATCAATTTGAGGCATGAAACCCGCAGGCCCTAAACGCGCTCAATCAAGTCCAAAGCCTCTCGGGTGCCGGCGACGACAAGAACATCTCCGGCCTTAATGCGATCTTCTGGCCTAGGCACTAAAAGCGATGACCGGTGCCCCGTATCGCCAACACTCTTGATCAGGAGGACTTGGGCGCCCGTTTGCGCCCTTAGGTTTAGTTCCGCGAGCGACCGGCCGACAAAGCGATGGGGGGCAGTTACGTCCCGAACCACGTAACCTCCTCCGAGCTCGACCTCTCGAACTTTATCAACTACTGAAACCGTACTGGATAGCCCGCCCGCAAAATCTCGTCGGGTCGTTTCACGGTTAAGCGCTTGAATTGCATCCCTTTTGTGGATACTCCCAACTAAGCGATTGCGATTATTGGCGTCAATGACTGCGAGTTCCTCGACTTCTTCCATACTGAAGATCTGCATCACCACATCAAGATTGTCGTCTTCGGTAACCAGAGGGAGACCTCGTTCGGCGAGGTCTCCGGCCACAATCACGGATCTTAGTAGATCTCTTTCTAGCAACAGCTGTCGAACATCCGGCAGGTGTATGGCCCCTACCAGCGATCCTTCCCCATCTTCAACGAAATAAACCGAGTGGTCACTCTCAACAAGAAGTTCCACCAGCTCTTCTATACCAGCCCTTGCATCAATACAGGCTGGCTCGCGGTCTATGGCATCGCGAACCCAAAGACCCTTTAGTACATTCGGGTCCTCTTCTGGACGCAGACTTACCCCCCTTCTAAGGAGTTTTCTTGTGTAGATCGAGTCTCCTCGAAGAAAGGTCGCTATCAAGGTGCTGGTAACACACGCGGCCATGAGTGGCGGGATAATCGTGATCGATTGTGTTAATTCGAAGATAATTAAAATTGCCGTTATCGGAGCTTGCGTGGTCGCTGCAACAACTGCCCCCATTGTAACAAGAGCGTAAGCTCCCGATGTGCCGACCGAATCTGGGAACCATTGATGGAGAATGCTTCCACAGAATCCTCCTGTCACTGCTCCTAAAAATAGAGACGGAGCAAAAACACCTCCTGATCCACCTGAACCAATAGTTGTGCTGGTTGCAAGAATCTTGGCCAATAGAAGTATGGCAAGCATATGGATAGCTATCTCTCCATTGAGAGCGTCAGTTATGGTCCCGTATCCGACTCCGTAGACATTCGGAATAAAAACTGCAATGCAACCAACTACTGCTCCACCTATGCATGCCTTCGACCAGGGCGGAACCGGTAACCAATCCCAAAAGTCTTCGGTACGGTACAAGGTGGAAACAAAAGCTAGCCCTACCAAGGCGGCAATAACCCCAACTCCCATATAGGAAAAAATTTCGAAAGGACTCACCAACTCGTAGGTCGGGACTTCAAACGCTGGATGGTTACCGAGGAGGCCACGCGAAATGACCGTTGCCACAACAGCTGAGATTACAATCGGGCTAAACTGGCTTACCGCAAAATCACCCACAATCACTTCAACCGCAAAGAGAGCACCTGCAATAGGAGCATTAAAGGTCGCGGAAACACCTGCAGCGGCTCCACAGCCTACTATGGTTCGTAGCTGTCGGGCATTAACCCTGAGGAGTTGACCTATCAAGGAACCAATTGCTGAACCGATTTGAACAATTGGTCCTTCTCGGCCTACGGAGCCTCCAGATCCAATACAGATTGCAGATGCGAACGTCTTAATAGCGACAATTCGCGGACGGATGACGCCACCTCTTAGAGCAACCGCCTCCATTACCTCCGGTACGCCGTGACCCTTCGCCTCGCGCGCAAAAAAGTAGACAAGGGGCCCGACTATAAGCCCTCCCGCTGCCGGAACTGCAACCTTCAACCACAACGGAAGACTTGCCGCCATCATTATGGGATCTCCTGGCTCGGCCAGGGGCCCCTCTGACAAAGCGGCCTCAAGGCCTGTCGCTCCACCAAAAAATAATCCCTGAGAAGTCCTGATAAGAAAGCGGAACACGACGGCTCCGAAAGCACCCGCTACACCGCAAGCGATAGCAACCAGCACCATGAATGCGGGTCCGTCTCGCCAGTTGCTACTAAGCGAAAGAGACTGCCAAAATCGAGTAAGACTTTCCCGACTGCTGAGTCCGAACACGTATTCTCCCAAACCACGTCGGCGCGGTGAATCCATCCTATCGAAAACCTCAAACGATGCTGATGCTAACTTCTAAATATGAGCGAACATAAAAAAAAGATTTCGGTGCCCAGACCCTGGGAGCTGATTAACACTCAGCCCGTAGCCTCCTGTGCAGTATTTGACGTGCACAAGGCCTTTTCAAAATCTCCCAATACTGGCGAGATCTTCCCATTCTATACGATAGACGCATCATGCTGGTGCAACATCATCCCCATAACCCCGCAAGACGAGGTAGTAATGGTGAGACAATATCGACATGGCAGCCGAAGTATTACCTTAGAAATTCCGGGTGGTACGGTCGATCCAGGAGAGAAACCCCTCGATGCCGCGATCAGAGAATTGGTAGAGGAGACGGGTTTTAGAGGTAAAACGGTGGAACGCTTGGGGGTGGTAAACCCCAACCCTGCAATTTTCAGCAACTCTTGCCATACATTTCTTGCCCGGGATGTCCAAAAGGTTTCATCTATTCGAAATTCGGCCCGGGAGGAAACGTCCGTTGAACTGGTTCCAAGATCTGAAATTCGAAGACTACTTATCCGAGGAGAAATTAACCACGCTCTTGTCATCGCCGCATTCCAATGGCTAAATCTCCGATGAGAGGAGGCAGGATCAGAGAATCTCAGTAAACTTGACCACGATCGGCGCACAGGCGATATACGCCACGCAACCAATTTTGCAGCGAGATCCAAAGCGATTTCCTATGGCACTTTCGGTAAAGCTTTGGGAATGTACGAGTGAGAGAAGAAAACTCAGAGGCAGTGTCAGCCCAACTTCGAAGAGGAATAAATGGCAGCAGGAAATGCTGAGAGCGTAGACGTCAGGAGCGTAGACCTCTCCGAATATGGAATTAATGCAACAGAAGTCAGACGTAACGCATCTCCCGCGGAACTTTACGAAATGGCGCTAGCATACGATGGTGGTGAGCTCACCTCTACCGGGGCCATCGCCACGCGATCTGGAGCAAAAACCGGCCGAAGTCCAAAAGACAAAAGAATAGTCGAAGGACCCGAAACTAAAGACGACATATGGTGGGGGCCTGTAAACACCCCCCTTTCTCAGGAGTCCTTTCTAAAAAATCGAGATATGGCTACTCGGTATCTTTCGGAACAACCTAGAGTATACGTTGTCGATGGATACGGTGGATGGGATAAAATTTGCAGGATAAAAGTTAGGATTATTTGCTCGCGCCCTTATCACGCTCTTTTTATGCACAACATGTTGATCCGTCCAACCAGTGAAGAACTTTTAGGATTTGGCGAGCCTGACTACGTGATTTTTAACGCCGGCGCCCTAGATGCGGATCCCGAAGTAGCTGGCGTCGACTCGAACACTTGTGTGTCCTTGAACTTTGACCAAGGCGAATTTGTCATCCTGGGTACCCAATATGCCGGCGAGATGAAAAAAGGCGTCTTCACAATAATGCACTACCTAATGCCCAAAAGAGGGGTGCTATCCATGCACTGCTCCGCTAACGAAGGCGAGAACCGGGATGTGTCACTCTTCTTCGGCCTCTCCGGCACTGGCAAAACTACTCTTTCTGCTGACCCTCACAGAAGACTTATCGGAGACGACGAACATTGTTGGAGCGAGGACGGAATCTTTAATATAGAAGGAGGCTGCTACGCCAAATGCGTAGATCTCACCGAAGAGCAAGAGCCTGAAATCTATCGAGCCATCCGATTTGGATCGGTACTAGAAAACACCGTCCAGACGCAGGGCGACAGGGCGGTGGATTTTGAGGACAAGAGTATCACCGAAAACACCCGAGCCTCTTATCCGATTGAATACATCCCGAATGCTAAAATACCCTGCACCGGGAGCCATCCCGAAAATATTATCCTCCTAACGTGTGATGCCTTCGGCGTTCTACCTCCTGTAAGCAGGCTGTCTCCTGAACAAGCGATGTATCACTTCATCAGTGGCTACACTGCAAAAGTTGCAGGTACCGAGATGGGAGTGACCGAACCGGAAGCGACATTCTCTTCTTGTTTTGGAGCCGCTTTCCTAGTCTGGCACCCTAGCAAGTACGCTGAGCTCTTAGCAGATAAAATGCGAAAGCATAATGCCAACGCTTGGCTGGTAAACACTGGTTGGAGCGGCGGTGCATATGGAACAGGGTCCCGCATGAGTCTCAAATTCACGCGAGCGATAATCGATGCAATTCATTCGGGAGAACTAGAGAAAACTGAAACCGAAACAGATCCTAACTTTGGGCTGTCTATCCCCGTCACTTGCTCAGGAGTACCAACCAAAATTCTCGTACCAAGAAACACCTGGGTAGATAAAGCTGCCTTTGACGAAACTGCGACAAAGCTTGCACAACTATTCGATGAAAACCTTCAAACGTTCGCAGACGAAGGAACTATAAGTCCGGCGCTCAGAGACGCGGGGCTTAAACCAGCAACCTACTGACCATTTTTGACGAGGGGTGGTACCGTAAAACGGAAGGTAGGAAGTCGTGGGCGGAGAAAAAACCAAGCGAATACTCCTAAGGCAATAGAGGCGATGCCGGAAACAAAATAGGGGACGTTTGGCCCAAAGTGCTCCAGGGCAAACCCTGCCCACAAATGAGAAAGTACCGATCCTAGGCTCATAACGGTTCC
>Ga0310344_10002683_pt1 | contig 13347 bp, 12 predicted proteins | sample HC15DNA20200_MG_FD_203801 | JGI IMG/M metagenome (GOLD analysis project Ga0310344, IMG submission 203801) | Marine microbial communities from station ALOHA, North Pacific Subtropical Gyre - HC15-DNA-20-200_MG | ecosystem: Environmental > Aquatic > Marine > Oceanic | place: Pacific Ocean: North... | reverse complement strand
AAAGCTTCATACGCCGCTAGAGCCACTAGATAATCACCCTCCTTATAAGCTTGTAGCGCAGAGTCATAATCTTCACTCCAGCTGATACCGGACAGTCCTAGGAGGAGTACTGCGATTAGAAAGGCCGTTTTCCGCATTTTTTAAGTTTGCACCGAATGATGTGATATTTGAAAGATTAAAACATTATTTAACCCATCAAGTTAATTTAAAAAGCCAGTGGCCTGCCTTATTACAGTGTAATTTAAAGCTTTCTATTGAATCGCCCAATCGGGAAGAACCCCGAGTTCGATACCGAAAACCCAACGCACCATCGTAAATCCGATCAGCATCGTAATGATCAAACCAAGAATATTGCCGTATATACCGGCTTTAATGAATTGGCCAATTTTGAGTTGTCCGCTCCCGAACACCACCGCGTTGGGAGGAGTAGCCACGGGCATCATAAACGCGCAACTGGCCGCTAAAACCGTAGGAAATATCAACAAAAGAGGATTCTCTCCCATAGAAACGGCAATGGATCCCGCTATTGGCAAGAACGTAGCGGTAGTCGCCGTATTACTCGTGAACTCCGTCAAGAGTATCATTATTAGAACGATTCCGAAGACTACAGCCGTAACTGGCAAGGCCGCAAACAAGCTTACACTGTTTCCGATCCAATCCGCCAAACCACTAAGCTTAATCCCTGCCGCCAAGGAAAGACCTCCGCCAAATAGCAAAACGACGTCCCATGGCAACTTTTTAACCCAGTCAGCAGTTAAAGGGAATTCGCCCTTTTGCCATTCAATCGGAACGAGAAACAACGAAATTCCACATCCGAGAGCTATCGACATATCGGAAAGCTGCACGAACGGAATCATTTCGTTAATCCAAGGACGAAACACCCAAAGGAACGCTGCTACCGAGACAACCGTTGCGACTACTCGCTCACCTTTTCCCATTTCTCCCAAGTTTTTCAGTTGAGATTCTATTACTGGATTTTCTCCCAACGCTTCGTCTTCTTTAAGGGGAAATACCACCTTTACTAGAAACCACCAAAGCGTTGGCAACAAAACCATACCCATCGGCAAGCCTACCATTAACCAGTTCAGAAAACTGACCTCAACCCCATAACTCTCATACATAAACCCGGCCAAAATAGCGTTCGGAGCAGTCCCGATTAGAGTGCACATACCTCCAATTGTCGCTCCATAAGCAATTCCAAGCATGACGGCGGCCGCAAAGTTTGAATTATGCCTGACCCAGCCAGGCGAGGATCCATCGCGCTTGACTAGTTCAATAACCGACAGCGCAATCGGAACCATCATCACAGTCGTGGTCGTGTTGAAGATCCACATACTAATCAAAGCACTCGCTACCATAAAGCCCAAGACAAGACGACTCGGTTTCGAACCGATAAAAAGCATAACTCGCAGTGCAATTCGTTTATGAAGATTCCAGCGTTGCATCCCAAGCGCGATCATAAAACCGCCAATCATGAGAAGTATCAAGGGGCTAGAATAAGGACGGGCGGCTTCCGGAATGGTTATAACATTCAGAGTGGGAAACAATGCGATCGGGACTAATGCTGTTACAGAGAGCGGGAGCGCCTCCGTTACCCACCATATCGCTACAAGAGCTACAACAGAAGTCGCATCCCAAGCCTGGACACTCATCGAAGCAGGGCCATCTAACATCTGCAGAATAAAAAACGTCAGAATCCCCAACAAAAGACCGAACTTCTTCAAAAAAAGCGCCAATCGACCACCTACTCCAATTTAAACTATGCTCGAACCGTCGGGCCCGATTAAGTCAGGGACGGTCCACCCATCAAGGTCGTATTCATCTAAACAACGATCCACAAAACTTTTAAGCTCTTCTCCTCTGCCGGTTGCATCCGCAACCAAAGTATTTTCGAGACGTATCCGCTCATAATTTCCTGCGTAATTTCTTTCGTAAAGCTCATGCCTACCACCAAACTCCGAACCTATTGCATCCCAGAGCAGCTTTAAAACCTTTACCCTGTTTTCAGCATCATATCCGTTAGAGCCCCTTAAGTACCGGTCAATGTATTTCCTTAACTCTGGTTGCTTAAAATCGCTAACATGCGAATTCAGATAGATAAGACCACTTGATACTGTCTGTTCGATAATCTCTTTGACCCTTGCGTAGGCGGCAGGAGCTGCCACTCGGTATGCCATTCCATACTCGGTATTTGGCTGAAGAGTACCGTCAATCCAAGGCTCTGGCGTCCGACATGCCGCATCGCTGATCGCCCAAAAATTATGTCTTATAGCTAGCAACTCGCCGAGCTGAACCTGAGGACTGTAGGAATCTCTATTACCAATCGCCTCGGTTGCCTTCATTGCCAAGCCACAGAGAAAATCAAGCTTGACCGCAAAGCGTGTAACTCCGTGCAACGCAAATCGAGGAATAAATCCAGACAGCGGAAAGTAACCATTTGCTTTATCGAGATCTCCATATATAAAAACATTTTCCCAAGGTATTAGGGCCTGATCCAAAATTAAGATCGCGTCATTCTCATCAAGACGAGACGACAAGGGATAGTCAAAGGGACTCCCTGTAAGGGATGCATTTAGCTCATACGATGTCCTGCAAATTAATTTAACTCCAGGACAATCCATCGGTAGCATGGCAAAAAGAGCCATGCGCTCATCTCCGAGCGGAGTAGGTCCATAAAAGCCTATAAAATTATGATGTGTTAGAGCCGATCCCGTGGCGACAACCTTTGCACCGCTAACAACAAGGCCAGCATCAGTTTCTTTTTCGACACGAACGTAAACATCCTTCACCTTGTCCGGATTAGAACTTTTATCAATAGGGGGATTTACTAGTGCATGATTCAAAAAAGAACATCTTTCCTGAGTGTAACGATACCAATTGCGAGCATTTTCTTCGTAAGGCGCGTAAAACTCAGCGTTCGCTCCCAACGTTCCCGTTAGGCTTGCTTTGTAATCCGGAGAACGGCCCATCCAGCCATAACTAACGCGAGACCACTCTGCTATCGCATCTCGATTGGCGACTAACTCCTCTGGTGTCCTTGGAACTTTGAAGAAAGGATGCGTAAACCCACCATTTCCCGTATCTGTAGGAGTAGTTAGAACAGAAGATTTAGCCGGATCGTGCAAGGCATCATACATCCGGGCGAGCATTCGCGCTGAATTTCGGAAAGCTGGATGGTTCACGACGTCCCTAATACGCTCACCTTTGAACCAAATCTCACGACCATCAGCAAGGCTATCTAGGTACTGTTGACCAGTGTAGGGTCTCACGTCATTTTGTTGGTCAGATTTGCCCATTGCCTCCACTATCTCTCCTTTTTTCTACAGAAAAATACAATCATACCGCCTGAAAGGCGGAACAGCCGGCATCTCGGTGTATGTTAGCGGTCGCAGTATCACTCGTTCCACAGGAGGGATGGAATGGCAGAACTAAACGGCGATTCTCCGAAGCACCTGAGGGGCAAATACGCCATTGTAGGCGTGGGAGAAACCGGATATACACGAGGATCAGGTGTCACGACCCGCAAATTGGGAACACGCGCAATTAGGGCTGCCTTAGATGATGCCGGGCTATCCGCTAGCGACGTCGATGGGATGCTTTCATATAGCTACAACGATTCCACGCCCTCACCGACAATCGCCGGTGACCTAGGAATAAGACTCAATTTTCATATGGACGTATACGGCGGGGGATCTAGTACGGAGGCCCTTGTCGGAATTGCTATGGGCGTGATCGAAGCCGGCATGTGTGACACGGTTGTCGTATACAGGGCAATGAACGGATTCTCACAAGTGCGTATAGGGGGAACGAGTAAACGCACTAAACCTTCACCTCTTTCGGGAGATTCTCTTTTTACAAAAGGCTACGGCTACATGAGTGCCGGACAGTGGTTCTCTAAAACGTTTATGAGGCATATGTACGAATACGGCACAACTCCGGAGCAGGTTGCAATGGTGAAAGTAATCCACTCGGAACATGCATCAGCAAATCCTAAAGCGTATTACAAAGATCGTGTCACTGTAGAGGATGTCCTGTCGAGCCGAATGATCGTTAAACCTTTACACCTGCTGGATTGCTGCGTTGAAACTGATAACGGCAACGCTCTAATTATAACGCGTGCTGAAAAAGCTAAAGACTTGCGACAGAGGCCCGCAGTCATTCAGTCCGTGGTAGGGCGATGTTGCAAGCCTCGTTCTGACATGCACTATCAGTCCGGTCCAATCTCGACAGTAGCGGGACACTATGCCAAAGAAATACTCTGGCCCAACGCTGGACTTGGACCAGAGGAGGTCGATTTAACTGGTTCGTACGACGCCTTCACCTTTACCACCATGCTCCAATTGGAAGACTACGGCTTCTGCCCAAAAGGTGAGGGAGGTAATTACGTCAGTTCTGGCGAAATGCGACTTGGGGGACGACGTCCGAACAATACAAGCGGCGGACACCTCTGCGAGGGCTACACGCACGGCGTGAACATGGTAATAGAGAACGTCCGCCAGCTTCGTGGCGAGGTCGATGATTCCTGTCCAATCGGAGCGGACGGAAGGCGAAAGCACACGTACGAATACAGAGCGAGTGGATGCAGACAGGTACGTGATGCAGAAATTAGTGCCAACCTGGGCTGGGGCACACCCGGGATAGGCTCTGCCATGGTTATGGCGAGGGGGTAAAAATGACTTTGCAAGGCGACTACCTAGGAATGCCAGTAACTATCGCAGACCTAGATGAAGAAAATCACTCTTTTTACAGTTTTTGCGGTCAAGGCGAACTTCGGCTCCAGAGCTGCTCAGCATGCAATAAGCTCCGTACTCCTCCCACCACAGCCTGTCCATATTGCACTTCTGAAGGGGCTACCTGGGTAATCCTTTCTGGAAAAGGGACGGTCTATTCGTATGGAGAAGTACATCACGCCATTCAATCCTCATTTCGTACTCATACGCCCTACTCCATCCTCTTAGTGGAACTCGATGAGCAAAAAGAAACGCCGGGCCCAGAAGACGGATTAAGACTGATCGGAAATTTAGCCAACACCGATGGTACTCTTGCCTCTCCTGAACTTGTTAGTTCTATAGGAATCGGAACAAGAGTAGAAGTCGTATTTGCCCCAATTGGGGATGGAATAGCTCAACCACTTTGGCGGATTAGTAAAACTGAAGAACAACCCAAGTCTCCCTGGCGTTACCCCATTGAGTAACAAGGAATACGTCACAAGATACTTTTAAGGAGGAACCAATTATGGATCTTAAAGAACGCGGACTCTTTTTATTCACCGAAGGAATGTCCTCGGATGAATTGAAGTCAACTGCTAGCAAGGCAGAAAATCTCGGATATGGCGCTATTTGGTACCCCGAGGCTGCTGGACGAGAACCTTTCTCTACCGCTGCAATAATACTTTCAGCCACAAAAACTTTAACCGCAGCTACCGGAATTGTGAATCTCTATGGAAGAGACGCGATGGTATGCGCTACTGGGCAACAAACTCTTAATGAAATGTCGGGAGGAAGATTTCTTTTGGGACTGGGCGTCTCTCATCGGATGTTTGTTGAAGGAAGAGGCCACAGTTACGAAAAACCTCTCGCAACTATGAGGGGCTATATCTCGGCAATTGCTGAATGCCATAAAATGATTAGCGTGACAAAGAACCTTGCAGTTACAGGCATCGAAGAACAACCTATAAAGATCGAAAACAATGGAACCGTAGTCTTGGAGGATTTAGGAGAGATGCCTATCGTGCTCGCGGCTCTGGGACCCAAGATGATGGCCCTCTCAGCAGAGATATCGAAAGGAGCGCACCCGTACAACACAATTCCAGAACATACGGCTGAAGCTAGGGAAATAATGGGAAGTGACGCCTGGCTTTGTCCGATGATTCGAGTTTGCCTTACAAGCAATGCGTCTCGTGCGAGAGAAATCGGTCGCCAAGTCCTTGGGCTGTATCTACAGTTGCCTAACTATACAAACATGCTCAAGTCGTCTGGGTTTACAGATTCCGATTTTCAAGACGGTGGAAGCGATCGACTAATCGATGCTCTGATGGCATGGGGTTCAGCAGCAGACCTTGAGGCACGAGTCAAAGAACATCTTGATGCTGGCGCCTCACATGTATGCATTCAATCCATGGACGAAAAGGACCCCGCGAAAGTCGGCTGGGAGGCCTTGGAACTACTCGCGAAGTAAGCACTCTTTGTCTAAATAAAATTTACTTTGTAAAGAAATCGAGAACACTTTAAAAAGGAGCTTTTCAAGCGATGGCAATGAGAATCGAATCGGACACGATGGGAGACATAGAAGTCCCCAACGAGAAATATTGGGGCGCACAAACACAACGAAGTCTCGAAAACTTTAAGATCGGTGGACAACGAATGCCCCACGAAATTATCGAGGCTTTTGCGATCCTGAAGAAGGCTGCCGCTATAGTGAACTCTGACCTCACAGATTTCCCCCAAGAGACTTCTAAAGCTATTGCCTCAGCATGCGACGAAGTCCTCAACGGAAAGCTTAATGACCATTTTCCACTAGTCGTCTGGCAAACAGGCTCAGGGACACAGTCAAATATGAACATGAATGAGGTCGTCGCAAACCGAGCAACGGAATTACTCGGTGGAGATTTCAGAAAGGAGAAAATTGTTAAAGCAAATGACGATGTAAACAAGAGCCAGAGTTCGAACGACACTTTTCCTACCGCCATGCATATTGCTTCCTACCGTAAAATTGCCGAAGAAACGTTGCCTAAAATTGATATCCTCCGAACTACACTCAAGAAAAAATCTGAAGATTTTTCGTCAATCATAAAATCGGGACGCACTCATTTAATGGACGCTACTCCTCTAACGCTTGGCCAGGAATTCGGCGGTTACGTTGCTCAATTAGACCGAGGAATGGAAGCAGTGCAGGATTCTTTAGTCCGACTCAGAGAACTAGCCCTCGGGGGTACAGCGGTGGGTACGGGGCTAAATACGCCAGATGGGTACCCGGAATTAGTAGCAGAGAAAATTGCTTCTCTGACTGGCCACCCCTTTGTGACCGCCGAGAACAAGTTTGAATCACTAAGTGCTCACGATGCCATGGTCGAGATTTCAGGAAGCTTAAAGCGAGTAGCCGTAAGCCTCTTCCATATCGCAAACAATATCCGAATGCTCGCGAGCGGTCCGCGAACTAGTATTGGAGAAATCAGTTTACCTGCCAATGAACCCGGAAGTTCCATTATGCCAGGAAAAGTAAACCCGACTCAGTGCGAAGCTTTAACAATGGCTTGTGCTCAGGCAATTGGGAACGATACAGCAGTCTCTCTTTCGGGTACACAGGGACAGTTTCAGCTAAATGTTTTCAAACCAGTTATGGCATTTAATGTTCTTATGTCCGCCCAATTGATTGGCGATGCCTGCAAGAGCTTTAATGACCACTGTGCGATCGGGATAGAAGCCAATGAGGAAAGAACATCGGAGCTAGTACAGAAAAGTCTGATGTTGGTGACAGCATTGAATACGCGCATCGGATACTACAAGGCAGCTGAGATTGCACAAAAAGCGCACAGCGAAGGAACAACCTTAAAACAAGCAACTCTCGCTCTTGGTTACCTTACCGAGATAGAGTTCGATGAAACAGTCGTACCAGAAAAAATGATTGGGAAGAAAATTAACTAATCGGACGAACATTTACAGTTCAAATTATTGTCTTGCTATTTGGGAGTATTCGTGAAACCAAAGAAACATTTTGTTGATATGTTTTCTGCCCTTGATAGTCAGGGCATACATGGTCTTTTCCCTTACTTAAATGATGATGTCCGTTTTCGTTTCTCTAGCTATCCGGAAGTTACGGGCCATCAAGCTATCAAGGCGTTATGGGAAGGAATGTCGACTTCGGTTACTAAATTACAACACCGTCTAGACGAAACATTCATACACGACAACGTAATTTCGTGTTACGGATTAGTCACCTATCACTTGCAAAACGGCCAACAAATCAGCGCCCCTTTTGCTAATAGATTGCTCATCGACAATGGTAAAATTTCTGAATATCATATCTACGTTGACGCTTCTGCGGTTCTAGGTGCCGCGCCAGGTGCCTAGCTTACGCGCTCTTGCGGGAATATCGCGAGCACCTTTTCTTCTCTTACCAGTAGCATTGATTGGGACGACCACATCGATTGCTTACTGCACATCAACCATTCAGAGCATCGACGTAATACTTGCTCTTATAGGCCTGCTGTCACTCCACATAGCTGTTGATTCAATCAATGAAGCCGGTGACGCCCAGTCCGGAATTGACGATAAAACGGAAAGGACTCCTTTCAGCGGGGGAAGTGGCACTATTCAAAAGGGAGATATAAGCATTCGATTCGCTTACATTTGGGGTTTAACCTTCGCAGGACTAGGCGCAGCAATTGGAGTTTGGTTTCTCTACACCAAAGGAACAATTCTTCTTCCAATCTTCTTAGCCGGTGCGGTTTGCGTTCTGACGTATACACACTGGCTTTTAAGAACCGGACTCGGTGAGGTCTTTGCCGGCTTGGGACTCGGTGCTCTGCCCGTTTTAGGAGGTTCCTTAGTGCTCTCGGGAGAGATACCTAATGCAGCTTTAGCGTGCGCAACCCTAGCCTTCTTTATGACTTTTAATCTTCTTCTTCTTGCTGAATTCCCCGATACAGTTGCAGATCGAATCGGCGGAAGAAAACATCTCGTTATTTTACTCGGAACACGTACGTCTGGTGGTATATACATGCTCGCCGGCCTGGGAGTACCTTTTTCATTAGGCGTCTCAATTCTAATAGGCGCACTTCCGGTTCTTACAATCTTAGCTGCTATACCCACCCTTCTCCTTCTCCCAGCATTTCGTACTCTTCTCAAACCTACAAACCGCGGAATTCCTATCGCTGCACTTGCTGGAAATGTTTTTTGGAATCTTTCAACCCATGTAGTTCTTATGATTACGATCTGGATTTCTTGCAAATTTATTTAAATTTATGGAACTAACAAAAAAAATTTCAAGGATAGGACTAATCGGAGACGTACACGCTGAGCATTCTCGACTATCCGCAGCCCTAGATTGGTTTTCCGCGCAGAAAGTTGATGCACTTTTATGTACTGGCGACATTGCAGATGGCGAAGGTGATATCAACACTTCTTGCCAACTCTTGGCAGAATCAAATGTCCACGTTGTAAGAGGAAATCACGATCGATGGTTGCTCGCAGAGACCTACAGAAACATTCCAAACGCTCACGTTGTTAAAGAAGTATCCCGTTCAAGTCTAGATTTTCTCAAATCACTCGATTCATTTCTTGAATTCGAAACCCCCCTCGGCCGGCTGCTTCTCTGTCATGGAGTCGGCAAAAACGATCTCGCTAAAATTTGGCCCGGCAGTCCCCGCCGAAAGGAACCGGAACGGAGTCAAGAGTTGGACGACTTGTTACTTGAAAACAAGTACACTTTCTTAATAAACGGGCACTCTCATTACCGAATTATAGTTGATTTTCCATCTTTAACTTTAATTAACGCCGGCACACTCGTTTCGAGGCACCGGCCTGGCATATCGATACTTGACTTCAACACCAAAAGAATTAAATCCTTCGAATTTAATGAAACTTCGATCGTTGGACCCGTTGCTAATTGCGAACTGTTGCCTGGAGAAACACGGCAAATCTGGAAGAACACGCAAGCGTTCGATGGTTCCTCTCAACCTTTTGCACTCTACGACCAATTTGATATCGATTAGTTGAACTCGAACCCCAAGTAGCCGCGTTCTACTACCTCTTTACACTTTTTTTCGTACGCGGGCCATCCACCTATATAGGGCATAAATACTCGAGGCTTCCCTGGTATATTCGCTCCTAAATACCACGAGTTACATGTTGGATAAAGCGTCTTATCAGCTACTACGTTCACATGATCTACCCATTCGTCTTCAGCTTGAAGCGATGGTTCCACCGTAGCATGGCCATTCAAATCTAGATGCGAAATGCAATCGGCAATCCATTCCGCGTGCTGCTCAACCCCGGTAACCATATTGGCCAAAACCGAAGGACTACCGGGCCCGGTGATAGTAAAGAAATTGGGGAATCCAGCCGTTGCTACTCCTAGATAGGTCCTTGGCCCAGCTTCCCATTTATCTTTCAATCTTTCGCCGTTTCGCCCCACTATATTTATGTTATCAAGCGCACCAGTCATCGCATCGAAGCCGGTCGCAAAGATTATCATGTCTAGTTCATAGCTTCGCTTCGACGTCTTGAGTCCTTCGGACGTAAGCATCTCAATTGGGTGCCTTGCAACATCAACCAGATGTACATTCCTACGATTAAATGCCTCGTAATACCCTGTATCCGAACACGGCCTTTTGCACCCTACCACGTGGTCGGGGCATAACAGATCGGCGGTACCAGGGTCTTTAACAATTCCACGAATCTTCTCTCGGATAAACTCCGCAGCATATTCATTTGCAACAGGGTCGGTCGCTATGTCTGAAAAAGAGCCAAGGAATGTCAGCCCCCCCTTCTCCCATTTTTCTTCGAAGACTTCTTCTCGTTCCTCAGGAAGCGCCTCAACCGCTTTTCCAGGATTCGGTGGCATGAAACAAGCTATTGGAAGAGCTCTAGCGCGAGCCCGCAGGCCACTGTAGTCCCGCTTGATTTCGTCTTGTACCTCCTTAGCTAAAGGATGGTTTTTCGCCGGTACAGAGAAATTCGGCGTTCGTTGAAATACGTGTAACTCCTTGGCTTGTGGAGCAATTACAGGTGTTGCTTGTATTGCAGAAGACCCAGTTCCAATAATTCCAATCCGTTTGTTCGTAAAATCCACAGGATCGTGAGGCCAGTTTCCCGTATGATACACCTCACCTCGGAAGCTCTCAATTCCTTCGAAACTAGGCGTATTTGTCGATGACAAATTCCCGGTTGCCATTACACAAAAACGGGATGAAAATTTTTCTTTGCCTGCGTCAATTTCCCATCTCCCTGCGTCGTCATTAAAACAAGCAGAAGTAACTTCACATTCAAAAAGGATGTGAGACCTTAAATCAAATCGATCAGCAACATGATTTAAATATTCGAGAATCTCTTTTTGACCAGCATACCTTTCCGTCCATTCCCATTCCTGTTCAAGAGAATTTGAAAATTGATAGGAATACTCCATGCTTTCAACATCACATCGTGCTCCGGGATAGCGATTCCAGTACCACGTGCCGCCAACCCCAGATCCCTTTTCCAGCACCTTTACACTGAGGCCCATCTTTAAAAGCCTGTAGAGCATATAGAGTCCGCCGAATCCGGCCCCTACGACGACTGCATCAACTTCTTGCGCTTCACTTTTTCTCATTTTTCATCCCCATCTTTGAATCTGCCTGTTTACCGTTAAAACGTCAGACTTCGATGCCTTAATGGACTGAACTCTTCTCACCTAGAGTAAAAGGAGCAATTTTTACGTCAAACTCTTCTCCATCTTGACTAATCATATGATAGCTCCCTCTCATGGTTCCAACAGAAGTGCCTAAAGGGCAAGCCGAGGTGTACTCAAACGATTGACCTTGCTCGAGGAGCGGTTGTTCGCCAACGACTCCGGGCCCCTTCACTTCCTCCTCGGAACCGTTCCCATCTGTAATTATCCAGTGTCGCGTGAGGAGTTGCACTTGATCTGCGTTCGAGTTGGTGATCACGATTTGATAGGCAAAGAACCATTGCCCCTGTTCCGGCGAGGAACGCTCAGGCACGAAGACGGATCGTACCTGGACTCTTACTCCGCGAGTGGTGGCATCTGATTCAAACACACAGAGATCTTACCGCAGGTTACAGCATTGAAAATCCTTCTTTTGAGATACTGTGACAGTTGCGTTTGCCTAGTCTACGCTCTGCCCTGATGGGAATTCGGATCTTCGATCGCAAGTTTGGGAAGGATTTTCTCAAATCCCTTCCTAACACGCCGGCTGTTTATCTCTTCAAGGATGGACATGGGGACGTCATTTATGTTGGTAAAGCCCTAAATATCCGTCGTCGCCTCCAAAGCTACCGAAATGCCAGGCGTCTAAAAAAAGACCGAAAGATGAACGCTATAATCAAGGATTCGGTTTCGATAGAAATCAGAAAACAAGATAACGAATTTAAAGCTCTCATCCTTGAAAATGAACTGATCAGAAAATTCCGACCGAAACACAACGTTGATGGTGCATTTCAATTTCTTTACCCAGCATTTGGAACGGGACAAACGCGTGATCAGCTCTACCTATGTCTGACCTCTAACATCGATCGATATAATGGCATACCAATGACCTGGTTTGGTTGCTTTCGATCGCGGAAACGATGCAAGGCAGCTTACGAGTCTCTGTTCTACCTCCTAGGTTTGATCGGACATACGGAACCTCCTCAATATGTCAAAGCAACTCCCGGTATGCGAGGCTCACACATCTCGGCCTTTAGACGAATTAATTTTATAAAAGATGACCTAGAAGATTTTTTTGCTGGTTCCAGCCTAAAACTACTTTCAACTCTAACCAACAAACTTCTACAGAAGGCCCATGCTAGAAAACATGCAGCTTCAGTCCAGGCTAGTCTGGAAACGCTAGCTGCCTTTTACAAATCCGATGCTCAACTACTAAATAAAGCGCTCGCTACGCTTGGGGAAGCTCCTCGACTCGTTCAACAAGACGAGCGGGACATTTTGTTTATAAATTACCGACAAGAAGTCAAGGAAGAATTACCTAGACATCGTCAGGCCGATAAACTCTAATCGGATTTGCCTTAGTAAATGCAGCACTCTGATCTCTCCATGCGGTCCCAGTAATCAGCCCACCATCTATGACAATTGCCTGACCGGTAACGAAAGACGCATCGTCACTTGAAAGCCAAAGCACAGCATTCCCTATGTCTTCTGGTTCTCCAGTTCGTCCGAGCGGTTGCATATCTTTACAAACTTCTCGGAACTTCATCAAATGTCGATCTGTATTCGACTCGCCCCGTCCCGTTGCAAGAGCAGTAGCAATATATCCAGGACAGACGGCATTTGCTCTTACCTTTGTCTCAGCTAATTCCAAAGCAATACTCTGCGTCAGAAAAATCACCGCTGCCTTTGCTGCTCCATATATATGAGGTCCAATTCCAGCTCTGATTCCGGCTACACTTCCCGTGTTCACTATACTCCCGAAACCCTGTGATTTCATGATTCGTGCGGCATGCTTTGAACCAAAGAAAACTCCCTTAAAAAGCACATCCATAGTCACGTTAAAGTCGTCTTCGGTGGTTTCATCGATGGGCCCAAGAGCTCCCCCAAAACCTGCATTATTGAAAACGCAGTCAAGTCGACCCCACTTTTCAACCGCAGACTTTATCAGGCTCGAAACCTCTGATTCAATTCGAACATCGACCT
>Ga0310344_10002682_pt1 | contig 13348 bp, 9 predicted proteins | sample HC15DNA20200_MG_FD_203801 | JGI IMG/M metagenome (GOLD analysis project Ga0310344, IMG submission 203801) | Marine microbial communities from station ALOHA, North Pacific Subtropical Gyre - HC15-DNA-20-200_MG | ecosystem: Environmental > Aquatic > Marine > Oceanic | place: Pacific Ocean: North... | reverse complement strand
TCACCCGCGGGTTCGTAAAGAGCCGCGAAGGGTGCCGGGTTGCGTTCCCTCAGTCTTGCGTAGAGTTCGACGGGAGAGATGGTCGATGGAGTGAGCAGTTGCTGCGCTATATTGACCTGGAACACGTCCCCCGCATGAATGTAGTCGACGGCGCGCTGTACGGCTTCGAGATATTCCTCACGGGTAAAATTGCTCGACAGGCCGGCGGCGCCCTCCAGGTCGCGGCGGCGATGTGGCCAGGGAGAAGGACTGGACTCCTGAAGCGGAGTTGGAATCTCGGAGACGGGCTGGTCGAGAGCTCTGAGGACGCAGGCGAGGCGCTCTTGCGCGCGTCGTTCCCGGGCCGAGTCGTCGCGTTCCGGGAAGCCTTGCGAGATAATCCAGGCTCGGTTCGTTTCGCGGTCAAAGGCCAGCACCCAGTCGAAAACCCCGAGGCGGAGCTCCGGAATCGAGGTCACGTCCCGCGGCGTCTCTGGAAGACGTTCGAGGAAGCGTCCGAGCCCGTAACCCAAAAGCCCCCCGATGCCTCCCTGGAAGGGAGGAAGGTCTGGCACGGCGGGTGTGCGGAACCGTTTAAGTGTGCGCTCGACTTCTTCGAAAGGATCGCGACCGTAGGGGTCTTCGGACTCGTCCGTTCGTATACGGATGGTTTTGAAGGGGTCCGCCGCGATAAACGAATAGCGTCCGAAGTTGCGATGAGCCATCGCGCTATCCAGGAACAAAGTCTCGCCCAGTGCTCGTAGCTGCAAGAAGGCTTGCCAGACGTCTGGTGGCGGGTCCAGCTCGTGAACGAGCGGAAAGCGCTGGGAGTCGGGATCGCGCGAAATGATCATGCTAGTCGGATCCCCGCTTTTTTCTTTTCTTCGGACTTTTTTTATCGAAGTGGCTCGTTTCTTTTCGTGTGAGAAATCCCCATCGCAAGGAGCGATCCTGGTGGTAATGTTTGCCCAGCTGCAAGGCGATCCAGGCCTTGGACATCTCGTAGCCGAGATAAAACGCATGCGAAGGGTCCTGGACCTCGAGCTCATCAAAGATCTGGAAAGGATCCTCGCCACGCCGGTATCCATCGCGATTCATGGCGTGAATCTGGCCACCCTCGGCGAAGATCCTGAAATTCGGGTCGCGGATCGAATTTGCCAGGGAGTTCAGGGTCTCCTGGCCGTGCTCGAAGACATCACTGTCCCGTAAAAGGACGAGGTCGTCGTCCAGATGCTTCGGAAGCACTCCGTGCGAAATGGCATAGTGCATGAGGCGACGTGCGATGTCTACTTCGCGAACGGAGCTCCGCGCCCACGGAATGACTTCGGTCGTCAACACGCTGCCGATGGAGAGCTCTTCGCAAAAGCCAATCAACAGAGCGTTGACTCCGGCCGAGTCGACGTCTGTCAGCTCGCTGATGTTTCCGATGCCCATGAGCATGGGGGTGTCGGGGAAACGTCGGCGGACCTCAAGGTAGCGTCCGAGCGACTCGGCGAAGCCGAAACCGATCGGCTCGATTATGGGGTCGACGCGGTAGGGCACTTTCCAGTCGTCCAGGAGCGACATTGTCTTTTCGAGTCCGCCGAGCGTCTTCGGATCGTCAGGAATCACGACGACTTCGCAGTCGAGCCCGCGGGCGACCTCTCTATTCGCACCATGTACGCTGAGCACCAGCTCTGCGCCTCCCCTCACTGCCGCCTCGATTTCTGTCGGATCGAAAGAGTCGATTGCGACGCGAAAACCTTCGTCTTTCAGCATTCCGACGGTATCTTTCACTCCGCTCCATCCGCCGTCGGGGTCGCAGCCAACGTCGATCAGGTCGGCGCCGCTGTCGGTGTATCCTTGTGCCGTGCTCAAGACCTCCTGGCGGCTCAGCCGGGGCACGTGATTGATCTCCGCGACGATCTCGATTCGGTGCTCTCCGTAGTCGTCGGGGCGGCCACCCGCTTTCGGGTTTCCGGAAAACCAGGCGTGTAGGCCACGAAGATCTTTGGGGCCGAGTTCCACCGTCACTTCGGTTTTTGAGCAGAGACTGGAGAGGTCACCCTGACAGTAACCAGGCAAGAGGACGCGGTCGACTCCGGAGGGAATACGCAGGTGGCGTTCCACGAAAGAAGGAGTCATGAGTGCAGCTACAGAGATCTCGAGGACGACCACCTCGTAGTCGAAGTCGAACTCTCTGGCGAGACTTTCGGCCGTGCGTCGAAGGGCGAATTCCGCCAGGCGTCCGGTCACGAAGGCAATTCGTTCTTTCGACATCAGGTGGCACCGCCATTGATGGGTATGATCTGACCTGTAACGAATTCTGCCGCGGGCGAGGCGAGGAAACGGGCGACGCGCGCGACGTCTTCGGGAGATCCCCAGCGATTCAGAGGGACCTCGCGGTGCACCCGACTCTGCCATTCCTCCGATGCCGTCTCTCCCCAGGCGGTGCGGATCCAGCCCGGCGCGAGGCAGTTGACTCTCACTTCTGGTGCGACCGACCGCGCGAAGCTGCGCGTGAAAGACATGATCGCCCCCTTGGTGGCCGCGAAGTATTCCCCGCTGTCACCTTCCATGCCCGTAAAAGCCTGGTCCCATCCCATGTTCAAGATGACACCGCCGTCGTTGGACTTCATGCGATCGGCGCAAGCTCGTGACAAGAAAATCGTGCTCAGTACATCCACCCGCCACAAAAGATCGAGCTTCTCCTGGAACGGAAGATCTTGAGCGCTGCCGGTGAGCACGTCGGCACCGGCGTTGTTGACCCAGATGTCCACTTGCGGGAAGAGCTTCCAGGACGTGGCCATCATCTCGGTACGGCCCGAGTCGGTACTCAGGTCGGCGAGCACGACAGGCGCTTCGACTCCCTCTTCCCGACAGGCAGCCGCGGTGTCTTGCGCAGCCGCTTTATTGGAGCATGCGTGAATCAAGACTGACGCGCCAGCCCGCGCCAGCTCCAGAGCGATGGACTTGCCGATGCCACTCGAGGAGCCGGTGACCACGGCGCGACGATTACGAAGCTCTTGGCTGTCAACTGTCATGGCGAGCCATGTACCGAGGGGAAATCGGAGCGGCGTTCAGTTTTCGAAGCGCCTTTCGAAGATTGCCGATTGACCGGGTGTTTCCTCTACTTCGACGGAGAGGCTTTCGGGACGTGGAAAGCCCAGCTCTTCGAGCTCGTCCTGAAGGCGTCCCGTCAAATGCGAGGCGAGTAGCTCGGCGGTGGTGTTCGAGAGGTCGAGCAATACGCAGTCCTCGCGTGGGAAGATCCAGGTCTTCTGTTCACCGAAGCGCACAGCCACGGAGTCTTCGCTCTCCTCGATCGCCAGGAGATCATTGTTACGTGGCAAGATCACTTGATGGTCGAGCTCGTTGGTGAGAAGACGCAAGATGCGCTTGAGCTCGATAAAGTCGAGGACTAACGCATTTTCGTCGAGTGGTGCGGTCACCCGTGCCTCGACGCGGTAGTTGTGACCATGTAGACGTTCGCACTGCGTGCGTTCGTAGCTGATGAAGTGCGCTGCGCAGAAAACGAGATAGTCTTTGGTCACGCGGACGGTATAGTTTTCCAAGGTTGACTCCGAATGTTTCCGAAGAAAAAAATGTCGGAAGAAAAAATCACGGGCTCAACTGAGCTCCGGGAGCCCGATGATGCCATCTCGAATCGCAAGAAACAAGCTCGACACCGTGAGGTCCGCGGAAGTTCCAGGATTGCGTCGATTGCCGTCAGCTCGTAGCCAGCGGTCGAAAGCCTGGAAGCCCTGTCGTGCCGAGGGTCCGTGTGGCCAGCCAGTGTCGAGGAGCTTTCGGGCTCGCTCCGAAGACTCTCTGGCGACGTCGTTGCCGCACTTGCGGGCGATCAAAGAGTCCGGAAAGTGAGCCATGAAGCGTAGGTGGCAGAGTGCTACCGCGTCGTTTCGAGACAGATTGTCCCGGAATGCCTCGCGAAGCGACTCGAGCCCGAAGTCGAAGACGTCCTCAAAAGTGTGTGCGTATTGAAAGGCGATTCGGTCCCGATTGGCCGCAAGAGTCATTGTCTCTACCAGCGGTCGCGTTGGCGGGGCCGAGACATCCTCTTCGGTGACGCTCCCGAGCCCGCCAGGTTGCGCGAGACGAATGGCTTCATAAACACGACCGGAATCTTCTATCGTCGAGCTTTCGAGAACCGTCCCCAGTGCCACTCTCGGCTCCCGGGTGTAAAAGACTTTCGCGAGCGGTGCCAAGAGCAGAACGATTCCCAGGTTCGTATTGCTACGCGACACGGCGCTTGTCCTCCGGATTGCCTCGAGGATAGTGTCGCCGAGGGGCCTTTCGGGAGCGGCTTCCAGGGTCGGCGTGATGGCGGCTGCTGAAATCAAGAAATCGTTGGCGCTTGCATCTGCAAAACTTTCATTGAGGCTGACGTTTCCCACTTTCGGCGTCAGGATGTCGAGGAGGCACGCGATCTGGCCGCAGAATCCGGGGGAATGTCTTGGTGCACTCATGCCTCGTTGCTCCCGCCCGTCTTCGATCGGGTCTCCAGAAAGACGACAATGCGGTCAGCAATGTCGAGCTTGCAGGCACGTGTGAGTCCGCGCCAGCCCGGAGCGGCGTTGATCTCGACAATTTGTAGATTTCCATCCTCGTCGGGAACGAGATCGACGCCTGCGATCTCCGTGCCGATGGCACGCGACGCATTGAGGGCGAGCTCTTTCGTTGCTTCGTCGAGCTCCACAGCTTCCGCGATGCCGCCGAGTGCCAGGTTCGTGCGCCATTCAGCCTCGGTGTCCCCATTCGTTTCGTTCAAGCGTCGCCTCATGCACGCGAGAACGTGCTCTCCGAAGACAAGTACGCGTAGATCCCAGCCCGGATGGGCTATGAATTCTTGCAGGTAGAACACAGAGCCGCGTTCCGAGAGTTCCTGGAAGAGCTCGCGTGCGGCGTCCTCCTGGTCGATGCGCGCGATACCATGGCCCTCGGAGCCGAAGAGAGGCTTGACCACGACTCCTGAACCCTTCCCGAGATCGTTCAGCGTACGAAAGTGCTCGAGTGCCTCGTCCGGTTGCTCGCAGGTCACTGTGCGTGGAACCGGCAATCCGAGTGCACCCAGACGAGCGAGGGCGAGGTACTTGTCCACGGCACACTCGATCGCTCGAGGGGGGTTGATCACGGGAATGTCACGCTCTTGGAGACGGTGGAGAGCGTCCATACGGAAAACTACTTGCTCGAGGCTACCTGCGGGCATGGCTCGCACGAAGACGACATCGAGCTCCCGGAGATCGACGCCGTTCGCGAGAATCGTCTCGTCATGGGGAGCGACCTGCGCGGTGAGTGTACGATAATCGAGAGGCACGAGGTTTACGTTGCGTCGCCGGGCGGCGCGGAGCAAGTCCTGTACGTGCCAGCCGTTCGGGTCACTGCAGAGAGCGCCGATTCTCATCGAAGGTTACAACTAACTCTATAATTCGACTGCAAGCGCGGCTAGCTGGAAAACAATGACCGCGCCAAGACCTCTTCCGCGGTGTCGCCAAAGACATGCGTCCGACCGCTCTCGATGTTTTGGAAAATCACGCGTGCCGGGCTGAAGAGCATGGGGTCGATTTTGTAGAAGTCCCTGTCGTAGCGTTCAAAGAGCTCGATGAAAGGACGACCGTGGTCGCTCGATGAAGAGGAGGGTACGCGTGGACCGATCTCTTCGAGGCTCGCATCGTCTCCGCGCACCCAGAGCCATGCGGTGGCGCCGTAGAGAATGCAATCGTTCGTGCGTCCGATGGCCTCGAGGTCGCCTTTGGCGACGGGAGGCAAGGGCGCCTGGCCCCGGCCGCTGACCACGCGATCGAGGTCGAACTCGAGTTCATGAAGCTTGTGAAGCGCCGTCTCCACCGATCGTGACACGACCTGTACGCCACCGGCCAGGCTGGCCGTCGGGGCCACGAGCAGATGGACGTCGTCGACGTTGACACCCGTTTTTTGGGCGATCCAGGTCATGGCCGCCGAGGTCGGTATCTGGCGTGACTCCAGGACGCCGACGACCTGTTGTGGCTTTTCACGCATTTGGACAGTTTCGAAGAGCTTTTCACCGCCGTAGGCGGCTCGCATCGCTCCCGAACCCATGGCGAAATAGTCATCGACCTGTACGGCCCAACCGGCGTACTGGGAGGCCAGGCAGGCCGCCACGGGATGGTCGGTCCGCATCTCGACCCAGGGACTCGGTGTGCCGGCGATCTCTCCCGAGACGATCGAAACCTCTGCCAGATCAGCCAGGCAGACTTTTGCGAGCGCCACGCCGGCCTCCAGTCCCCCCGCAGTGTCGATGCCGAAGTCCAGGATGCGACCCGGAGAGCCCGGCAAGACTTGGATTCCCAGGGTGTCGGCGTCGGCAATCAGCGTCTCGACGAGGGCCAGAGATCGGGCATTGAGTTCAGGAGCTCGCGGGTTCACAGCTGTCAGTCGTCTTTTTGGTTTCAGTCATGGCGTCCGGGGTGGGGCTCTGCGCCCCCAGCGCTCGGGGAGACACTATAACCCATAGCAGCATAGTATTTTAATGCGGTGCTGATTGGCTTTCAGCAGTTAAAAAACGACCATTTCATGGCTGTTGAGTCCGTCCGAAGGAAAGTCTTTGAATTTTCGTCGCTTCACGGGCTAATGGAACGGGTTCCGATAAAGTGTATCTTATCGTGATGATTAAAGCTCGGTCTGTGAAGCTCCGACTTCAGAAAGTCTTTAGATACTTTTAGTTACTCGGTTTCCAAGATTCCTCCAGCAGCGACGGAGTAGCCGTTTTGATAAAGAAGTTTGTCGTACATCCCCGCGTTCCAGAACGTCTGCAGCCTCTTCTGGACATCGCCAGAAACCTCTGGTGGAGCTGGAACCGTAACGCCGTCTCCCTGTTTCGAAGGATCGATCTGGACCTCTGGGAATCGTGCGGTCACAACCCGATGGCCGTGTTGGGTAATGTTTCGCCGGAACGCCTCGAGGAGCTCTCTCGAGACGAGGCTTTCCTCGCGCACCTGGACTCCCTCAAGAAGGACCTCGCGGATTATCTATCCCGTGGCACCTGGTACTCCACGAACTACGGTGACAATATCGACCTCGAGGTCGCGTATTTCTCGATGGAGTTCGGCCTTCACGAGTGCCTACCGTTTTACTCCGGTGGCCTGGGTATTCTGGCCGGTGATCACATGAAGGCGGCCGACGGTCTGGGATTGCCGTTCGTCGGCATCAGTTTGTGTTACCAGGAAGGATATTACCGTCAGTATTTGAATCTCGACGGCTGGCAGCAGGAGCGCTATCCCGAGAACGATTTTTATAATATGCCGATCGTGCCGGTGAAAGACGATGCGGGTCAGGCGGTTACGATCACAGTCGACTATCCCGACCGGGAGGTCATTGCGCGCATCTGGAAGGTCCAAATCGGTAGTGTGCCGCTTTACCTTCTGGATACCAACGTGCCGGAAAATTCTCCCCATGATCGTGCCATTACCGCTCGTCTTTACGGTGGGGACAACGACATGCGTATTCGGCAGGAGATCCTGTTGGGCATCGGTGGCGTTCGTGCTCTCGAAGCTCTGGGGTACCGTGCGACGATCTTTCATATGAACGAGGGACATTCTGCGTTTCTCGGCCTCGAGCGCGTTCGTAAGCTCATTCATGAACAGGGACTGAGCTTCGACGAAGCCATGGTGGCGAGCTCGTCCGGAAATACTTTCACGACGCATACCCCAGTCCCGGCCGGTAACGAGCGTTTCTCCCCGGATCTCATCCGGGCTTATTTCAAAGAGTACGTCAAGGCCCTCGGCATCAGTATGGAGGACCTGCTCGCGTTGGGTAGAGAAGATGCGAGCAACGATCGTGAAGAGTTTTGCATGACCGTGCTCGCCTTGCGCACTTCGGCTTTTGCCAACGGTGTCAGCGAGCTACACGGCCAGATTTCACGTAAGATGTGGGGAGACGTCTGGCCCGGTGTGCCGGACTGGGAGATCCCGATCAAGCACATCACGAACGGTATTCACGCGCAGAGCTGGGTTTCGGACGAGTTCGCGCGCCTCTACGAGCGTTACCTCGGCCCGAAGGTGCTGATCGACCCGGCGAATCCGAAATTTTGGGACCGTGTCGGCGAAATTCCTGATAGCGAGCTCTGGCGCGCGAAAGAACGCCTACGTGAAGGTCTGGTCTCCTTCGTTCGCAAGAGTTTGCGACGACAGACGAAACGCTTCGGCACTTACCATCGCAAGCTGGTTTCGGCGAAAGAAGTGTTGGATCCGGAAGTCCTGACAATTGGCTTCGCAAGGCGTTTTGCCACATACAAGAGGGCCAATTTGATTCTTCGGGATCTGCCGCGCTTGCGTCGCCTGCTCCTGGATCGGGATCGGCCCATCCAGCTAATCTTTGCGGGAAAGGCCCATCCACATGATCATCCCGGCAAGGAGATCATCCGACAGGTGTCGCAGCTGACGCGTGATGAGGAAATCCATTCGCGGGTAGTTTTTTTGGAAGACTACGATATTAACGTCGCCCGACATATGGTTCAGGGCGTCGACGTCTGGCTCAATACGCCGAGGCGTCCGTACGAGGCCAGTGGCACGAGTGGCATGAAGGTGCCCATCAACGGTGGATTAAACGTGAGCGTTCTCGATGGCTGGTGGTGTGAGGGCTACCAGGCGAATAACGGCTGGGCGATCGGCGCGGGCGAGGAGTACTCCGATGTCGAGTACATGGACGAGATGGAGAGCACCATTCTCTACGAAATCCTCGAAAAGGAGCTCATCCCCTTGTTCTACAAGCGCGGTCCAGACGGTTTGCCTCGTGATTGGATTCAGTTCATGAAGCAGTCCATCAAGAGCATCAGTCCGGTGTTCAACACGCATCGCATGGTCGAGGAGTATACCGAAAAATTTTATATTCCAGCGGCCATTCAGTCCCAACTCATGACAAAGAACCAGTTCGAGTCGGCTCGCATCTTGTCGTCATGGCAGGATCGCGCACAGCAATCCTGGCACGAGGTGTCGGTGCTCTCGGTCGAAGCCGACACCAACCAGGAGCTTGAAATCGGTAGCACTCTTGATGTCACTGTCAACGTGGAACTCGGCCCCTTGACTCCTCAGGATGTTCTTGTCGAGGCCGTGCATGGCAACCTGGACGTGGGTGAAGAAATCCGTGATGGGGAATCCCTGATGCTCGATTTTCACTCCTCCGAGGGATCGGTGGCGACGTACAAGGCGGGGATCCCCTGCGCGGGCGCAGGCCGACACGGGTTCGCCATACGCATTCTCCCCTATCGTCGTGAGCTGCAGAACAAGTTTCAGCTCGGCAAGACGACCTGGTGGACTGGTGAAGATTCGCCAAGACCTCTGGAAGCCGTGGCCGAGAAGCTCCTGGGGGCCCGCAATCTGTGATTTTCAGTAAAGGTACGGAAGATTCAGGACTCTCTTTATCCGGCTCGAAAGAGGAGAGACCGAGAGAACATTTGCAAACGGAGCCAGCAGGCCGCGTTTCGATGGAAGCCACGATAGAACAGGACGACCTCTGCCGCGTTATCGAGTCGAGGCATCACGATCCCTTCGAGGTCCTGGGGCCTCACCTGGTGCACGTCGACGGTGAACCGAAGATCGCGATCCGCGCTTTTTTGCCCGGCGTCGAGACCCTCGAGGTCCTCATCGAGGAGGAGGGCGCGTCGAAGGTGATCGAAATGTCGCGTGTTCACGAGCAGGGTTTCTACGAGGCGCTTGTTCCGGGCTCGACCCCGATGCGCTATCGACTGCGTGCCCGTCGCGTCTCGGACCATGGTTGGACTTTCGAAGACCCGTACCGGTTTCCTCCTGTGCTCGGGGATCTCGACCTGCATCTCATCGCCGAGGGTAATCACTACCGTAATTATGATCGCATGGGCTCTCAGCAGCTCACTCTCGACGGAGTTCAGGGGGTGCTCTTTGCTGTCTGGGCTCCCAACTCCGAGCGTGTGAGCGTCGTTGGTGACTTCAACGGCTGGGATGGGCGGAGACACCCGATGCGCAGTCGAGGCGTCTCTGGCCTCTGGGAGCTCTTCGTTCCCGGGTTGGCCGAAGGAGACCTCTACAAGTACGAAATACGGACTCCCGAGGGGCACTTGCGCCTGAAGGCGGACCCCTATGGTTTTGGCTTCGAGTACCGACCGGGGACTTCGTCCGTGGTGAGGGATATCCATTCCTACACCTGGAATGACGCCGAATGGATGGAGCGCCGTCGTCACTGGGACTGGCAACGCTCTCCCGTGTCCATTTACGAGGTGCACCTCGGGTCATGGATGCGCGTTTCGGAGGATGACGATGGCTACTTTAGCTACCGTGAGCTCGCCCCGCGCCTGGCGGAATACGTTCAGGACATGGGCTTCACTCACATCGAGTTGCTTCCCATTCAGGAGCACCCCTTCGATGGATCCTGGGGCTATCAGCCTATCGGTTATTTCGCACCCACGAGTCGGCACGGCCTTCCACAAGACTTCATGCACTTCGTGGATTATTTTCACCAACGGGGTATCGGTGTCATTCTTGACTGGGTGCCGGCGCACTTTCCCCGCGACGACCACGGTCTGAGGCTCTTTGACGGTTCTCATCTCTACGAGCATTCGGACCCGCGGGAAGGGGAGCACCTTGACTGGGGCACTCTGATTTTCAACTACGGCCGCAACGAAGTGCGAAATTTTCTGCTTGGAAGCGCTCTCTTCTGGACGGAGAAGTACCATCTGGACGGTATCCGTGTGGACGCGGTCGCTTCAATGCTCTATCGCGACTACTCTCGCCCCGATGGAGAGTGGATTCCCAATGAACACGGTGGTCGTGAAAATCTGGAGGCGATTTCTTTTATAAAGCGCTTCAATGAGCTGTGTCACGAGAGGCATCCGGGCCTCTTGACGATCGCCGAAGAATCGACAGCCTGGGGTGGTGTGTCGCGCCCGACCGATGCCGGTGGCCTCGGCTTCAGTATGAAGTGGAACATGGGCTGGATGAACGACATTCTCGACTACTTTGCGAAGGAGCCCATTCACCGCAAGTACCATCACAACAGTCTCACGTTCAGTTTGCTCTATGCTTTCACGGAGAACTTCGTTTTGCCCCTGTCGCATGATGAAGTGGTACATGGCAAGGGTTCCTTGCTTGACAAGATGCCGGGCGATACCTGGCAGAAATTCGCCAATTTGCGTCTCTTACTCGGATTTCAGTACGCTCATCCGGGTAAGAAGCTGCTCTTCATGGGTTGTGAGTTCGGTCAAGGCCGGGAGTGGATCCATGATCAGAGCCTCGACTGGCATCTTCTCGATGTGGAGTGGCATCGAGGCATTCAGAACTTTGTTCGCGACTTGAATCACCTCTACCGTGACGAGAGTGCTCTCCACGGGGCCGATTTCGAGTGGAGCGGTTTTGATTGGTGCGACTTTCACGACTGGGAGTCGAGCATCATCTCCTTCCTCCGAAGTGGGCCAGAGGGAGAAGAGATTCTGTTTGCGTTCAATTTCACACCCAATCCTTGTAGCAATTATCGCATCGGCGTGCCTCGAGAGGGCTATTACCGCGAGGTCTTGAACAGCGACGCGGAGATTTACGAGGGTAGCGGCAAGGGAAACCTTGGCGGCGTACGCTCTGAAAAGGTTTCGACTCACGGTCAGCCGTGTTCGCTGAGCCTGAGCCTGCCTCCTCTCGGCATGGTGGCTCTGAAGCGCGAGTAGGTTCAAGTCGTTCAGTGCTCCTCTGGCGAGGAGAGGGGCGGCTCTCATGCGGGTGCCGGGCTCTTTGACGGGGGGGGCGTCTCGCCATCTCGAAGCGCGTCAGGTACAAATTCTGAGCCACTGAATACTGAGCGACCCAACCATTGCTGTGGTAGACTGGCGCCCAGCCATGACTGCCCAAAGCGCCCCGTTTACAATCACCCTCGGCGATCCCTCGGAAAGTGCACGTGAGCGCTATCACGAAGGAGCTTTCTGCGATGGCCGTTTGCTGGTCGCTTCACCGAGAGAGCCCTCGTGGAGCCTCGGGGCTCTGCTCGACTCCCTGGGTGAAGACGTCGAGAGAGAGGTCCTCGTACTTGGTATGGGGCAGTGGACGCAGAGCGTTCTGGCTCTGGCCATTGAAAATCTTCACCCACGCGCGTCTGTCGACTTCTTCAGCTTTGAAGCTTTCGAGCAGCACCGAGCCATGCGCACCTTTCGTGGTCACGGAAGCCCAGGCATGCGTTGCATTCTCGGTGCTGACTTGCCGGACGAGGAACGGTATGACTGGGTGCTTCTCTCGCTGAGTCGTACCGGCGACAAGGCGTTCACGGGCGACTGCTTGCGCCAGGTCTGGTCTGCTTTGAGAACGCGTGGGAAGGTGGTTCTGGCCATCGACAGTCGACGTGATCAGTGGGTGCGAAAGCAAGTTCAGGAAGTTTTCGGGGATGTCACGATCGTCCAGAGTAGTGAGGGCGGACTCGTCTACGTTGCCCGCAAGAAACCGGGTACGCAGATTCGCCGTCGCAAGTATACTCGCAGTTTTCAGGCGACGCTTTTCGATGTGGACCTCGAACTCGAGTCCCGTCCGGGTGTCTTTTCACACGGGGAGCTCGATGAGGGAACCCTCGCGTTGTCGGAAATCGCGGAGCCGAAGCCCGACGGGCGCATTGTCGACATGGGCTGTGGTAGTGGGGCGATTGGTATCGCCGCGGCCCGGAGTTCGCTCTGGTGTCGAGTCCTGATGGTGGACTCGAATCTTCGGGCCGTTCAGGCCGCTCGGCGCAATGTTTTGCGCAATCACGTGACCTCCAACGCCCTTGTGCTGCCAGGTTTTCACCTCGGCGCCGTTCGCGAGGGAAGTGTTGATTACGTGCTGGCCAATCCTCCGTACTATGGTTCTTTTCGAATTTCTGAACTGTTCGTGCGGGAGGCGTTTCGGTTGCTTCGTAGTGGGGGGGAGCTCGCTCTCGTCACGAAGGCGCCGGACGAGCACTGTCTGCTTTTGCAGGAGGTTTTTGGTGACGGAGAGATCTTTGATCGTCGGGGTTACACTGTCTTTCGGGTTTTGAAAAGTTGACGAGAAAAAAAATCGGTTTGGGAGAGGTTCCGTCGCCTGGCCTCTTGCCAGACGAGTCCCATCCTGGCGGTGTGGATCCGACGATGGACGACGAGGTCGGTTGCACCAGTTACGTGGGTCGGGTGCGCTGTCCGTAGATCACGAAAAAAGTCCCGGCGTCATCTGGACCTCTCGCGCACCTGTTGTCCGTTACACACCAGAGATCTTCACCACCGCGTTCCACTCGGGGTCTGCCTTCGCCTTCGGTGGGTGCCTCTGGGCTCCGAGCTCACGGATGCTGCCAAACGGTCGTTGAGTCTGCGATCGGCGAACGCGCGTTTCTTCGAGAGTCATTCCGAGGGATTGTAGGGCTTTTGAACGAACGGCGA
>Ga0310344_10002680_pt1 | contig 13350 bp, 8 predicted proteins | sample HC15DNA20200_MG_FD_203801 | JGI IMG/M metagenome (GOLD analysis project Ga0310344, IMG submission 203801) | Marine microbial communities from station ALOHA, North Pacific Subtropical Gyre - HC15-DNA-20-200_MG | ecosystem: Environmental > Aquatic > Marine > Oceanic | place: Pacific Ocean: North... | reverse complement strand
GCGTGTCCTAGTACCCAGCGGATGTGTGGATAGCGCGCAGCGAGCTTAATAAATCGTGTGGGGGCTGTCAGATTGTCTTCTGGCCCGGTGTAACTGCTATGGCTCTTGACCACGATTTTTCGATCATTACACCATTCAAAGATAGGGTCGTAAGCGGTATCGTCGATCGGTTTGCCGAGGTAGTCAGGGTATAGTTTAAGCATAACAAACTGCGGTAGAGAGAAGCAGTATTCAAGTTGCTCCATCGCCTCATTGAGATACTGAGGTGTTACGAACGCTACACCCATGAACCTATCCGGGTGAGTGTTGACTAGGTTGAGGACTCTGGCATTGCATTCTTGTGCAGTCTGTTCGAAGAGGCAACTGATCGGTGCTTTATCGACTCCGGCTGCATCCATGATTCGTATGTAATCGGTGGCGTTATCATCCATCCAGTAATGGGATTGACGTCCCGCGTGGCTGTGCATGTCGACTACTAATGTGTTCATACTATTTCTCCTGTAAAGAATACTTTCCAGTAAATGGAACTTAGTCAATGGTGAAGGCGTTTGCTTGTGGTTTCAGTTTTGTAGTGATCGCGATCGTGCTTCTTCAACGGTTTGAGGATTTCCAGATTGGTCCCCGCCGAGCCAGCGATAAGTGTGCGGGTATAAAGTGAGAGACCGGTCTGCCAGGGGTAGTTTGACGGGGACGCTACCCCACAAGGCGGAATACTTCGCAGCGATGGCTATTTCTAGAGATTGCCTTAGGTCGTGTCCTGAGATCGCCATTTCGGAGCCATGGTCAACAGCCGAAATAAGTGAACGGATACTACTCCCGAGATAATTAAATCTAGGCCATGGGAAATCTGAGAACCTAGGATCTACTTGGGTACGTTTACCGTCCCCGTCAAAACCTTGGAACATTTCGACTTTGGGGCCCTTACAGCGGATGAGGGTGTTTTCAGTCCATATGTCCAGACCTCCAAACCCTATACTGTGAGCTGAAACGGGGCACTCTAAGCCATTGCTCATTCGGAATAGGGCGTGGACGAAAAGGCCCTCGTCACTATCACTCTCTAGAACATCTTGTGGCCCGGCCCAAGAGATGACTTCAGTCACCTCAGCTGACGTGAGCAGTCTTAGAACTGCCAACTCTTGACAGCCACCGCCGGATATTTCACTTGATCCCCAGGCGTGGAGAGTAGCACCAAGAATTTTGCCGTACCAACCTTGTCTTAACCTGTTGGCGGTTTCTTGAATCTCGTGTGAAGCTCGTTGAAGGTTGCCACCGTGAAAGATAACACCTCGCGCTTCGCAGATATTTACCATCTCATCAGCATCATGCAGAGTGGCTGCGATTGGTTTATCCGAGGAAACTCCTTTAACGCCAGCTTCGGCGGCGGCAATCACTGCTTCCTTAATATATTTACCAGGTAGGATCACAGCAGCTAGATCAGGGACTATATCTTTGAATAACTCGTTGGCGTCTTTATACAAAGCTGTCACGCCGAACCTCTCGCCGACGACTTTTCGTCTTGCATCGTTATACTCAGCGATCGCTACGATCTCGGTGTCCTCGAACATGTCATAAGCGCCTGCGTAATGTTGTCCCATACGGCCGCAGCCAATAATTGCGACTCTTTTTTTCTCTGGCATTAGTTCTCCAATGTTTGTACGGGATTCAATGAATGGTTATGCAGTTTACGATGTTGGTAAGGCTACTGCGAATTCCATAGCAAAGGGTTAGTGACTACATGGTGTGGAAGGATCCCTATTCTAAAGATTTGTCTGGGTTGAATCAGTTTGGAGGCTCAGCGTTTTACAAGCGAGAGTCGTAAAGGTTCTCCACGGTGGGGCAGATATGCATGGCGTACATTACCCTTAACTGGGAATAAGTATCTACACACTAGCGCGCATTTTCTTAGGCCGACCGCGCTTGGGTTTGATCCAGAAATATACGGTATCCTCATCTCGTTTTATTTCGAGATCTTTACCCGAGACCTGTGCTGCGGTACGTAGTCTTCTTCTTATAGCGCCTGTGGACTCATCCTCGGTGGCGATAATTTTGCCCGCTGTTCCCGGTGTAAGTTGGTTCAGGTACTCCAGATACTGCAGAACAATTCGCGCACGGGGTCCTGATGTCCGTAGTTTTGCTTCTGTCAGATCAACTGTTTGAAAATGCGCCACGTTATTTCCCCCCAATGTAGAACTTTATGGCCACTTTAAGTGGATAAAATCTTACTATATTAAAAGTAAAGAATATTCCCAAGTGTGTAGTAAGTAAATGTACTGCTGTAGGTGGGGTAAGTTGAATCTAAACGTGGTGATTACGGTGAGCATGCTGTGAGGATTGAGTCGCATACTCTGTAGCAAGTATGCCTACAACTACGGAGTCGAACCGAGCTCCTTCGTGGGGCCGGCTTTGCCTTAGAGTTCCTTCATGCTTGAATCCTAAGTGTTCAAACATGGCACGGGCATGGGTATTGTATTCAGGGATGTCAGCCCATACGCGATAGAGTGCCCACTCATCAAAGCATAGTTGTAGGCCAGCTTTTACAGCTGCGGTTCCGTACCCCTCATGCCACTTATCCTTGCGCCCAATAAGAATAGATATTTGACCATCGGCCAGGGCCTCTTCGATAGCCACGTGTAATTCTCCGATATGTTCGCCTTCGCGAGTGTACACAGACATGATGCGATGTTCGGGATCCTCAAAAACTGAGTTCCATTGCGCGTCTACCATATCGGCCACACGCTCGGGGTGATAACCCAGGTGAGCAGGATCACCATAGGAATATCGACCAAACCAGCTCTCTACAATCTCATCGTTCTCAAGCCAATCTTGCAGTCGATGTACGTCCTCTCGAGTGACGTGTTGGAGAGATACAGTTACCGGCATTTTGCACTCCTTAGTTGGTACTGTATTTACAGATGGGCACTCAGAATTGTCAAATGTGCCAATATTTTATTTGCTGAATTGTTCCCAATAATGGATGGTCTAGGGCATGCGTTACTAGTTAGTAAGGTGATCTTCCATTGCTGTTTGACGTTCTGGATGCTACACCTTAATCTCTTTTTATGTTACCCCGCGATATCGATCCAGTCACCTTTGAAGTAGTTCGCAACGCTTTGGATACTGTTGTTGACGAGATGGCCCTAACAATCTTGCGTACCGCGTACTCCGGTATCGTAAAAGATGCCATGGACTTTTCGACAGGTTTCTGTACACGTGAGGGAGAGTCTATAGCGATGGGAGTAACCATCGTTTTTCACGTGGGCTCATTCCCTCAAGCGGTCCGTTCAATACTAACCAAATTCACTGGGCGTATATATCCTGGCGACATTTACATAATGAATGATCCATACACTTCTGGTGGTATTCACCTCCCCGATGTATACGTAATTAAGCCAGTATTTGCAGAAGAGGAGTTACAGGGGTTTTCATGCACAGTTGCACACCAAACCGATATAGGAGGTATTGTCCCTGGAAGTAACTCTACGAATTCCCGGGAAATATACCAGGAAGGCTTACGGATCCCAACTACGAAATTGTACGATCGTGGGCAACCCAACGAGACGATGTTCGATCTATTGGCTACGAATGTGCGCGTACCGGAGCATGTTTTGGGAGATATCCGTTCCCAAATCGCAGCAGCTAATATGGGTGATAGGCAATACCTCAAATTGGTTGACCGATATGGCACTTCGATGGTTCAACAATACACCAATGCACTCTTACATTACTCGGAGCAACTGGTGAGAAATGAGATTGCTGGCCTGCCTGATGGTACCTATGATTTCACCCACTATATTGATGGTGACAATATCGACACGGGAGATGTGAAAATTCAAGTGCGGATGACGGTAGAAGGCGAGTCTATGCACGTCGACTTCAATGGGACATCCCCTCAAGTCAAAGCTGGTATCAACTCACCAATGAATTTTACAGAGTCCTCTGTTTGGGGTGGTGTTAGACAAGTGATGGACGTGAATATCCCCAATTCGTCTGGTTCTCATCATCCTATTACAGTGACGGCTCCGGAAGCCTCCGTGGTAAACCCTGTTAATCCAGCTCCTTGTGGGGCAAGGGGGATCGTGGGCTACCGTATTATGGAGGCGGTTTTTGGTTGTCTGGCTCAAATTGTTCCTGACCGTGTTCCTGCAGATGGAGAGGGCGGGAACACCATTATCAGTATTGGTGGGTACGATTTGGATCACCGGCCGTTCACCTATGTCGATCTTTTTGCTGGTAGCAGGGGAGGCCGGCCTAATGGAGACGGGCCTCAAGGTGCATCACACCCGGGGGGGAATAGCTCTAACACGCCAGTTGAGATTGCAGAGGTGGAGTCACCTGTGCGTATCGAGGAATATGGGATTCTTCCAGATACTGGAGGGCCTGGGAAGTACCGTGCATCTCAATCGATTGTTCGCAGGGTCAGGCTTTTAGAGAATGAAGCCATACTACAGTTAAGGTCGGATAAGCGTCGCAATCGTGCCTACGGTCTTAACGGAGGGAAATCTGGAGATCCGTCGTGGAACATCGTGAATCCAGGACGAGACGATGAATACGTAGTTAGCCCGATGGGTGTTACAACAATGAAACAAGGTGATGTGATTCATCATGTCTTGGCTAGTGGAGGTGGTTGGGGCGATCCGCTTGATCGTGACCCTTTACTCGTACTTGAGGATGTTATGGAAGAGCGACTGACGATAGAATATGTTCGCAAGGAATATGGCGTAGTTATTAACGAGGAATCAATGGCAGTTGATGAGGTTGCTACCAGTACATTGAGAGCAGACAGGCGAGCGGTGTCTAATTGATGTTAATGACCTACTAGTTCGTTATAGGCAATCATCTAGCAGTTTTGCCTCTTTATTTAATCGATGTACCACTCCTCATTGGTGACCCTTTCGTACGTTTGTGCCCACTGTTCGGAGCCATCGTCAAACCAGCGATTATACGTGAAGTTACGGATAGTGCCTTCTTCTTGCCCCATAATTTTCACCAGATTAGGTTGGCGGAGGGAATATATGCTATGACCTCCACCTAACCGTACGACCCCAATGTAAGGAGCTATCTCATCGGGTACGTTATCCTTGTATTTGTAAAGTAATTCCTCGTCGACTTCGAATCCTAGCCCTGGTTCTTCTGACACCCTAGAGAACCCCTCCGCTACGGAGAAACGCTTATGCGTGATATCGTCAACTGCGTCTAGTTGATCATCGAGATGGATCGAGTGCCCCGTGGCGGTGGGCATTGTGCAAGCGATGTGCATAGCCATAGACTTGGCTAGGGTCCCGCCGCAGAATTGTAAAATGACCTGAAGATTTAGTTTGCCCATCGTGGTGGTCGTATTAATTAGGTTCCCAATGGGTGGATACATCATGTAGGCATCTGCCATGCCCATTAGGGCTTCATGCCCACCACCGAGCTTAGTGGTCCCGCCGTGTACGATGGGCAGTTGCGTTCGGCGTCTCAGTTCACGCCAACTCTCAATATCTGCTGTGTCGAATGGGTCTTCTATCCAACCTATGATTGGGTGATTTCGCTCAAGTTGAGCAACTATAGGGAGTACCGAGCCAAGTGTTCTGCCACGGCGCCCGGTGAAGTCAAGATGTACTTTAAAACCCGGTGGTGCGACCTCTTCAATCGCTTTTGTCCACTCGAAAACGTCCTCTAACGGGTTCGTATGTATCTTGAAGATAGTGTATCCGTCGTTGGTCGCACGGATGATGTCGTCAGTTAATTCTTCCTTTGTAGGGCCTCCCCAACACCATGCAGCAGAAGAGACTCCATCTCGGCGTTTTTGTCCAATGAGCTTGTACGCCGGAATCTCTAGGTATTTCCCCATAATGTCATACATTGCCATCACGACTGCAGGGTTTAGGTCAGACCCAATGTAATTGAAAGGGTTGGTATCGATTAGTGGTTCAAATGTTTCGCTCGGAGGGGGGTCTGATCCGTCAAAGTCACCGAATCCTGTTATGCCAATGTCAGTAGTGACTTTGGCGGCCACCCGATGCTCATGGCCATTTCGCGCTGGATTATCCCGGTATCGCTTTGCTAGTGGAGGGTAGATGGGGAACACTTCCACGTTAGTAATTTTCACAATCTGCCTCCAGGCCACAGGGTTACGACATCAAACCGATATGGTGGATGTCCGCTGAACCATATCGTGTGCACAACCCGGTGGTCAAAGTTCTATGCTAGAGAAATCTTACCCGTATCCCTATAGCTTGTAGATACTACACCTGCATATTGATTCATACCCCAAACCACTGTAGTACGTTATCCCGACCGAGCCAAAATGGCGCGCGATATGGTAGTTAGATTACTTTGGATCAGGGATGGCAACATGAAGTTTGCCGGTCAACTGCATCTAGGTAACAGAATAGTTCTAGACTAGCTGGATGACGCGATCAACTCGACTAGGTCTCGACTGAATTCACCTTTTGTGAGCACGGTGTCACACCCTGCCTCTTGGGCAGTTTCCTGACTAGTCGTATCAGAATGGGGACCATAAGCGACAAGCCTAGGCTTTCTCTTTTTGTCCGCAAGAATTTGCCCAACGATATTCAGCCATAGATCAGGGTCTTCCTCGAGATCAATCAATACAAGAGCGGTGTCGTTTTGATCGTATTCTTTATTGAATCGATCTAATGACTCAGTCTGTCGGACTATATGCCCGTGTGGCGTTGCCGCATTTTGTATACGAGGGAGGAAAAATAAGTTGCGGGTGACGATGATAATTTTCATTGGCTATACCGATATTATAGATCCTACACTAGTGAGTTCGCTTGACTAGTCGCGCTTCAATATTGGTCCAAAATCCATGGGTGTGACATGGTTTTAATGTGTCTCCCGACGCTATAATCACTGCTTACGGACATAGCGTCGGGGAGGGCACTTGTTCACGCATCTGCATACACACACTGAGTACTCGATGCTTGATGGTCTGAGTCAATTAGAGCCACTCGTAGCACGGTGTAAAGAGCTAGGGATGGAATCACTCGCGATCACCGATCATGGTGGTCTTTATGGGGCTATCGACTTTTATCAGATAGCTAAATCAGCAGGTGTGCGGCCCATCATTGGTTGCGAAATGTATGTGGCCTTGAACGGCCGTTCGGATCGGACACCGGAGGACAAAGGGCGATACCACTTGACAGTTCTCGCCAAAGACAAGATCGGTTACTCAAATCTGGTGAAGCTTGTTACTAAGTCACATCTTGAAGGTTACTACTACAAACCACGGGTCGATAGAGAATTGTTGGAGTATCACAGTGAAGGATTAGTCGTGTTGTCCGGTTGTCCTAGTGGTGAGATTCCATCTCTTGTAGGAGCCGGCCGGATGGAAGAGGCAAAGAAAGCAGCAAACTGGTACCGCGAGCGCTTTCCGGACTATCACCTTGAATTGATGGAGCATGATGGAGTCCCTGATTTACCTGCGATTCGAAGCGGGCTGATGCAGTTGCATCAGGAGACAGGCATCCCTTTGGTAGCGACAAACGATAGTCACTACACTACGCCAGATGAACACCACCTCCATGACATCCTACTCTGTATCCAAACCAACACGAATATAAATGATGAGAAACGGATGCGTTTTGATGGGAACACCTTTTATCTAAGGAGTCCCCAGGAGATGGCAGATCTTTTTAGTGATGTGCCAGAAGCTATTACCAATACCCAAAAGATTGCCGAGAAATGTAATTTGGAGATGGATTTTGGGTCGCTACACCTACCGAAATTTGAGGTGCCGAATGGTCTAGATGCTGACCAGTACCTGGAGAGTATATGTAAAGAAGGGCTAGGGCGATTAATTACTGATCCTGGAGATCAGGAGTGGTCACGTCTTATCCAAGAACTTGACGTGATTCGACAGACTCAATACGCCACCTACTTTCTGGTAGTTTGGGATATTGCCCAGTTTGTGAGACGTCAACGTATTGAATTAGCGGTGCGAGGTAGTGCTGCCGCGAGTTTAGTTCTTTATTGTCTCGGTGTAACCGATGTGAACCCTTTGAATTACAATCTCGTATTTGAGCGTTTTTTGAACGTAGAACGTAAGGAAATGCCTGATATCGACATGGATTTTCAGGATGATCGGCGCGAGGAAGTTCTGAACTACGTAGTCGAGAAATATGGAAGTGATCACGTAGCTCAAATAATAACCTTTGGAACCTTAGGGGCCAAAGCTTCACTCCGTGATACCGGGCGAGCTTTGGCGATGGCTTACTCTGATGTGGATACCGTTGCACGTTTGGTGCCCAACCGTCTAAAGATCAGCCTTGATGAAGCTTTAGAAACTACTCCTGAACTGCAGGAGATTTATGGGGCTGATGAAGGGGTTAGGACGCTGGTTGACACAGCACGTGGACTTGAGGGGATCACACGGCATTCAAGCACTCATGCTGCGGGTGTCGTCATGTCTGGTGATCCGCTTGATGACTTTATACCTCTACAGCTTTCTAGTAAAGGTGACGTCGAAGACTCAGGTTTGCCTACTACACAGTACGCGATGAATTCTGTGGAAGCACTGGGTCTACTTAAGATGGATTTTCTCGGTCTGATCAACCTAACGATTCTCGCGAACGTTCGGGACCTCGTCAAAGATACACGGGGTATCACAGTAGATCATCGTAGTTTAAGTTTTGACGATAAGAAGACTTACGACCTATTGTCGAATGGTGAGACGATGGGAGTTTTCCAGCTTGAAGGTGATGGCATGACACGCCACATCAAGCAACTCAAGCCATCGTCGCTAGAAGATATCGCGTCGATGATTGCTCTTTTCCGCCCGGGGCCGATGGAACATATCGGGGTATTTATTGAGGCAAAGCATGGCAGGCGGGAGGTGAGGAGCCTTCACCCGGACATTGATGGGATTCTCCAAGAAACATATGGACTTGTAGTCAATCAAGAACAAGTGATGCTTATTGCTCAATCCTTTGCTGGTTACACCTTGGGGGAAGCAGATACTCTCCGAAAGGCCATGGGTAAAAAAATCCCAGAACTAATGGCGCAAGAAAGGGAAACCTTTTTTGACGGAGCGATCGCGAACGGACACTCCAAAGAACTTGTGGAGGAAGTATATGCTCTCATCGAACCCTTTGCGGGTTATGGCTTTAATAAAGCGCATGCGGTTAGCTACGCGCTGATCTCATACTGGACGGCCTACTTCAAGGCCAATTTCCCTGAAGAGTACCTGGTCTGTCTATTAAATGCGTATGGCCAAAATGCTGACCGCGCGCGCGCCGCTGTTGCAGAGTGTCGCAGGTTGAAGATCCCCGTGCTACCTCCAGATCTGCTGAAGAGTCAACCCGGGTATGCCATTGAGCAGTTAGATGATAACAGAGTGGCGCTTAGAGTTGGTTTGGCGTCAATCAAGAATGTGGGCACAGGCGTGGTTGAGGAGTTCATCAAGTCAAAAACGGAGTTAGACGACGAACCTGCTACGGTCGAAGAACTTGCAAGAGGAGCTGACCTTAGTGGGCTCAATCGTAAAACTCTAGAGAGTCTTATTATGGCTGGTGCCTTGGATCAGTATGGAGACCGAGGAGCACTAGTGGACGCAATTGAAAGAATTCAGTCGGTTGCCCACAGTGAAACTGCTCTGAAAAATTCTGACCAAGCTTCAATGTTTGAGGTTTTGGGAGAAAGTTCTGATGCTCCTCTGACCAAGATTGAGCTAGGTGCTCGCTCAACATCTGACGCACAGAAAAGGGAATGGGAGATTGAGTTACTTGGGTTCAGTCTAACGGGGCAAGATAGGCTTGCCATACTTGCGAACACGGGTGATGCTGCAATTCTCTCTGCTAGAGATATTGGAATAGAGTTAGAAGGCCAGAGGATTGTCGTCAACGCAGAAGTCGGATCTGTCCAGCAAAGGTCGTCTAGAGAAGGCAAGATATACGGTATTGTGACTCTCGTTTTTATGGACACTTCCACAATTGAATTATTTGTCTGGGACAACATCTTGCGAAAAACCCAGAATTTGTGGAATGAAGGGACACTTGTGACTGTGGCAGCGAGTGTTCGTGTTCGTGAGGATAGAGTAGGGCTTGCCTGTCTTACGGCGGAAGAATATAAGCTCCCTGATGAAATTGTAGACGGCGCTGATGATCTGGGACAGCAAGAACCTGTGGCACAAGCACCGAACCTCGTTATGCCCCTCAAGCTAGAGTCGCCTTCGAATGGAAATGGACATCAGGTGTCCCAGGGGGTGGGCACAGATTTGCCTGCGCAGCGTAAGCCCACCTCAGGTAATGGTGCCGTAAATGGATCCGATTCACACAAATCACTTTCCCGTCAATTGACTCTACGCATACAAGAGACAGGTAACTTGGATCACGATACCCAGGTGCTTGACGATATCAAACAGACTCTGCTGAACCATCAGGGTGGGGACCAAGTGACGTTAGAGATCGCAGTTCAGGGAGATGTGTTCGTAATGGAATGGCCGTTCGTGCGGATAGATATATCAGACGAATTGCAGTCAGATCTAAGGCAGATCTTAGGACAATTTGGAGAAGTTAGGACGTCAGAGTCGAACGGAACTTAACCAGCCTCTACCTTTGGCTGTTCGCTTGTTGTAGCAGCTTCGATTGCCAGTAAGCGCCGTTTTAACCGCAGTCGATTTTGCCCGCTACCATAGCCTCCCAGCGACCCATCGCTTCGGATAACTCTGTGACAGGGAATAACAATTGGTAGGCGATTACGAGCCATGGCTTGTCCGGCAGCCCGAGAGGCATTTGGGTAGCTGGCTTCTGAAGCAAGCCACTTATATGAACGAGTCTCTCCATTAGGGATAACCGTGCAAGCTTCCCACACAGCACGGAGAAAGGGGCTTGAAGAGCCGAAATCGAGGTGTTCATTTGAGAAATCGACCTGATTGCCAGCTAGGAAACTTATTATTTTTGATCGTATATCTCTGAACCTCTTTGGCGATTCTACAGCTATGCTCAGGTCTGGTTGTAGTTGCTCAGCGCAGAGATCTGGACTGAGCTCGGGTAGAGTGGTCCTTCTCAAGCCTTTGGAGGAAGCAAGAACGCCTACCCACCCTTCGGACGTCTCAAAAATGTCATAGTACAGATTTGACATCCTGGTTCAGTCAATTCATAGGAAGAGCGCGTTTGAAGGTCCTACTGATCAGGCCACTCCGTAGAGCTTTCCAGTGTCGTTCGAGTTCTATCAAAATGTTTGGCGAAGGAACAGTGTTGCTGTAGCGTCCGACCGTGAAATTCCAAGCGATTGCTTCTGCGCTAGCAGCGCTTGCAGGTAGGACTGCACTGATTTGACGACTGTACTCCATAGGAGTCTGGTTTGGCTGATGAGTAATACCTGCGAGTCGGGCAAGTCTTCTCATTTTGATATACACCTTCTCCGGCCTCTCTTTGCCATGAAGGCGTAGGTTCCAAATACCCCATACGACAATCCACAGGCCTGCTATCGACAAAAGGCCAATGGCTAGATAAATGAAGACTGTTATCGAGCTAGCTATTGGTTCTTCTGGCGTCATTGATGCTTCGGCGATCTCTTCGTCGGTGTAGCATTCAGGATTTATGAAAGCTTCCAATGGATCGTCAAGTTGTACTTCTTCACAGACATCAAGTTCGCTTGCCACGAGGCTATCGCCAGCGTCCAGATCACCTAGTTGGTTTTCAGATTCTTCAATCGATGCATCGGCTAGATCGCCCTCATCACGTTCTATCGCCGGCCATGCAATCGTTGGTTCGAAATTGATCCATCCGTGTCCAGGGAAGAATGCTTGGACCCACCCATGGCTATCAGAATCTTTGATTGTACGTTGGCCAGGGGTGCCAATTGAATTGCCAGGGCCGTAGCCGACAGCCATCCGAGATGGGATCCCAACTGTACGTAACATTACAACCATTGAGGATGCGAAGTAGTCAGAGTAGCCGGTCTTAGTTTCGAATAAAAACCAGTCCACGCCGTCTCTGTCAGGTGGTGGGCGATCTATATCTTGGGAGTAGGTGAAATTATCCTCACTACGTAGGTATTGCTCTATTGCAAGCGCCTTGTCGAGCGGGTTTTTTGCTGATTCAGTAATCTGAGTCGCCAACTTGCGGACACGGCTTGGTAGTGAACTCGGTAGTTGTAAGTAGTAGTCCGTAAGAACATGAGGGTAGTCAGCACCGGCTCCTCTTAGTTGGTTGTTCGTTGATTCGGAAACGAATGAGTAGATGCTGTATGACTGGTCTTTAGGAAGCGGGTCTTTGAATTTCCAATTCACCACTACGGGGTATTCTGGGTCCTGGCGGCGCAGAGTTACTGTCTGTTGGTTTCGCCAATCGTTCCCGTCGCCCCCACGAGTAATGTCCATAACTAACAAATCCTTTGGAAGCAGATCATGAACAATTGATTTGACAAATTGGTGCTGAGGAGGGTCCAGTGCTTGTCTGATTTTTTGGGCAACTTGTTGTACGTCTTGAGGTAAGCCGCTATCGTCGGATGCGTCCTTTACGTCAATTTGCCAGAACTTTGGATGCAACGTTTCCACGACCGCATCACGACTGACCCAATCGACGTTACCTCCCGTGAAAGCATCTTGGGATTGGAAGGTGAGTTGTATCCTATGAAATGCGAGGGTGCGATTATCTGAGTTTTGAGGTGGAGGCGGTAATCCCTCAGGATTGACCTGCAGGGTGTTAGCCGCACTTGTTTTCCACCCCTGAGATGTGTACTCATCGTATGATCGAGACAACCAGTAAGTTGGTTTCTCGGAGTTAGCCCACATAACAACGTCACCGGCGAAGGAAATTTTTCCCTCGAAAGGCAATGTTTTTCCAAAGAAGCGGCCATCAAGGTTTTTCTTGGATGCTATACCGGAGAACAGTCTGGCAAACTCATCCTCAAAACTAAGCAATGGTTGCCGACCCATATTCCATATATCAACCGCGGTGCTTACAACGTAGACTCGCATGGGGACAAGTGCCGCGATAGTAATGACGAGTAAACTCAGCACAATGATCATTGGGAGACCAATGAAGCGATTCCGAAGTTGTGTAATGACACCTATCCCAGCCTGTGCCCACATCTTCTGTTTCTGCACCATACTAACCCGGGCTACTAGAAGAATGGCGATCAGCATGAAGATGAAGAATCTCGAGTTGAACTCTTCAGGCAGGAAACTGAGGGTCGTCAGCATGGCGATGCCACCTAGTGTGAGACCAACCCATGGTGTGGATAGTTTAAACAGGAACCAGCTACTCAGGTACCCAAGTAGCCATGCAAAGCTCAACAGAATCAAGGTTGAAGGTAAAAGGTCGGTACTAATGTCGTCACTCCATGCTGCTTCAATCCAATTCCCCGTACGACTCCATACCTCACCCATCCCAATTACAA
>Ga0310344_10002678_pt1 | contig 13357 bp, 26 predicted proteins | sample HC15DNA20200_MG_FD_203801 | JGI IMG/M metagenome (GOLD analysis project Ga0310344, IMG submission 203801) | Marine microbial communities from station ALOHA, North Pacific Subtropical Gyre - HC15-DNA-20-200_MG | ecosystem: Environmental > Aquatic > Marine > Oceanic | place: Pacific Ocean: North... | reverse complement strand
TGATACTGACAGCCTTTTCGAATGGGAATTCAGAGAATGCATTGATCACTCCTATCCCCACTCCTGACGGATAGCCATCGAAATGGCTGTACCGTCCTATGAATGCGTCTCCTTCTGTTTTTCTAGCTATTACACTTCTCGTACTCATTAGTCTATCTCCTTTTCGATTTACTAGTAGTATGACGAATCAAAGATAAACTGTCAAGCACATTAGATGTATATTACAGTATCTTTGATAATAAATGGTGTAGTTCTGAGACCAAAATGAGGTCAATCCTGGTGGGGGGAGTAGGATTTAAACCTACGAACCTAATTAAAGGGACGGTTTTACAGACCGTTGCTTTTAGTCACTCAGCCATCCCCCCATAGGGGAGAATGGATCAGGCTATGATCCACTCTCTACGATCTGTAGCTATTGGTCGTATTGACCGTACTAGACCGTAAGCATTATCAAGGCTTAAACCTTGAGTCCTAGTCAAGTACCATACAGTTGCTAGTACAGACCGTTCCATACCCATCGAGCAATGCACGACAACTTTTTTGCCACCATCCATTGCTATCTGCATGGTATCGACTATTTGATTCAGAGTTTGTAGAACTGAACCTTTACTGCTAATAGACCATGCTCTAGGCTCTATAGGCATCTTAACCGTAGCACCGTTGTATAGTTCATCAGCTACGTTTATTACAAAGTAGCCTTTGTCTATACCTGTATCAGCACCTTCAGCACCTGTAACACCCAAATTTGGGAGTACCCACGATATTTCGTAGGGGTCAAAATCATCAGGTACTGGATGACCAACCATGCCTTTAAGACCGTTTAGCCTACTTCTAGAGTCATTCTTGAAGTTATGCTTTGTAGGCTGTACTTCAGTTAGACCGTCATCCCATGCCTTATTGTAGATTGCATCCAGTTCCTCATCAGTATACTGAATTTCAGTATCTAGCTTAGAATTGTTGAACTCTACTGAATCTCTAGTTGGCTTGAACCCTGATGCGGTAGTTGAGAATACTGCTGAGTTATCATTTAAGTTCTCATCAGTAAACTGAAATGCCGATGGTGTTCCTTTGCCTTTATTGTCTGTAGCCATAAATCACTTTCTCCTTTTCTCTTATCTAACTTTTCTATACCTGTAGTATAAGCTATAATCATAAACCTGTCAAGCACATTACTCTTGCTCCCCTATACCTTTTGCCATCTCACCCATTGTATGAACCCCCGCATGTAATATGTGCTGAACCATGCCTACAGGTAAGCCGTAGCGTGATGCTACATCCTCTATGCTCATAGGAGCCTTACCATCCATACCAAACCTTCTATTCATCACTCTGTACACTACTTCAGGTAGTGCCATTGCCATGACCTGTAGTGCCATAGGCTTTGCCGTCAGCACTTCCTGTACATCCTCTGCATCAAATATTTCCTGTATCTCACTTGCGTATTCCATATCTATCTCCTTTTCTTGATTTACTAGTAGTCTACCTTATAGCTTATCTACTGTCAAGCACATAAGTACCCGGTTTCTGGCCCCTGGAGGTCGTCCTGCTGTAAGGAAAAGATCTACCGGGCTTCCAGGAGAAAGGTGCTGCTTCGTGGAATAAAAAAATCCTTCCATCAGGAAACACATAACCTGATGAAAGGATTAGAGCAGTTGATAAACGTCATGCTCAGGACGCAGGAGATATAAATGGAGCCTTTCTTATGTCATGCTCAGGACAGTTTAACCTTTATTTTTCATTGCCCATCAATGACTCTAGGACACGCATGTCCCCATTCAGTTGTAGAACGTGGTCTCTAACTGTTTCCAAACAGTCACCAATCGTGAATTGTGTACCCTCAAAATCCTTTGGCAAGTCGAACAAAGTTTCGGGTGTCTCACTGATTGAGTCTGAAGGGTAATCGCTTAACATCTCTTTACTAATTGGATAATGCTTCAACACTTTGATTACATCATTCAAATCCAAAATCATGTCACTAATAGTCTCGCTGTATTCCATTTTAGTTCTCCTATTATTCTTTTGCATCATTGAGCCTGAGTGCCACTCTCTCAGGCGATGTGTCTTCGTAGATAATACCTTCGGCTCTGAGTTTCTTCTGAGCCGTTGCAGACAAGTGGCTGATGACTGCATGGACATCTTTGATCTTTGTCGATGTCTTCTCGGCAGTGGTAACGATCTTTGCTACCTTGCCATCTTGGACATAATCAATAAGATCAAGAGTCATAAGCATTTCTTTGACTGTATTTCGGACACCTACGTTAGTTACTTCGCCTCTAACCTTAGTGTCCTCTAGGATAGCCTTGATGCCGTCCAGTTCCTCTGAGAGCCGTATGAGTACGCTCATAGCCTCTGGTAGTTCCTGTTCTACTGCACCCTTGCCATAGTCTTCAGCAAGACTTCTTACTGTAGTCGAGCTTTGGACATCCCACTGGTATCCTGTTGTATTTACTTTGTTTGTAGTTTGCTTAGCCATATTGCATTTCTCCTTTGTTGCTTTAGCCTGTGCATATCTCCTATCTACAAGGAGTAGTATAGACTATAACACAACTGCGGTCAAGCACATTTATACTATCAATCGACCCAGGGTATGGACCCGCCCAGGAGCTGGCCCTGTAAGGAAAAGATCTCCTGAAGCTCCAGGACGGGAAAATTTGGCCGTGGGATTTGGGACAAAAAAAAATACCCAACCATTTAGATTGGGTATCAGTTTCGGAGTCTTACAATCAGTCGCATACTCAACAGCAACCAAAATGCTCCGGGGATATGGATCGATCCATTATATAGGATGCCTCAACTTTCTCAAGGCTGTTTGTTCTATCTGACTGATCCTGTCGACTGTCATATTCATATAGTCGGCTGTATCAGCTTTTGAGTACTTATTTATATATAGCATTTGAATTACTAGTGAATGGGTTCTTGGTAGCTGTCCTATTTGCTGTTTAATTTGATCGATCATACCTATACCTCATTTTTATTTTTTAAGAGCCTGTATTCTATCGTGATATTGTTGCCTCATACCTTTACCGTCCATTTTCATAGCTTTATACCCACGTCTACGGTTGGTAAGTTTCTTATCTCTTTGTTGATAGTTCTTTGGCATTTTTCATATTCCTATTGATTGTTGGGAGTCACTCGATTAGTGACTCCCTCATCTAGGGCTATCCTAGACTGCTACGTTCCAATCCTCGAGGTTTACCTCGGAATATCCAAACTCGGAGATATCGTCCTCGTCTGAGTATCCGAAATTTTCCTCGTCCTCGGTTTGGGTATTGGGAGTCTTTACTGCGTCCCAATTTCCCTTGCCTATCCCCTCGTAGCCGTACCTTGTAGGGTCTTGGGCTATTTGCCTAATGTTAGCCACAAGGTCTGTTCCTCGTCCTTGATCCTTGGGGAGCTTGTTGGTGTCTGTTCCGATCTGATCGGCTAATCCTAGCCAAAACCTACCGTCCTCGGAATTGAGCCACTCGATATCCATACCGCCCCTATCCTCAGGTCTGTTCATGCGACCGTTGGCTAGTCTCTTGGTGTTATCAGGCTCGATTGCTGTACCGAGTACCGCCCCGATCAATTTTGCCATTCCGTCCAAGCTGTTTACTTTTCTTTCCTGTGCCATTTTGTACCTCCCAGTACGTTTGTTTGTGTAGTTACTTTGTGTATCTACTACAGGTATACTACTTTATGATCTGAGATACTGTCAAGCACTCGTAGGCACGAAATAAACCAATATTTGAGCAATATGCCATATTTTGCCAATATTTGGATAAAATAGCCGTCTGAAGGCGAATTCCGTACTGTTCTAAGTATTCTGTATTACCTTATATATAGGGAATAGTCGTATTTCCTGAAGTCTGGTCCTGAAAAATCTCCCCTGGGGCTGCATGGTGTAAGGAAAAGATCCAGCGGCCCCCAGACCGGGAACTTCGACTAAATTTGGGACAAAAAAAAATCCCTAGTCGTGAAACTAGAGATTTAAGATTGGTTGTTGGGTCGTCTAACGATAGTCGCTAGATGAACAATCCCAACACTTTGTGTGGGTTGAGTTTAGGTTTGTTCCCTCACATTCAGGACACTTTCTGTTTGCTCGCATCAGAGCCATCTTGAATTTCGCAATGGCTGGTTTGATTTCATTCTCTACTATGTTGTCTAGCGTTTCTATGTTACTCATTTTCTATTCTCCCCAAAATTTGTTTATCTGTTGCAACCACAATCGCATTGGATACCTATGGACGGTTCCTCCCTAGCCGTACATACGTGATCAGGTAGTTCCCTACCTAGAGTTACCATTGTCTCTACTTGATTGTCCCACCCACTGATTCCCATATCGTAGGCAATCAGTGAGCAGTCATCACATATATCTGTTTTTCGTATCGTAGTCATCTTATGCACCCCCAAAGAATTTTGCTTTTCGTAGTAGTTGAGTCACTCTACCTTCAGTCATGTTCAACATAGTTGCGACCGTACCGATTGAGTTTCCTTCCCCTACGAGCTTTGCTACTAGCTCATGCTTTCTGTTTGGTAGCTTGTATATTACGTTATCCATTTGAACCTCCCAGTTCATTTCTGTTGGTGTACTTACTTTGTTGTAACTACACTAGGTATGGTACTAAAGAACGCTATGCTTGTCAAGCACCATTTCTATTTATTTTCCCTCCCATATGTATTTGTTCTTTTTCCCTATGTAAGTAGTATAGATCGGCGTAATCTGATATCGATCTGATGACGATCCGATATGAATCTGATATCGATCTGATTTGGTCAATTTCGGCATTTTTGCCGATTTTAGCCACCCTGAAGGTTTCCTGGAAGCTCGAGCACAGTAAGGAAAAGATGTCTGGACCCTCCAGGTAACTCTTGCAGCACCCTGGAAAATTTTGGACAAAAAAAATCCCCTAACACCGAGTTGTTAGAGGACGTATAGCAAACCCCTTGAAACATCACCACATAAGTTCGGAGGATTTGGGAGTAAGGATATGATTACTTTGCTACTCTTGACTCTGGTTACTTAGATCACTCACCGTACCAGTTATGAACAATTCTCTAGTTCTTAGACTAGACAGAGCGATATTCCAATCCCTGTATTATCGAGTAGCCACGATCATTTCGATCTCATCACTGTTAGCCCTTGTCATAGCTAATGTGGTTAACTCCCTATTGCTTAGGTATTCAGTTGTTAATGTCCTGTCTCTACTTAATCTACTAGTAGTATAGCGTATCAGCCTTACCCTGTCAAGCACTTATTGAGGCAATATTTTATGAATTTCTAGATAATAGTTTCCGAGGCCCGAGCTGTGCGGCCCAGGGTCCAGCCAGAGTGTAAGGAAAAGATATATACCGGGGCGACCGGGACCTCGGCTGGTATTTGGGAATTTCAGGCACAAAAAAAGCCCCCGACCACTGGGGATCGGGAGCTACTGGGAGCGTTATTGAGTACGGATCACTCTATACCGTATTTCCAGTATAGATCGTGTTCGTACTGATCGGCGTACTGTTGCCCCATGTTCTCACGTAGCCACTTCATTTGGTGAGCATCTTGTACGCCCATAGCATACTCATGCTCAAACTGGGCACGTTCCCTCTCGGCTAGTACAGCTTCAGGGTCACGTTGTTGGGGTCTCGGTGCATGGCATTCTACGCCGTACACTTTGCCACGCCCATACCACTTAGCTCGTGTGCCTACTGGTAGTGGTGCTGAACACTCTTGGCAGTATCCGCTATATTTTAATGTGATTGTTTTAGCCATTTTGCATATCTCCCTTGTGTTTGTTTGTTATCTCGGAATCCCCCTAGGGGAGCTTTTAGCCCCCCTGTACCACGTAGTCCTCACCGTTGATCCTCAAGGCTGAGATCGTGTTGCACGATATCATTCTGTAGCCCTCAGCCTGTACATCATAGACCGTGAGTAGGTCGTAGTCAGATGGTATGTATTTCATACCTACACCGTTGGTGTGCTTTACTACTCCCCTACGACCGTTGAGGACACGTTCCTCGCCATTTTTCTTGGTGAATGTCACCGTGAAAAACTTGTCACCGTGTTCGATGATCATCTCGGTAGCTTTGGCAGTTGTGATTGTGTTTATCATTTTGTACCTCCCAGTACGTTTACTTAATGTGTTTAACTTAGGTACAGTTTAAGCTATTGCGTACTGTCTGTCAAGCACCTATAGCACCAATTTTTGACCAATTTTGCCTGAATCTGGTCCCTGCCCCTCCGGGACCCCGGATCTATGTAAGGAAAAGATATGCTGGAAGCCAGGGCCAGATTTGCAGCACAAAAAAATCCCCGATCTAAGAATTAACTTAGAACGGGGATTTTGAACTGTCCTATCCGCTGAAACATCATTCCCGAAGTTCACGGAATTATCGGAGTAAGGAGGTTTACTACTACTTTGTAAGACCAGAACACGCCTCGGAGAATTACTTCCCCATGACCAATGCCTTAGGTAGGATAGCTGTATATTTCTTCTATCTCATTCGGCAGACCTATCTTTGCACACAAGACAGTGAGTCTCCCTCTGGGAGTTTCCATCTCCAGAACTCACTACGGGTACGAGATGAAATGGCTCGTTCCCTATCTCTCATAGTTGTTAGCGATGTGTCCATGTCGCTACGGGAATTTCTCCTCAGGACAGTGTTATATCTCAAACTATTTCTCTTCTCTGATTCTAGCACAGGAAGAGGGTCTGTCCTCTCTTATTCACAGACACAGTCTGGATTGCAAGCTAAACAGTCGTAGCAATGCTCGTCCATCGAATCCCCACAGTTTATGCAGTTCTCAGATGTACTGTAATCCTTGCTGAGTGGCAGAGTGATTTGATTGGTTCTGTTGACCACCCCAATTAGATGGTTGATCTTGTTTCCCATCACTCTTTGTTCCTCGTCCCATACTGCAAGCTGTGCTTTGATGTCTCTTAGTATTTCGTTAGCCATTTCGTATCTCCTTCTAATCCAATCTAAATGTTTTCTTTGATGACAAAATTGTCTTAATTCCGTTGACTAGCAAGATTCTCTCAAGTGTTCCTCTGACCTTATTTCCGTCCTTGCTCCATTCAGCATATTTACGTACTGCTGATCCATCTTCTAACTCGTTGTAATCTGCTGACCAAGCTATAAACTCCGTTGATCCCTCGACTTCGATTGCACCCGTATGCTCAACCGTATGTCCTGCTTTCAATGCTCTTTCTACATCAATGATTGCGTTTTGTTTGATAGTCTTTCCGTTTTCTTCTACTCCATCTTCTATGCTCACATCATCTGTTAGAAGAGCCACAAATATTTCGTTAGTGGTCTTATCTATGAAAAGTTTCTTGCTTTGTATCTTCATTTTCGTATTTCCTTTTCTTACTTTCTGTATCTTACACTCGGTATGGTACTAAAGAATGTATACCTTTGTCAAGCACCTATTATGCCATTTGTGGGGTAAAACCCAACACCCTCAGCAGAGAGTACGGAGGCGGATCTCCTCCTGGGCCCGGAGTGGTAAGGAAAAGATTACCGGGGACCTGGAGCCGGGGCAGGGGTCGGTTTTTGGGGACAACAAAAAACCCGACCTTTTGGGTCGGGCATTTGTGCCGATCTGATGTGTGGTCGAGGAATCGACCCTTCTAGTCTAGCAGAATCATGTATTCCTTTGGATAGTGTTCCTTAAACCAATCTAATCCGATTTGCATGGTTCTGTAATCCCTCCACATCTCAGCACCCTTGATGGTGTCGTGGACAGCTAATGCTACAGGATTCAGAGTTACCTTCTCTCCTGAGTAGGGATTCTGTACCTCTTGTGGCTCTGTATCGAGCAGTTCTACGTCAAATGGTGGTTTAGGTTCGGTAGTCATATTCCCATCTCCTTGTACATGATTTGTTCCTCTGTAAGCCTGTCTAGATATGCCTGTACTAATCTGATAATTAACCTCATCTCGTATCTCCTTATATTAGATTGAATATCATTTCTAAAACGAATGCTATGTTGATTATGCTGAACATGGCTATCAAAGCCATGCTTATCTCTGCACCACTAGTGATCGTTACTTTGACTTCTCTCTGTCTCTTAGCCATTCTGTATCTCCTGTTCTGATCGGAAAGCATGGTGGGAAGGAGTCAACTTGAGGGGTAGGAAACCACCCACCATGCTAGGTATTGTTTAGTGTACGTACATCTCCGTAATCTCTCGATCTAGAGGAGATTGGTTGTCCATGATGTCCAGTAGGTCATCGTGGCTGAGCATATCTAGATGCTCCTGTCCCCTGTACTCGCCTAGCTCCTCAAAGATGTTTTCTATGTATGCTTCTACCCATGTTTCGAATTCCATTTCTAATCTCCTTTTCTTACTTTTTGTAACTTACACTAGGTATGATACTACCTACCCCATACCTTGTCAAGCACCTATTATACCTAATTAGTTGGCAATTTTATTGGATTTTGGGAGCTGGTCCCTCGCCGAGGCGGCGACCCGGTACGGGGTGTAAGGAAAAGATCACCCGGTCCAGGTCAGCCGCTGGTCAGCGTAGGACCCGTATTTAGTCAGGAAACGATCCGATTTGAGTCAGTGTATGGTCAGGCTACAGTCAGATTTGAGTCAGCAACTAGTCAGTATATGGTCAGCATCTAATCCGATCCTAGTCAGGTTCTAATCCGTATTTGGTCAGGGAATAGTCAGATTTGAATCCGATTCTGATCCGATTACAGTCAGGCTACGGTCAGGGTTAGATCAGTATTGAGTCAGGGAACAGTCCGCTATTGATCCGATTCTAGTCCGATTTGAGTCAGTATTCGGTCAGAGCCTAGTCAGCGTTGGGTCAGAGAACAGTCAGGGATTGATCCGTATATGGTCAGAGAATGATCCGTAAACAGTCAGCGTCTAATCAGCGTTCAGTCAGGATAGGGTCAGAGAATGGTCAGCATTTGGTCAGTAATTGCTCCGAATATGATCAGGAAGTAGTCAGTATTTGGTCAGACAACAGTCAGTATATGGTCAGTATGTAGTCAGCGTATGATCAGAGCATGGTCAGGATTGGACCCGATTACAGTCAGGAAATGGTCAGCAATTGATCAGGAGGGGTAAGGAAAAGATCACTGGGGCCCTGCCTGGACCTGCGAGCTGTGAATTGGTGTTTTGCGGGCAAAAAAAAATCCCCCACTCCTGCCTTGCGAGTGAGGGATTAAAATTGGGAGCTTGTTGGTTACATCAACTGCTTCATTTTCCTAATCTTAACTTTGCCGATTCCTACGATGTTGTCTGGTGATTTCAGTAGGTCTGTTATGTCTATGTCCCCTTCTGTGATGTGATCGTCATATTCCACTTCGTAGGTGACGGTAACTCTTGCCTTGCTGAATTTCCTTTCCTTTCTTCCTAGTAAGCCCTTAATCATTTCGTATCTCCTTTTCTGTTCCTATTTCTAACTTGTCTATAGTATAGTTGATTTCATTCCATCTGTCAAGCCCCAAACAGAGCAATTTGGGAGGAATATTTTTATTCCCCCCTTCTGCCCTACCACATGAGCGGTTGGGTCGGATCGTATCCAAAGAGTTTTGAAACTCTTTCAGCTTGCTTCTGCATTTGCTCCCAGATCAGATCATGCTCCTCTTGGGTGTACTCTACTCCTAAATTGTCTGCGAGTTCGTAGCTAGCATGTTTCATGTGATCCATTAGTAGATCCTGTGCTCGTTCCTTTGCTTCTGTCTTACTCATTGTTATAGCCATTCCTATATCACCATCTTGACGATTTCTAGGATTCCGCCGATTGCGACTACTCCGACTGCTACCTTGACTAGAATTCCTGTGTGGTTTGTAAGTAAGTTAATCATTTCGTATCTCCTTAAACTTGTTTCTATCTAACTTAAGATAAGTATAATGGATAACATGTACTCTGTCAAGTACCTAAGGAGGCAATTTCTGGGCAAAATAAAAACTGGGCAGATTGATGATCAAGTCAACCATACCCAGTTAAGAAAAGGAGACACGCAGTCAGGCTAATAACTACGAGTCAGACAGCATTATACCGATCTGAGCGACTATTAGTCAATCAAACGTAGACTGCCCCACTCTTGCCTACGTTCTTGATGCCTTCCCAGCACACCCTACAATAGACGGTACTGTTAGGCTTAGGGACGAAAGGAACTTCCGTCAGTCTGTAGCAGTGGTCGCATTCCACTTCCTTTATGATCCCCTTCCGCATCTTAGATTGAATCCCGTTCTTGCGATCCTTCCTACATGAACTACACCGCTTGGGCATGGACAGACCCTTTTGCACATAGAAATCCATTTCCCCGTCTTTAAGCTGAAACGTATCCTTACACTCCACACATGTGTTGTAGTCTTCCATCGATACCTGTCCTTCCTGCATACCTATATCTAAATCCTTGAAATATCCCAATCCTGTAACTCCTTGCTATTTCCAGTAGTAATCGCCATCGTGGGTGCATACCACATCATACCTATGCCCTAACTCACAGTGGCATTGGATCATCCTATTGGTATCCCCACGGTCTTCCTTGTGAAGCCTGACCCACCCGTCCCCTGTCCAGGGTACGCCACACCAAGGACACCATGCCGTGATAGATGGAATCCCGTTCTGCTTGCCATAGCCTAGGCGGTAGTGGACGGTGGTGTTGGTAAGGCAGTCACTACCCCCACTATAACGTGCTGTATATAGCAGTGACTTACGTACCGCCCGCTTGGGTGGGGGTACTACCCCATCAGTACCACATACCATGCAATGCATAGGCTCCCCTTCAGCGATGAACACCATCCTACTATCACACTTGGTACATAGGATGGTCATTCTGATATGACCCTAGGTAGACCCAACTGTAGCTCCCACGCAAGCACCCCATTGGTTATTAATACATCACCCACGCCCATTGATGTTAATGTTGCCACTAGCCTATCGTTCTTCCCATGTATACGTGCCACAGCTGGAGGACTGCCGAAATGGTCAATCCACTCCCCTACCCACCGCTTAACATCGGGAACCTTGACGTAACCCTTGTTAGCCGTGACGTATACCGCCCATTGTGTATCAGTACCTGTATTGTGTGTTATTGCCATAGTATGAATTCCGTCCCCCCTATTTTCTGATTTAGGGGTATATCAGAAAAGAGAGAGAATCACCAGCATTCTCACTCATTTCGGAATGCCTATGTGAGAGATCGAAACTTGGAGCCTCAATTCCCTATATATTGTCGGGGGGTCTATTGTTTTTTTAAAAAAGAAGGTGTGTTTCATCGTTAATTAAAAATGGGTGTGAATATGGTTGGGGTGAGAAAGTTGGTTAAATATTTGATTTAGTTGGGGTTATAGAGTTATTTCCAAAGAAATGCACTGCTTTGTATGCAAGGTAGATCTTCCACTTAGGTACAGGAGGGTCTGCATCACGCATACCCATTAGAAATACCGTGTCAGAGGCTGTTTTAGCCCTTTTTACGGCAATATGGTCTTCTGGTGCGTTGTTCCACCTGTACTGCCTTATAGCCTTATATAGAAAGTCATGGATGATTGCAGCTCTTGCTATATCCCAGGGAGCTATGAATGACCAGCATATGCGTGGAACTGAAGCTAAGTCAGTTAGAAACTTTGTAGGTGCTGTTACTACCTTGTTGGGAATAGTTACGCCCACTTTTTCCAACGCACTAACCTCACGGTCCGTCAATTCATCGGCCCTGTATGAGAGAGGTTCGAGTAAAGCCCACCTTCGTGGTGGGTTGAACTCGGCTTTTACTTTACCTGAGAATTTACCCATAAGTCTTATCTTTTTATATTGTTTTTATTTTTTGAAGGTTGGGACTCCTACGGGTTCCCATACCTGTATTTTAAAAAAATATCGGAGATTATCAATTGTATAGGGTATTATCCAAATAGTTGGATAAAAGTATTATTAAACGTCTGAAGCACTCGTGAAGTTCACTGGTGAGGTTTGCGTCTTGACGTAGGCGTATGCCTGTTTGAGCAGTGTTTTGTCTGCATCATCTAAGACTGTCTCCGCAAAGTAAGTATTAAATGCGGTAGAGCCTGGGGTGATAGCAAAGCTGACATTGCCTATCACATTCTTTACAGCTGCTCTTTCATCTTTGTCCCTGGCAGCTGCGTTAACAAATATAGCCACATTTATATGGACACCGTAACCAGCCGTGGTAGGCTCACACGTTATGCTTACCGATGTGATCATCGCATAGGCTGTTGAATGTGCCGCCGTTCCATATGGATCGGTATAACTTACTTGAAGTGCCATAAAAATCCTTTAGATAAATAGTTCCCAGTGCATCTGGGCTACCCGCCCATGCTTTGCTACTGCTTGTTCGTATAGTTCTTCTTCTGATTCCAATTTATATTCGGGCGGTCTGTAGAAGTGAGTTTGGAATCCAAAGTCTTCGCCTTTTTTAGCAGGGGAGCCTTTTCCCACGTTGCAGTTTGTTGGACCGTGAAACTTAGACCCGCTTTGATTTAAATTTCTATTTTTAGGTTCATTCGTGCTCATACGACTCCCCCACGCAAGTTACTTTACCACCTGTAACATATTCCAATCAATGAATTGTTCAAAAAGTCTGACGTGTAACTTATTTATAGTTACCGTAAGTTCTTTTCTCGCCTGATGGGAGTAATCCTGCAGCGTTTATTTCTTGTAGTACATCATTAAATCCATCATGGTCAGACATAATGGTACGCATCTCATTATCTATGAGAGCCTGGATAGTCTCTAGTTCATCTATATCTTCCAGTATCTCATCCAGAGTTGTGTGCCTTATACTTCTTTCTTCATCGACTGAGTCTTTTATCAGCTTAAGAGATGTTTCTAATCCAGTGATGGATTGTTCAATATCTGACAAGTCGACATCTTCTTGTTCGGATAGCTTCGCTACTGCATCTATTAGGTTATTAACCTCTGTTTGAAGTACAGCAACATCGACAGTTGCCTGAGATTCCTGCATAACAGCTACGGATGAATCCAGGTTAGAAACCGTAGAATCAAGTTGAGCTACGTACCAGATTATTCCAAATGCCTGGGCTACTATCGCAATGACGATGCCGATAGATACTTTCATATTTTTAATATCCATACTGTGTCTCCTTCAACTATTTAGCTTCTTGCATAAGATTGTGCTTTCTCCAATCTTCATCCATTACTTTTTCAAGTAGGACAGAAATTGATTCAGGCTCTAACCGTTTATCTAGTTCCCCAATTAAACGATAGAGTTCTAAGTCTACATATTCAGCATCATACGAAGGAGGGGCATCTTGAACTACGTACCAAATAATTCCAAGAGAGCATAATGCTTGGATAATAATTGCTATAACAATTCCAATGGGCATTTTATTCCTTCTACGAGCCATTAGTATTATCCTCCTCTACAGAATCTGCATGTGCAC
>Ga0310344_10002675_pt1 | contig 13365 bp, 12 predicted proteins | sample HC15DNA20200_MG_FD_203801 | JGI IMG/M metagenome (GOLD analysis project Ga0310344, IMG submission 203801) | Marine microbial communities from station ALOHA, North Pacific Subtropical Gyre - HC15-DNA-20-200_MG | ecosystem: Environmental > Aquatic > Marine > Oceanic | place: Pacific Ocean: North... | reverse complement strand
CTCTACGTGGCTACAGCAAGTGGTCTTCCCTTAGTCGTACTAGGTGGCTCAGCCTTCTCTCAAACTCGGGGGGTGGGTGGTTTTCAAGAAGCCGACCAAGTCGCCTTAGCGCGGCCTGCGTCAAAGTGGGTAGGACAAGTTGACCGAACGGAACGAATTCCGGAATGGATACACCTCGCCCTAGGAAAGGCTCTCGAGGGGCGACCTGGAGGCGTCTACTTGGACTTCCCCGGTGAGGTTGTGGCAAAACGCATTCCAGCCGAAACCATCGCTCTGCGGGACAACACTCCTGTCAGCGCTCCTTATCCTGACCCGAACTTAATAGACGAAGCTGCAACCTTTCTCGCCTCGGCAAAAAGACCTGTCATTGTCTTAGGTAAGGGGGCAGCCTGGAGCGATGCCGGTCCAGCGATACAAAAGCTGGTCGATCGCGGCATACCCTATGTCTGCTCGCCTATGGCGCGAGGAACTATTCCTGACGATCATCCCAATTTCGCGAACGGCGCGCGATCAATGGCTCTGGGTGAGGCTGACCTCATCGTTATGTTTGGAGGAAGATTTAATTGGATCTTCGGGCACGGTCGGCGCTTCGCCTCTCACTCAAAAATCATACAATTTGATCTTGAGGCCGAAGAGATGATCTCTGGAGCTCCCGTATCTCTCGGAATAGTTTCAGATGCACGTAAGGGAGCAGAACTTCTAGATCAGGCGCTGGACTCAACCACGGTGACATCTTCAAGCGGAAGCTGGTTAGGCGACCTTCGTGAAAAGAGCGAGGCAAATGCAGAGAAAGTTCGTGCAGCCCTGCTCGACGATTCCGCTCCGATTAACCCCTACCGGCTCGTTCACGAGGTTTCGACCGTAGCTCCGCGGGAGGCGATCATTACCGCCGAAGGCGAAACGATCATGGGAATTTGCAGAGCCGTCTTGCCTAGTTACGTAAATCGAGGTCGATTAAACGCCGGGACTACAGGCTGTATGGGCGTAGGGGCGCCCTACGCTATCGGCTCTGCCATCGCAAACCCCGATGCACCCTCTATAGCGGTATTGGGCGACTACGCCTTTGGCGCGGCAGCGATGTCGGTAGAGACAGCTGCAAGGTGCGACGTAAAGGCAACTCTTGTCGTGGCCAACAACGAAGGAATTGCAGGGCATGGAATACAAGATGCGATGATGCCGAGCGACGCTCCGCGAATCGCCTCTCTCCTACCTGCCCGCTATGAGAAGATTGCAGAAATGGTAGATGGGCACTCGGAATATGTTGAGCAACCCGATCAAATTCGGCCGGCCCTCGAACGGGCACTCTCATCCGACAAGATTGCGGTCGTGCACGTTAGAATCGACCCCAAAGCAGGACGGCTTTCGGGTTCCAACTACCTAGCATAGTTGGAGAAAAGCTCTTTTCGATATAAACAAATTACGAGAGTAAAACGAGGACTCGCCACAACAAGAGAAGGCTCAAAATAAAAAGGGCACCCAGAAAAATCTGGGTGCCCTTTTTTTACTCTATCCCGCTTTAAGCAGCGAGATTCGGATCCTTCTTGCTAACGACCTTCTGACAGGTAGTTAACGTCTAGGACCTTCTTCAACTTCGACAGCTTCTGAGGAGCGTGGTTATGTCCCTGACAGGGGAACAATGTTCCACGATCGTTCTGAAGGTCGATCACGTTGATCGACTGGAATGCCGCTACCCTCATCCCGCGATGATCTTGGCTTGGCGTTCCGATGTGCTGTGCATAGAAGTTTTCGTCTTCAGTCCAGATCTTGCTCAGCTGCCATACCTTCCAAAGTTCGTCACCTCGGTCATAGGACTCTGCAAAACCACAGTCCCCAAGGTTCTCATCAATGAAGATGTACTTTCTCTCGTATGGGTGCTCAGGCTGGAACGAAGGAAGCTGCTCGATGACCATCATGTCTCGAAGCTGCCATACGTCTCTCTGCGCCCAGCCGTTTGGACCGTAGAACTTCGCGTACGGGTTAACTGAAGTCGGGATCCAAAGGATCTTGGTCCGACCGACGAATCGCCACTCGTGCTCGAGCACGCGACCCGCGAAACCGTAGAAGTCCTCAATCGTATGATCTGTTCCGAGCAAGGAGTCCGACTTCACCTCGACCGAAATACGTCGTACACGGCGAAGGTTGGGGATATACGCCCAAGAGTTGTCGGTCTTGCGAGGATCAGTAGATCGCATGATCAGGAAGGCCGTTCCACGAATATCGAAAGGCTCGTCAAACGACGTGAGCTCTCGGTATTCGGTTCCATCAGCCCAGCCACCCTGCATGCGGTAGCCCTGGTCCGGTAGATCCGAGCGGAAGTTGAAATACGCTCTGGAGTAGTAGCCCCAAAGAATACGAGGGACCGTACCGCCGCCGAGAAGCATATCGTCATAGCCCTTCTCGATCTGGCCTGTTACGTCGTGCTCACCGCCAGCGCGGATCCACGTTCCGTAGAAGCGCTTTAGCGAGAGGCCCTGTCCCTGCCATCGGAAGTTGAAGTTCCAAATGGCGCGGTAGCCGTCCATGTTCTCGCCTTGTGTGCTCTCAGGCACGAACTTCGAGGTATCGAACGGGCGACCCGCAACGAAATTCTCGAGAGCACCATCCTCGGCCAAAACGACCTGAGCTTGATGCTGCATCGTGGCTTGCATGTAAACGTCTGACGGCGTGAGATCTCTCGTCTCACCAATCTTCACTTCCATGCCATCAAAGATCATGATGTCTTGGTAGGAAGGTGGTACGAACGGTCTAAGAACGTCCGCATTTTCAAAAGTAATTGTGTCACCCGGTGCGAATCCTGGTTCGACGCCCTCTTGGGCAGCCATCCACTCTTGGGTTCTCTCGGGTCCGATTGCCTGTGCTGGACCTACCATTGCAAACGCAAATGCGAGAACAACGAGGCTCAACAAGGTCTTTTTAATGGCCATACACACTCCTCAACAGTCGTGGATGGGTTCCCGTCCAAGCAAGCGTGCCGACGCCACGACAATACGGCGCGAATGCCCTCTAATTGGGTCTACGATTTGTACAACGCCACGGTTTTTTTGGGGAGTCTTTTTTTTTATAAACGGCAGGCTGGAGACAGGTTTTTCCCATTTACCCCCCTGGGTGACGCCAAAAAGGGGTGTTATCAACACGATACTGCCTTGAGAACAAGAAGGCCGGCCAGAGCGATCAGGAGCGGACAATATCACCTGAACCCGCCACATCTATTCGTGCCGTCTTCAAAATCCCCAGGACGGTCCTGAGCCTTCCTGAGGAAGCCGCTAAATATGCTTCGCTCGGGCCTTGAGTAGGAGCAATTTGCGTTGATAACGACCCTGCACAATGTCTATGAGAACAAGTACCCCTATCACGAAATAAAAGGTCGACTTGCTCATTGCGACAATCGGCTTGCCGAAAAGATGCAGATCGGACAAATGTCCACCCTCAGTCAACAGCATTACACCAACAATCAAGAGAATGAAGAGTCCCAGAACTTCGTACATCCGGTTCTTCTCTAGGAAATCGGAAACCTTGTCCGCAAGAACGATCATCAAGAGACCACTTAAAACTATTGCCGTCGCCATCACCCAGAAGACATCGGTGAGGGCCATCGCACTCAAAATCGAATCAAATGAAAAGACCAAATTCATAAGAACAATCCAAGCTACGACCTTCGTAGCCGAAGCGCTCCTCCTCTCGGCCTGACCGTCCAATTCCAGGTTCATCATGTGAAGAATCTCTTTTGTGGCCGTGTACATGATGAACACACCCCCTACGAGGACAACAAGACTATGGAGGTTGAACGTGCCTTCGAGAACGTCTTTATGATCGATGGTAAACAAGGTGCCGTGGAAATATTCCGTAACGCGCATGAGAAGGAAAAGAAGAACAATCCGAAGACCGATAGCGAGGCCTATCCCTAACCTTCGTACTGTCGCCTGGTACATGGCCGGTGCACGCTTGGACTCCAATGAAATGTAGAGGAGGTTGTCAAACCCCAAGACGGCCTGAAGCAGCACCAACATTCCGAGTGACGCAATATTCTCCAAAACCATTCTAGGGCACGTGCTTTCTAAAAAAGTTCTTCGGAGAGACTGACGAGCTCTTTGTCAATCTCCTCAAGGTTACTTCCTTGAAGCCAAAGAACGACGTGATTTATGCCCACCTTTTCCAACTCCCTATGGGAGGACTTGGTGGTCCATTGCCCAGGGGCACCAAGAACTATCACTTCAAACTCGTCCGGGTTTCTCCCCTTCTCCTTCGCAATCGAGGCTATCTGATTCATTCCGTCTACCAGTTGGTCAATGCTCTTCACCACAGGGAGCCATCCGTCCCCGTACTCTACAATTCGGTGAAAAACCCTTTTCGCCCATTCGCCACCCATCATGATACTGGGGAGCAAAATCGGTGGGTGAGGTTTCCTCGCAGGCTTCGGAAAACACTTAACAGGTGGAACATCAAAATACTTACCGCTGTATGACGACTCTTCCTCTGTCCAACACGATTTCATAACCTGAACACATTCCTTGGTGTGCGTCCACCGATGAGGAAAATCACAACCGAGAATTTCTGCCTCTTCCTTATTCCAGCCTGCACCAATTCCAAAAAGAAGACGACCATCGGTATAGTGGTCTAACGAAGCCACCTCTTTTGCCAAATGTAACGGGTTCCGTTCAGGGACTAGTAAAACGCCGGTGCCCAACAGCAAGTTCTCGGTGACAGCGCCGGCCCTAGCGAGGGAAACGAGGGGATCAGGCATCTTCCATAAGTAGTCCGGGTCCGAGTCCGCACCAGGAGCCCGGCCAGGGTAGGCCACACTATAGTCAACGGGCAAAATAGGATGGTCTGGAACGAAGTACGATGCGAACCCTAGTCCTTCTGCACGTTTTGCGACGATGGCCGGATCCGATGCTTTGTCTGGTAGTATCGAAAAAATTCCTGTCTTCATGTCAGTTCAGTACCTCAATCTTCGAGTTTTCTCCACTCGGACCGAACACCGGTAGTGCCACGATTGACGCCCGCCACTTCGTGCGCCTTCTCGCTACCGGCCAGCCGTCCCCAAAGTTTTGCACCCACCGCCATGAGACCGCCATCGACCTTAAGAGATTCACCACTTATAAAGGACGACTCGTCACTCGCCAAAAAAAGGGCTGCATCTGCAATGTCTTCCCCCACCCCGACCCTTCCAATCGGCTGAATTTCCTCGAATACCTTACCGGCCTCCTCAGGTTTTCCTTGATGCATTAAGGGAGTAAGAATCCCTCCAGGCAAAATTGCGTTCGCGCGAATTTTGTTCGGACCGAGTTCGACGGCGGATGTCATCGTAAAATTCACCACTGCGGCCTTCGCACCCGAATAAGCATGCGGGGCCAAACCTCCTCCAAGCGCTGCAACGGAAGCAGTATTGATAATCGACCCTCCGGTTCCCTGACTAATCATCGCTTTCGCAGCATGTTTAGTGCCCAAAAAAACTCCCCTGACGAGCACAGCAAAAGTAAAGTCCCAATCCTCAACGGAAACGTCTGTAATAGGTCCAAAGGCGCCCCCTATACCCGCGTTATTCCACATAACGTCCAAACGGCCGAAGTTTTCAATCGCGGATTGCACCATCGCACGAGTATCTCCCTCGTCTGAGACATCCGCACGCACGAAGCGAGCGGAGCTCCCAAACCCCTTACTGGTCAGCTCCTCGATGAAAGTATTTCCATTTTCCTCATTAAGATCTCCGACCACGACGCGCGCACCCTCTTCCAAAAATCTGATGACGCCCGAGCGACCCATGCCACTTGCTCCACCGGTTACTATTGCGACTTTGTCTGCCAAACGACCTGCCATTTTCTTCTCCCGCACGAACTACCTTAATCGGTAGAATGAATTGACTGCCTTTAGAAACCCTAACCCATCCACTTCGGCCAAAAAGATCACTATCTTTCTCAGCGCTCCAGAAATTCTTTTACTGAACGCGTAAAGAGGTTTTCGTCTTCGATTTCAGGCCGATGTCCCGAACCCTGAAACTCGGCGATTTGGCTGTTGCACAGTACCCGCGCGTATTGGGTGACACAGTCCTTCGGAACAATCTGGTCCTCGGTACCTCTGACGAGAAGCGTCGGGGTCGAAATACCTTCTAAAAGATGAGGAAGACTCGGGTTATACATAAACGGTTCCCAGCCTAATCTGGCCGTTTCGCTTCTAGCTTCTTCAAAAAGTTCGAATTGTTCTGGTGTCATATCGCCACCGTAGATCTTCCCAAACTCTGGACAATCGTAACGAGAAACGGTGGCTACGACGTGGGATCGAATCGTAACTGCCAAGAAATCGAAAATAAATCCTTCCTCCGGACGAATTCCGAGTGGAGCAACAAGAATCATGCGCCGAAAAAGTGACGGGTCTGCGGCGACCATCTCAGCAGCCACATAGGCTCCGGCAGAAAAAGCAAGAACATCAATCGGTGCTCCCTTTGTCTCGCGGATCCACCGAGAATAAAAGCCCGCCAAGTCGCGATAGGAGGTCATCCAATCTTGTCGCTTTGTCTTCCCGTATCCTGGCTGAAAAGGAATGATCTGCTCATAATCCGACGCCAAGTTCTCATTCCAGGTCAACCATCCAGGAAAACCAAGCTCGTCGTGCAGAACAAGGAGTGAAGACCCGACGCCACCACGAATCAGATGCAAATCTACGGTTCCAACCTTTTCAGAAGACTCACTACAACCAATCACATTAAAAACCCCTACAAAAGAACCCTTATAAATTTGCCCTGACCTTCTCAGGGCAAATGACCGGGCTCCCCGATTAGACCCTATCGTTCGAGGCTGGCCTAGCTTGAGGTGAAAATTTCTCCGCGGCAACCCCTTTATCGCAATCACGTCCCGTTTGATACCGATAGGCTACGGCATTTTGTTGCACTGCGACTCTCTGCGCAAAAAAGCCACCAATCCCCAGATATCGGAGTCCCCTTCAGGGAGCTTCCCCCCAAAGGAGATCATTCTCGTTCCTGGAACTCCCGCATAAATCGTTTGAAAAACCTTGGCATCGGTCCCACCATGTTTCCAATCGCAGTCGAACAGGTAGGGAGCCTCTCTTTTTCCCGGTTTCATCGCATGGCAGTAGCCTCCGCATACACTTCGGAAAAGCATCTCTCCTCTAGCAGGATCTCCAGAGCTTGCGGACGTCGACGCACTCTTCCCGGAAGAAATTTCATCAGCACTAGCATTTTCCACCACCAGAACTAACGAAAAAACAGCCCCCAAGGCCAGTCTCCAAACGTTTGACTGGGTTATCTTCATGGATGTCCTTTCCAAAACGAGATTAGCCTAGGTAGGGTAGCCGCCTTACGCGAGAGGAAAAACTCAAAGGGCTGGCTCTCTCGCTGAGGATACCTACAATTCTTCGCGCTCTAGGAGAGCGACGTGATGCAAAAAAACAAACAAGAAATCAAAAGAAAAAGCCAGAAGGAAACCACGGCCAGCCCAAACCATTTCATCAGAAAACTCGTTTCAGAGGACCTGAAAAAGGTGGCGCAGGGTGGCCATTTAGTGACTCGGTTCCCACCGGAACCCAACGGCTACCTCCATATAGGACACGCGAAATCGATCTGTCTGAATTTTGAGTTGGCTAGGGAATTTGAAGGGCGATGCCATATGCGGTTTGACGACACGAACCCTTCGTCAGAAACGGCAGAGTATGTCTCATCAATTCTGGAAGACGTTCGTTGGCTCGGCTATGACTGGGGAGAACATCTATATAATGCTTCAGATCAATTTCCCCCCCTCTACGATCTTGCCATCAAGTTAATCCAATTAGAACTAGCCTACGTTTGCGACTTATCGTCCGAGGAGATCTTTCAAAAGCGAGGGACTCTTACTGAACCTGGCGAGAATAGCCCTTACCGAGACCGCAGCATTGAGGAAAATTTGACCCTTTTTGAACAAATGAAAGCGGGCGCGTTCGCTCCCGGAAAGCGGGTCTTGCGAGCAAAGATCGACATGGCTTCTTCGATTCTACCGATGCGGGACCCAATTCTTTATAGGATTGTGGACACACCTCATCATCGAACAGGGCGAGACTGGGCGATCTATCCGATGTATGACTTTGCACACTGCCTGACTGACGCCCTCGAAGGCATCACACACTCGTTTTGCACTTTAGAATTCACGGACCACCGACCCCTTTACGACTGGTTACTAGAGAAACTGGATTTTCACGACCCTCCCAAACAGACTGAGTTCGCACGCTTGAACCTCTCTCATACCGTACTTAGCAAGAGAATTCTTAAACAACTAGTTGAACGAGGACATGTATCAGGGTGGGATGACCCAAGGATGCCCACGATATCGGGACTAAGGAGACGAGGGTACACGCCAAAGTCTATTAGAGACTTTTGCGAAGGAATCGGGGTGGCTAAGCGTGACAGCACCATCCAAATGGCTCGTTTAGAGTTTAGCGTAAGGGAACACTTAAACTCGGCGGCACCTCGTGCGATGGCCGTCCTCAACCCTTTAAAAGTCATAATTACAAACTACCCGGAGGCATCGGTCGAAAAAATGACTGCGATCAATAATCCCGAAGATGAACTCCAAGGAACGCGAGAGGTACCCTTCACTAGGGAAATTTGGATTGAGAGAGAAGACTTTCTAGAAAACCCTCCCAAAAAATTCTTTAGGCTTGCCCCAGGTAGAGAGGTAAGGCTTCGTTATGCCTACCTGATTACGTGTCAGAACGTAGTAAAAAATGCGGACGGAGAGATTACGGAAGTCCACTGCACTTACGATCCTGAAACACGAGGCGGTAACGCCCCTGACGGCAGGCGGGTCAAAGGAACAATTCATTGGGTCTCAACCTCTCACGCTCACGATGCGGAAATAAGGCTCTTCGACGTTTTATTCAGCGTCGAAGACCCCATGACTTCGGATCCAAACTCGGACTTTACGGCTCACTTAAATCCAGGAAGCGTCGAAATAGTGAAACAAGCCAAGTTAGAACCCAGCCTAATGGAATCAGAGGAAGAACAGACGTTCCAGTTCGAACGAATGGGATACTTTGTAAAAGACCGCGACTCAACCGCAGAACGATCTGTTTGGAATAGAACTGTCACCCTAAGAGACACGTGGGCAAAAACACAGACTAAAGCAGGAAGGAAAATCTAGAAACTCCATGTCCGGCATGAAGAAACTTAAAGTTGATTTCGAATTCACATCGAAAATGTGGTGGACAAGTGGCGGAGAGGATCTATGGAATGGAATTTCGGAAGCATTTGATGGAAGTGAAATCGTGATTGAAGAGAATCTCGCACACTCGTGGATAACCGAAGCAAGTGCAATTCCTGGGTGGAACGATGGATCAGAATTTGCACCGCATCCGATCGCTATGGCAGACGTAAACGAAGACGAAGAGTTCTGACGGTACTGTGCGTAGAGAAAACAGAAAACGTGAAATCAAAAAATTTCGTCTATAGAGGAATCGTAGAGGGTTTCTATGGAAAACCTTTTACACACGAAGACAGACTTTGGTGGATCCAAAACCTTGCTCTTCTAGACATGAATGTCTATCTGTATGCCCCAAAAGACGATGCCTATCATCGCCAACGCTGGCGAGAACCCTACCCCCAAGCCACAATAATAGAATTCGAAGAATTAATTAAGAAAGGCCGTAAACTCGGAGTCACGGTCGGCTTCGCCATCTCACCAGGGAATTCAATAATTTATAGTGATGAACAACATCGAAGAGATCTCTTGGAAAAGTTCCAAAAATTCCAAGAACTGGGAAGCACTTTCTTGTGCCTCGCTCTCGATGACGTTCCAACATCTCTTCAGAACCCAGAAGACCGTTCTGCTTATTCAAGTTTAGGCGCGGCTCACGTTTCTCTAGCAAATAATTTACAGCAGGCTCTTGGGAAAGATGGTGTCTTCTGGCTAATTCCTACAGACTACGCAGGAAACGAAGCTACTGACTACTTAAAGAAGCTAGGAAAAGAGCTATTACCCGGCATAGAGGTTGGCTGGACGGGCGGGACAGTTCTGGCGTCTGAAATCCTTTTTAAAGAGGCGGAGCAGCGAACAGAACTACTCGGAAGAAAACCTCTCATATGGGACAACGTCCCGGTAGCTGACGGACCGATGAAATCCGCTCTTCACCTAGGGCCCTATCTTGGACGTGACAAACGACTAGGAGAGACCGTTTCGGGGCTATTGCTAAATCCAATGAACCACGCCAGAGCGTCGTACATAACGATAAGCACCGCAGCTGACTACATGAAAAATCCTGACTCCTACAACGCAGAAGAGGCGTGGAGAGAGGCGGTACACCATGCCGGAAGAGGAGCCGAGAAGGCCTTCTCCGTTTTTGCTTCAGCTCATCGTTTCGGTCCGATGAGCCCTCAAGAACGCGAACCGATCATCGAAGAACTTTGGAATCAGCTCGACTCGCTAAAGGAAGTTCAGATAGAAGATACATCTGATTTCAGACACGCTATCGAGGACAGACTACAAGTTGAATCTACACTTGGAAAACATCTATTAGACCGAGAACTCTTAGGAGAAATTAAACCTTGGCTGGTGTCTCATCACACCGAGACTTTGCGTTTGAATACTGCGTGTAACCTCTTGATCGACTCTCTCCAAACACAAGAGTTGATTGAACTACTCTTGAAATTTATGAGCTTTGAGTCAAACCTAAAGGCATTATCACTACCGATAGAAATTAGCTACGGACCGCGGAAAATTTTTTACCCTCAACTCGCAACCGACCGAGACGGCATAGCCTCACTCAGTCCTGAGCAAGTTTTATTCAGAGACAATTCATTAGTAGATGACATTATCACAAGGATTGAGGACAAAATTATTCTAGACCTAACATCTTCCGGAGGACAAAACAATTGACAACTCAACAACTACAAAACCGAGTGGCATGGATTAGTGGCGCCGCCTCGGGTCTGGGTGCTGCCACCGCGATAGAACTAGCACGTCGTGGAGCACGAGTCGTATGTGCCGATCTCAACTTTGAAGGTGCCCAAAACATCTGTGAAAAAATTTTAGATGAAGGTAACGAAGCCCTCGCCTCTAAGTGCGACACAAGGTCTAGAGAAGAAAACAGCCGGTCCATCACTGAGGCTGTTGAAAATTTTGGAGGCCTGCACATCGCCTACCTTAATGCCGGAATAGGTGCCTTAAAAGGAGTGTTAGACACCAGTGACGAAGAATGGCAACGAATGATTGACATCAACCTAACGGGAGTATTCAGGGGACTTCAATGTGCAGCTAACGAGATGAAAGAGGGGGGAAGCATTATAGCTACGTCTTCTATCGCGGGAATCAGAGGAACGGCAAATTTATCGGCTTACACGGCGAGCAAACATGGTGTACTCGGACTCGTGAAGTCCGCAGCAGCAGACCTAGCCATTAAAAATATTCGCGTAAATGCTGTTTGCCCAGGAGTTATCGACACGCCTATCCTGGGTCCAGTCCATCAGAACTCGGAGCAACTCGAGCAGCTCTTTTCTCGACTCAACCCCATGAAACGAGTGGGTCAACCTGAAGAGGTAGCAAAGCTAGTTGCGTTTTTAGCATCGGACGAAGCATCCTTTATTACCGGAAATGCTTACAATATTGATGCAGGCGCTTCTCAAGTACTTCCCTTCGTCTAAGAAGGGACTCAACCTATTCTTTTTTCGAACCCGGCCCACTCTTTCTCGCGTAGACGAAACTTTTGAATCTTTCCCGTGGCAGTTTTCGGGAGTTCTCCAAATTCAACATGCTTTGGGCATTTAAAATGCGCCAACTGTTCGCGGCAATATGAAATCAAAGCCTCTTCCGTAAGTTCTTCCCCCGGCAATAGAGTCACAAAAGCCTTCGGAACTTCGCCCCATTTCTCATGCGGCACTGCAACGACCGCAGCCTCCGAAACCGCCGGATGGCTCACTACCGTATGTTCGACCTCGATCGTTGAAATGTTCTCTCCGCCACTGATAATGATATCCTTTTTGCGGTCTCTGAGTTCGATATACCCGTCGGGATGCATGACGCCTATATCTCCAGAATGAAACCATCCCCCTTCGAAGGCTTTTGCGGTTGCATCAACGTCGTTGAAATAACCCTTCATACAGTTGTTCCCACGCATCACCACTTCGCCCATTGTTTCGGCATCACTTGGTACATCATTCATCAACCCGTCCACGACACGGAGATGAAAAGCGTGATGGTAGGGAACACCCTGCCGTGACATGACCTTTGCGCGGGGCTCCGCTTCAAGAGACTCCCACTCTTGCTGAAGTTGGCAATAAACATGAGGTCCATAAGTCTCCGTAAGCCCGTAAAGGTGGATCACGCGAACACCCAACCTGTCTAAATCGGCCAGCAAAGTTGGTGAAGGAGGAGCTCCACCCGTTGCTACCTTCAGCTTCGGATCAAATTGTCGGCCAGCTGCCTCGGGAGCCTGAGCGAGCATCAAGAGCACAGTAGGAGCACCATTGAAGTGGGTAACGTTTTCTCGGTCAATCATTTGATAAATTTTGGTCGGATCGACCGCTCTTAACATTACATGGGTCCCGGCAGCACCAGTAACGGCCCAAGGAAAACACCAACCATTACAATGGAACAATGGAAGAGTCCACAGGAAAACGCTGTCTCTGTTCAACTCGTGGACATACATTTCCCCGAAGGCATTCAGGAACGCACCGCGGTGCGTGTACATTACGCCCTTCGGGCGCCCCGTTGTTCCTGAGGTATAATTGATTGACGTCGTTCGATCTTCATCATCCAAGTCCATTTCCATCGGAAGCACGTCAGCTCCAAGAACAAAATCATCAAATGTCGCGCCATCTAAGACGCTCTCACTAAATCCCGCAGCAGGATCCAAAACATTCACAAAACTCGGGCGCGAGTCCAGCCCACCGGGTACATCAAGAATTTTGGGAGCAAGCTCAGGGTCGGCAAATACCAGCTTCGCACCACTATGGTTAAGTATGTAACCAACTTCCTCCGAATTGAGTCGCGTATTTATAGCGACAAGGACGGCGGACACCCTGAGAACAGCGAAGTGTGCGACAAGCATAGCCGGAACGTTAGGGGTCAAGAAAGCAACCCTGTCACCAGGCTCGACTCCTGCCCTAAGTAAGGCTCCCGCCATTCGACCAACCTGCTCCGAAAACTCGCGATAGGTCCATCGAAGGTCTTCATAGACCACGGCCGTTTTGTCAGGAAAAACTCGGGCGCTCCTTTCGAGAAAGGTTACAGGAGTCATTGGGTCGAGATGAATTCGGGCTTTATTTGTCATGCCATCGATTATAGCCGGACCCTGCTTAAGTTCGGAGACACTGTCTACTTATTTCAAGGCGATGCTATCTGAGAGATCGATACGAAGGTTGAGAAAAAAAACCCCGGGAGCGGGCTA
>Ga0310344_10002674_pt1 | contig 13367 bp, 13 predicted proteins | sample HC15DNA20200_MG_FD_203801 | JGI IMG/M metagenome (GOLD analysis project Ga0310344, IMG submission 203801) | Marine microbial communities from station ALOHA, North Pacific Subtropical Gyre - HC15-DNA-20-200_MG | ecosystem: Environmental > Aquatic > Marine > Oceanic | place: Pacific Ocean: North... | reverse complement strand
TTGCCAAAAATTATAAAATTTGGTTGTTTAATCGAATTCATTTACTTACTAATTAAAAGCATGTTTTTTATAACTTAATTTCATCATTTACGAATGTGGTGTATTATTAAAAAATGAAAGAGATCTCACAGCGAAAAATGTTTGATTTGTTGTTACACGGGGGAATTAAAAATTTTGTAGGTGTACCAGATTCTACTATGAAACATTTTATTTCACAGGGTTTAAAAAAAAAGAAAATTCTAGTTGCTACTAGAGAGGATGAAGCAATTGGTATCGCAACTGGAATGTCCTTATCAAAACAAAATTCGTTAGTTTTCATGCAAAACGCTGGATTTGCAAATTCTATAAGTACAATCACATCACTAGTCCAACTTTACGAAGTTCCCATAATTTTTTTAATAGGATGGAGAGGATATTTGAAAAATGATGCTCCTGAACATAGTAAAATTGGAAGAATCCAACCCAAATTGCTCAAGGCTGTTGGTATGGATTCTAAAACTCTGACAGAATCTAATTGGAAACAATGTTGTAAATGGGCAATCAATAAAATGAATCACTCTACTTCATGTGCATTAATAATAAAGAGGGAATTTTATGATTAGAAAGGATGCAATTAAAATTGTATCTGATATGATTGGTGATTCGCCAATAATTTCTGCAAATGGATATATCAGCAGAGATCTTTTTGAGGCGAATGATAAAGATACTAACTTCTACATGATAGGATCTATGGGATTATCATCATCAATTGGATTAGGTGTAGCATTAAAAAATCTAAGAAAAAGAGTTTATGTTTTTGATGGAGATGGAAACATCTTAATGAATTTAGGCTCATTAACAACTATAGGGAAATTAAAGCCAAAAAATTTAGTTCATCTAGTTTTTGATAATCAACGTCATGAGTCAACCGGAGGTCAACCATCAAATACAAAAAATATCGATCTTTATGAAATTTCCAAGTCGTCTAATTACAATGCTTTTAAGGCTAATTCAAAAACTGATCTAAAAAAAATTTTCAAAAAGATAAAAAATATTCACGGACCTATTATGATTTTAATAAGAATAACTAGTGGTGGAAAACCTGGTAAAAGAATTACTCATTCTCCTGTTACTATAAAAAAACGATTTAGTCGTAATCTGTAGATGCAAATGCAAGAAAATTATAAAAAATTTATTGTTATTCATCCAATCTTAATTGCATTATTTCCAGTATTCTTAGTATATTCACAAAATATTCATTTAATTCTAATTCAGGGAATAATTTTTCCTACCCTAATAATATTAGGAATAACAATCGTGATATGGGCAAGTATTAGATTTGTATTAAAAAATACAAGAAAATCAGCACTACTAACTTCTCTATACGTATTTTTGTTTTTTTCATATGGTATAATTTTTAAAATTCTAGAATCAAATGTAACTGAAGAATATCTTATTTTAATTCATGTGTTACTTCTCATCACTTATACTTCTCTTGTTGTTTTCATAACATACTATGTTGTAAAAACACGTAGGAATTTTAGTTATGTTACATCAACAACTAATGTGGTATCAGTAATACTATTATCTTTAATATTTTTTAATATCACCGCATATAATTTTGAAAATTTTAGTAGCTTTGACGATGAAACATATGAACCCACTATAGCAGGAAATAATCCAAACGGTCTCCCAGATATTTACTATATCGTATTAGATGAATATGCACCTTTGAGAACGCTGAATACTGTTTATGACTATGATAACAGTGACTTTGTTAAATTCTTGCAAGAACGTAATTTCTACGTTGCAAAAAACAGTCATAGTAATTATGCTGAGACATTTTTGGCAATGGCTTCCACACTTAATATGAAATATGTAAATTATTTGTCTGATACAGTAGGAAAGGAGTCTTTAGATCAAAGAATACCATATCAGATGATAAGTAATAATCATGTAATGAAGAATTTAAAATCTGTAGGATACGAAATTTATAATTTTGATTCTGGTTGGTGGGGAACTAGAAGTTTACAAATTGCTGATGCAAATCTCTGCTCAAAAAATCAAAACATGGACTTTCATACTTTGCATGCATTAAAACAAATAAGCGTCTTTAGAGCTTTTGACATATTTATCAAGGATCCATCCTCAGAAATCTTCCACCAAGAAAGAAGAGATCGAATTTCTTGTCAATTTGATGATATCACAAAAATAAAACAGGAAACAGAAAAACCTGTTTTTGTATTTATGCATGTTATGGCACCACATGATCCATATGTTTTTGGTCCTGATGGAGAAGAGGTCGATTACAAATACACGTTTGGACCAACTGGTACTGCATACTTAGACCCCAATGAAGAAAAAACTGCATACCTTAATCAGTTAATTTATTTAACAAAAATTTTGAAAGATGTGATTAAAAACCTTCAAGAAAATTCAGAAAATCAACCAATAATTATTGTCCAATCTGATACAGGTCCTAGCACAAAGTTTGGAGAAACTATGAATGAAATGCATCAAGTTGATAGAATGTCTATATTCAATGCCTATTATTTTCCCAATGGAAAATATGACTTACTTTCTGATGATGTGACACCAGTAAATTCATTTAGAATAGTTTTTGATTCTTACTTTGAAACGAATTATGGTTTAGTTGATGATAGAATTTTTTATAGTACGTATGAAAAACCTTATGAATTAAATGAACTAATCTTAAATTAAGATCAATCTAATTTTTCTCGGTTTCTTTGTATTTTATGTCATGTATAGCACTTTCATTAAATTTCATTCCTTCATGCCTCTCATTATCTGGTGGGAGCCCACGTCTCTTCGCATCTAGATATTCATTTCGATGATCACCATCAGAAAGTAAATTGTAAGTTAGGTAGATATTACTTCTTGACTTATTGCTCTTATTTGCCTTGGATTGATGTGGTGTAAAATGATCAAAAAGTAAAACATCACCAATTTCAGTTTGAACCATCTCGAATTTCATTCCTTTAAGATCTTCTCCCTCTAATGGTCTGTCATACTTTCCAATTAGACCACGCTTATGTTGTCCAGGCGCAACTTCTAAACAACCATTTTCGGGAGTACTTTGGTCTGTTGAAATCATAATACTCATTGTATATTCAACAAAATCATCCCATCTAGCTTGAACATCCTGATGTGGTCGGAATCCACCTCCATTGGGCCTTTTGAAATTAATTTTGTCTTTGAACAGTACGCACGGGCCACCCATCAGATCTTCAAGTACATTTAGGATTTTGTCAGAGTTTACTAATTTTTGAAATTGCTGATGATAATCAACATATTTTTCAACCCGACATAATATTCGCTCATCTTCATTTTCTGTGCTCGTTTCGTAGTATGCCATCTCTTTACCCAGTTCCCAATCGTTTGGTTTCATTCTGGAAAACTGTTCAATTGATTTGATAATTGGCTCTAATTCATCTTTGGTAAAGAATTTTCTTAAAAGTAAAAACCCGTCGTTTTGGTATTTTTTGATCTGCTGTTCAGTTAAGTATTTCATACCTAAGAAAATTTGGGTTGTATTAAAATAGATTTCGAAGAATTACGCAGGATCAATATTTGTAAAAACTTTTCTGGCAATCTCTAGATCTTCAGGAGTATCAATTTCTACCCATTTTTCAGAAACCATTACAGGTTTAACGTTAGTTCCTAAATCTATCAGTTCCTGTATCATATCAGGTAGAATAGATTGCTTTAATGAAGGTGAACCATGAAATGTTCCAACATGAGACTCTTTTAGTTCTGAAAATCTTTTCAAAAATAAACTAGAATACTTGCTAGATAATCTAACTATGCCTAGAAATTCACCAATATTTGAATTGGGTTTTTGTATATTCTTACGCATTTCTATGATCTTTCCAGACTCATCAAATAAGACATTATCAGCTTCAGAAATAGGATGCAGTGTTCGTTCTACATAGCGAGATTCCCAATCAGACTTTACTGCAATACCGATATCACCATTGAAGTCAATCATTTTTTTAATTATTGAGATATCAAAAACCAGATCAGCATAACAGATTATTGTATCATCTAATTTCTTTTTTGCACAGTAAAGACTTTCATTACCAGATGTAGTAGAAAAATTTTCATTTTTGAAGTAAGTTACTGATGGAAAATTTATTTTTTCTGCAAGATATCCTCTAACTATACTAATATCGTCAATTCCACATTTTTTGAAAATATCAATTTGCATTTCAATTAGACTTTTATCAAATAATTTTACCATTCCTTTAGGGATATTTTGTGTTTCGGGAAGTAATCTTGTGCCCATGCCAGCTGCTAAGATAATTACATTCATACTAAGATTCAAGAGATTCTTTTAATTCAAGTAAATATTTTGCGCCTTGCTCACCAGCGTTTCCAACATTAAATACTGTCTCCTCTCTAATTTTTTTAATTTCTTCTTTAAACTTATTTTGTGATAGCAATAATTGGTTAATTTTTGATGGAAGAAGGGATAGCTGAGATAATGAAAGAATTTCGCCTATCTGCGATCTAATTTCTTTCTCAAAAGCAACAAGTTCTATTTGTTCACAATCTGGATTGTTGATTTTTTGAGGTGTATCGATGAATAAAACTGGTTTTTCAAATGCAAATGCATATTCAATTGCAAGTCCAGACCAATCTGAGATCATACAATCACATAAAAAAAGTGATTTCTTATCTCTAATGTTAGTCTCCAATTTGAAATTCGAGTGATCTTTAAACGACTTTTCTATTTTTTGAATTGATTTGTTTGATTTTTTTAGTGCCATTGGATGTAATCGAAGAATAATATCAAATTCAGAATCAAGTAATACACGAATAACTTCTTGGCATTTAGTTTCTAGCAGGCCATTAGGTCCCCACGATGCAGCTATTAAAATCAGTTTATTATTTGATGTATTCCTTTTGATATTAGTATTTTGTACTTCATTAATTAGAGAATCAAGCGTTCCATGTCCAATTTTTACTAATTCTTTTTTTTTAAGATTGAATTTTTTTTCTCTTTCTTGAATTTCAGCTATTTGATAGTTGCCAGTACAGAAAATGGTATCAAAATTATCAAAAGCGGTGTTTCTATATGCATAATGTGTGCTATGCACCGAATGCAAAATATGTACATAATGAACTGGATATACTTTTGAACGTTTGATATGAAATGTTTCTAAATCAGGCATAGTCATAACTAGTATCCTTGCCTTTAACTCCAAGAAAAATTTCAACTTTGTAATCTCAGAATCTCCAATGTAAAAAGCTCTGATGTTTTTGTTTTTGTTTTTAAGAATAGGATCATCTTTAGCTGACGTTAAATAGCAAATCTGATGTCCCATTTTTTCAGTTAATTCATAAATAATTTGATCAAAAGTAACAAACGACGCTGTATTTTCAGCATAAAATACAATTGAACGCTCGTCTAAATCTAATTCATTAAATTTGTCTATATCATTACTATCTTTGCCAAAAATTGATTTAGTGAATTTCATATTTTGCTATTTGTCTATTTTCAATTTTCGTGCGTAAGCATTATTCATCTTGTTAATTATGTTAAGCGTTTCATCATTTATCAGATTAAGATTGGGTATAACACAATGTCCACCAATATAACCCGGATACATTTTTGGTCTATTTCCTAGGAATTTGTGAATTTCATCTGAAAAACTCCACATCTCATCATAGTCAATACCATATTCAATTGCAATTCTATTACTTAATTGAGCATAGTTGACCAACCAACCTAGGTATGAAGTATCACAAATTATTTTTGCCAATTCTAAAGTTTCCGGATTTGACATTTTTCTGGCTTTAATACCACATTTTTTCATTGATCTTACAAATCCTAAAGAAGCCCACTTACTCCTAGGAGCATTTTTTGAGATTGTAAAGAATTTTGTATATCGTTTCAGATCATATATCATTCGTCTATGTACACCTCTTGTTGCGCTATAGATTACAGGAATTGATAATTTCCCTTGTAATTTTTTTGTAGTTCCAGGTTTGATTGTACTATGGATAACAATACATTCAGGATCGAATTTCTTTTCAAGTTTCAAAACATTATCGATGAATTTAGCTGTTACAGGAATAGCTATATGCAAGAACGATGTTTCAAGATCTTTATGCCTTTCAAATTTTCTCTGAATCATTAAATCATGATTCAAATCAAATCCAACCGCGATATGTTGTTTGGATAATAATTTTAAAATCGGTCTTCCTATTTCACCAAGTCCAGCTACAACATGTTTTTTCATTGTTTGATTTTTTGGGTTTTTGGTCATAAATTAATTTAGTGTAGAATTTGCACTCATATTCTTTGTGACAAATAGTCTATACCATATCTCAAATGCTAATAAGCCAAGAAACTTGTTGACATATCTAACGTCCAAGTCATCCTGATACACGTATTTGTTAATCCAATCCTTATTTATCCAACCATCTTTTACTGCCTCAGAATCCACTAGATATTCTTGACACAGAGATTTGCCAACAGATTTCCATAAATTAATCGTATTTACATTAAACCCTAATTTTTCATCGGGAATAAATTTCTCCATACTATACTTTGATAATAGTTTCCGTAGAGGTAACTTACCAATATTTTTAATTTTATCATATTTACTCTCTGTTGGGAGAGACAAGCTGTAAGAGAGGATTTCTTCAGATAATAAGGGAGAAATAGACTGTACATCAAAATGATTTGATATTCTTTCGTTGAGTGGGCTAAAATTATATAATAATTTTCCATTGTAGTCTGCTAAAAACACTTGCTGGATAGGAGATAGAGTGTTATCAAAATAAGGAATTAATGTTTTGTAAATACATTCCCATGAGAATCTTGCCTTTTTTCCAAATACTTCTTCTTGATCTGTAACATGATCCCTTTCATGACATGACAAATAAGCCTTAATCTTTTCTACTGGTGTAGAGTTTGTATCAATTAAAGACAAAAATTTTTTGTATCTGAATGTATAACCGCCAAATAACTCATCACCACCATCACCAGAAGCAAGGTATTTTGACATGGACTGTGATTTTTTGACAACGTGATACCAATGAAGATCCCAAAATGGAAGTTTGATTATACTAATCGCTTTTGGTAACTCTCGTAGATAATTATCCACGTAAACAATATGGTGATTGGTATCTAATTCAGCAGCAATTTTTGATGCATTTTCTGTTTCATCAATACTATCAGCAAATTTTATCGAAATAGCATCAACCTGTAAATCGGGAATTGTTTTTTTTATTAAGGTAAGAATTAGCGTGGAATCAATTCCACCACTTAACGCAATGCATGCTTTATTGACAGAAGAAACATCTAATTTTTTTCTAATGGCACTTACAATTGCCTTTTCAATAAACTCCATAGAAGGCTCTTCGTGTGATAATTTGATGTCCTTCGAAGTTTTTCTAGGTAAATTTGGTGTTATTGATGTGTCATATCTCAATGTTAGAATATTTGTAACTGAGGAAGGCTGTGGTGATAAGAAATTAGATTCCACGCCCAAGTCCTCGAAAAACTAAACCGGCATTCTTTGCAGAAACAGTATCAATTATGCCTCTTGAATCTATGAGAGTTGGTGTTTTCATTTTACTAAATATTTTAGGATCAATTTCTTGAAATTCCTTATGTGCGGTTATAATAATCGCTGCGTCAACCTTCGAAAGTGCATCATCAATATTTTGCTCTGAATTTATCCCAAAAACTTGGCTTCCCTTAAAGTAAGGATCATAAATTTTGATTTTTGCGCCAAGAGTCTTTAGTTTGTTTATTATTATTTCTGCTGGGCTTAATTGAATATCCTTTACGTCAGGTTTGTATGATACACCTAAAATCAAAATGCTAGAATCTTTGATGGATTTCTTAGATGTTTTGAATGCATCTAAAGTAAGATTAACTACATGCTCTGGCATTTTCTCATTAATTTTTCTACCCTGCTCTATGATGCTTAGTTTTGAATTGGTTCTAGACGCTGTGTTTAAAAATTGATATGAATTGATCGGTAAACATGGGCCACCAACTCCAGGACCGGGATAATGAATCTGAAAATTATATTTTCGTTTAGCAGCATCCAATACTTTTAATGTATCAATTCCTAGTTTGTCAAACATCAAGGATAGTTCGTTAACAAATCCAATATTTACATCTCTAAAGACATTTGTAGTTAGTTTTACCGCATTTGCTGTTTTACAATCCGGCATTATAATCAATTCGACCGAAAACACAAAATCATAGATCATCTCAATAATTTTTGTAGATTGTTGATCAATACTTCCTACTAGTCTTGGTAAATTTGTAAAATCATGCAAAATCTCACCTGGATTTGCATTTTCTGGACATACACCAATTGAAAAATTTTCTCCAGCATGTAATCTGTTATTTTCCTCTAGAATGCTGATCAGATTATTTTCAATAAAACCTGGTTCAATTGTACTTTCAACAACGATTAGAGAATTAGGTTTAAGAATATCACTTAATTGTTTACAGACAGACTCAAGTGCAGAATAATTTGGAATGTTTTCTTCGCTCATAGGTGTAGGCAATGATAATAAAATAATGTCAGATTTTGATATTGCTTTGTTAATATCAGTAGTTGCTGAAAAGTTTCCATTTTTTATAACATTATTGAATATATCCTCATATCCGGGCTCGTCTTTTAATGGAAAAATTCCTTTATTGAGCGAATCCACTAATTGTTCATTAATATCCATACCGACAGTTTGGAGCCCAGCTTTGGCAAATGACAATGCAGTTGGAAGTCCTATTCTTCCAATTCCTACAACACAAACCTTCAATGATTTATTTTTTAGAGAATTTTTCACATCATTGATATTATTCATATCTATTTTGTTTGAGTTTTCCAAGTCTATTTCCACATAATGAGGCTATATTCGGCTTTTTAAGAGCTAATATTATTTTGTACTACAATTATTTGTCGTAATTAAATTTTAGAATGAAACATATTCGTCTATTAATTCATTAATCGTTTTATGTAATTTGGATTGAGAAATCCTAGAAGCAGTTTCTGAACTAAATTCCTTGCTTGATAATTGTTTTTTGCTCGGAGTTTTAGATACTTTATACATATCACCCATATCATGACAGTAAGGTATTTCCTCTTTAGAAATTAATAATTCATGGAATCTTTCCCCTCGTGGTTTGGTAATTTTAAGAGAAGAAGTGTTTCTATAATCTGGAAATCTTGATCCATAAACATGTAACATACCCTTAGCTAAATCTTCTATCCTGATAGAGGGCATTTTGAGTATGTAAATTTCACCGCCAGTCAAAATTTTTGTTACATGAAGTATCATGGATGCAGCGTCAGAAATTGACATGATGAAACGTGTCATATTTTTATCCGTAACAGTCAGAGGTTTTTTCATTCTGATCTGTTTTTGAAATATTTGAAATACTGAACCACGTGAGCCTAAAACATTACCAAATCTAACAATGGCAAATTTTGTTTGACTCTTCCCAGAATATGTACCAGCATCAAGTGTTAATCTTTCTGCTAACAATTTGCTCCCGCCTAATGTCGATGTAGGATTTGTTGCTTTGTCTGTACTAATGAATACAAATTTTTCAATTCCTTCAATAATTGAAGATTCAAGTATGTTGCTTGTTCCTACCACATTAGTTTTAACTGCATCAAAAGGATTCTCTTCACAAATCTCAATATGCTTCATTGCAGCTGTATGATAAACTATGTCAACATTTCTTATAGCTAAATTTAGTCTATCTTTATCCCTTACATCACCTACCATAAATTTGTAAATATGATTCCCGCCTAGATTTTCTTTAGCTTCGAATATAGAATTCTCATCGTTTGAAAAAATTCGAATTTCTTTAGGATTATATTTTATTAGTTGCTTAGCAAGACCCATGCCAATAGAACCAGTACCACCTGTAATCAGAATATTTTTTCCCTTAAACTCTCTTACTAAATTCAAATTAGATTTTTTCATTTTGTATAATTGTTGCCAGAAACTTCAGTTAGATAAACCATGCCTCTAATTATTAACTAGAACCCTTGAATGCTTGCTCATAATATGGAATTGTTTCCTTTAATCCTTTTGTTAAATCCCATTTCAGTTCGTAATCTAAAACATCTTTCAATTTTTTATTGTCTAGGAGAATTTCGGTTGGAGTTTCTCCCAATCTCATTTCTACATACTCTTTTTGAATTTTTCTGTCCCAAGACTTCTCCATAGTTTCAATGATATCATTTACAGAATAATTTTTGTTGTTTCCAACAGGAATGGTTTCACCACCTAAATTTTTTTCAGTTTTCAATGTTCTAACAAATGATTCTATTACATCTTGAACAAAAATATATTCAGATTTTTGGTTTCCATCACCGTAAATTTGTACTGTATTACCTCGAAGTGTTTCGACTATAGTAGTTGGTATTAGAAATTGATAGTTGAATGGTGCCCCCATGGAAAAATTTAACCACCGTTCACGGGGACCATAAATTTTGCCGAACTGTAAAGAAACAGTCTCTATATTATGTTCTTTATTGAAAAATTTGTGAAACTTTTCAGCTGTTTGTTTTGTAATGGAGTAGGGATTTAACCTAGGCACATCTGGTGAAGTTGGTAAAACTATTCTTTTGACACTAAATTTTGCTGCAGCTTTTAGTATCCTAATTGTTCCGATCACATTCACCAAGGCTACCTGCTCAACATCATACGTGGTGATTGACTCACTTGCACCTAAAATAGCAGCCATGTGAACTATCCTATCTTTGTCTTTTACGATTGAGGGAATGATATTCTCATCTAGGATAGAACCTTTTACAAAATGATAAAGTGGGTTATCATTATGTTTAATGACATCTTGACTTTCCCACAAATCTACAACTGTTACCTCGTGATTTTCTTCTAATAATCTATCTACTAGGTGGCTTCCAACAAATCCAGCACCACCTGTCACTAAAACGTTCATAATAGTTGATGCCTACCTCATAGAAATTAAAGTATTGTCGTGATTAATTTGTTCAGAATAATTTTCTGTAAATGATTAATTAATACAATAGCTTTTATTCCATTAATCTAATTTTTTCCCAATGAATATACTGTTAATTTCACCAACTTCGGGAGGTATTGGCGGAATAGCACAGCATGTGGATGGGTTATCACAGTTTTTAACTGGCTTTGGTCATCAGGTTGATGTTATATCATCTGCAAATACATTAACTATACCAATCAAACGTCTAAAAAATCCAAGTTTTATGCTTTCGTCATTCTTAAAAACTAAATTCAAAAAAAGTAAGGACATTGTTCATTCTCATCATATTGTTGGTGCCTTAGCAATGAAAAACGTCTCTTGTAAAAAAATATTATCTATTCATGGTGTTTATTCAAAAAATATAGCACAGCTTTATGGTAAAACAACCTCTGGCTTATCAAAAAAATATGAAAAAATGGCATTAAGTTTAGCAGATATTATCACTGTCAACTCTAATGAGGGATATAATTACTACACTGAAATGGGATTCAATGTTGTTCAAATTCCAAATGCGATTGATCTTAATATTATTCCAAAGAAATCTACCAAACAATTTGAAAACCAAATAATTTTTGCAGGGCGTTTGTCTAAGGAGAAAGGAGTTGAAACGCTAATTGAAACTGCTGAACAATTACCAAATAATTATAATCTGCTTATCGCCGGATCTGGTCCACTGGAAGGAAAGGTTGAAGATCTATCTTCTAAAAAAACTAATGTGCACTATTTAGGATACCAATCAAAACCAGATGTTCTGTCTCTTATACATAGTTCAGATCTACTTATTCAGCCTTCTTTGGAAGAAGGGATGAGTTCTACACTTCTAGAAGCAATGGGATGTGGTACATGTATTTTAGGTAGCAACATAGAAGGAATTAGCGAAATAATTGAAAATGAAAAAACTGGTATGCTTGTAGAGCCAAATAATAGTAATGAATTATTAAATGAAATATTATATTTGTTGCCAAAAAAAGAAAAAAGATTAAGGATGGCTAAGGAAGGGCTTAAAATTGTTAAGCGATATGATTGGAAGGAGGTTGGAAAGCTTTACCTTGATACATATGAAAAACTCTTACATTGAGTATAATGTAGAATTTTCATCATGAATTCGGCAGTTCTAATCACATATGAACAAGATGACATAGTCGATGAAGCAATCGCACTTTGTGAATCAGCTGGCTACAAAGTAAAGCATATCATAAAACAAAACTTTCTACAGAAACAAAGATACGGATTAAGCAGTGGAAAAATTGATGACCTTAAAGAGATTATATCTAGGATAAAACCGGATGTAGTAGTTTTTGACGAGATATTAAAACCAAGCCAGAACTATAATCTAGCTTCCGAGCTGAAAATGGAAATACTGGATCGGGAAGCTTTGATTTTACGGATATTTGAGAAAAGATCTTCTAGTGCGGAATCGAAACTTCAAGTTCAACTAGCGCAAGCACGATATGAAATGTCAAGAGCTAAAGAAAAAGTACGGCTGGCAAGAGAGGGAGAACAGCCAGGATTTATGGGCCTTGGAACATTTGAGGTTGATGTTTACTATAATGAGATTAAAAAAAGGATGATTAGTATAAAATCAAAACTCGTAAAGTCTGGAAAACAACGTAAACTTCATAGACAAGCAAGAAAACGACTTGGTTTTAAAATAATCTCATTGGCAGGATATACCTCAGCAGGTAAAACTACATTATTCAATACCCTAACAGGAGAGAAACAAGAAAAAAATGATGAGCTGTTTACTACTCTTTCAACTACTGTACGCAAGGTAATGATAAACAAAAAAGAGGCACTAATTTCAGACACTGTAGGATTTATCAGCAAACTACCTGCATATATGATTGAAGCATTTAGATCAACATTAGAAGAGCTGGTGTATAGTGATGTTGTGATAGTTGTTATTGATGCTAGTGATAATCATGATGAGCTACAAAAAAAATTCAAAAGTTGCTATGCAACACTAAATGAAATCGGTGTGGAGACGAATAAAATGATTTTCGCTTTGAATAAATCAGAATTATTGAATCAAGATGAAATATTAGATGTTGTTGATCTGTTAGGATTGAATGAAAATAAGAAATGGATTGACATTTCCGCGGCTACAAAAAAAAATATGGATAAACTTGAAGAAATAGTCAATAATATTTTTCATAATGATATTTCATATAATAGGGAGAAAGTTGGGGTAAAAACACATGGAAATTGAAGTTGTAAGGATTGGTCAACGTATTGTTAGAGATGATCGGGTTACCACACATGTAGCCTTAGTTGCAAGATCATTTGGTGCAAATAAAATCTATATGAATGAGGTGAATTCTGAGATAGAAAAAACAATTTCTGATATTAACAAAACATG
>Ga0310344_10002672_pt1 | contig 13369 bp, 13 predicted proteins | sample HC15DNA20200_MG_FD_203801 | JGI IMG/M metagenome (GOLD analysis project Ga0310344, IMG submission 203801) | Marine microbial communities from station ALOHA, North Pacific Subtropical Gyre - HC15-DNA-20-200_MG | ecosystem: Environmental > Aquatic > Marine > Oceanic | place: Pacific Ocean: North... | reverse complement strand
CTCCGCGAGCATCTCGACACGACCCTCGATGACTACGAACGCCTGATCGGGCAAGTCTCGGGCAGAAAATCCAAGCGAGGCCGAGCCCGTCGGGCCGACAGCTAGGGGCGGCTCTTGCCCCCTGCCGACGCCGGCAAACATCTTCAGCCCGCCTCGCAGAACGCCCCCACGCGGAGCCACGACCTCCGCTCACCCTCCCCGCCTCCAGTGCAGGCGGTTCTTGCTGAGCACGCCACGGCGACGCGCACACTCCAGGCAGAATTTCTCGTCGTCGTATTGGACATACAGTTCGCCGGCCATCAGCAGGTGATAGAACTCCTCGCCGGGGTTCTTGGCGAAACAGTACTCACGCTCCCAGGTCGTCTTGAGTTTCACCGTCCAGCCGTCCTCCCAGCCGGGCAGGTAGAGCCGCGAATCGTCGTCCGTTTCCGGCGATTGACTGGTGTCCTCGTCGGCCAAATTGTCGGAATCACCCGAAATCGGCTGCGACGGTGGCCCGTCCCACAGGTCATCGAGATTCGAAAACCCCTCGGGAAGTTCTCCGCTCATCGATCACTCCCATTGGATAACGGCCGACCATTAATACGCGGGTCATGCGATCGGTGCAATGCGCCACATCGGTACCCCTCGCAATCGTCAACTCCAGTCAAATGAGCAAATTCGTCCGCACGACCATTCCGGTCGGTCCGGTCACACACACCGTAACGATGTGAACGCCGTCCGCCGCGTTCCCACATTTGCTGTCAAACTATCGCCGATAGGTAAGCTGGACAGGTCGGCCAAACTGTCCCGCTCCCAACACCTTGACGCACCAGGAAGACTCTACTGATGAGCGACACCCTTGCTGAGATCCGGACGCTGGACGATCTGCGAAACTTCGTACGCAACACACTCTGTGACAAAGAGAACCTGCTGGCCGAAATCACCTCGATGACTCAGCGGGCCCTGTCACGACGCGGCCGCAATTGTGGGCTGCAGTTTTCCGTCCAGGGGCCCCGGAACGTTCGCCTGGGCGCGATCTGGGAAAGCGACCACAACCAGATCTACTTCTATGACGCCCGGGGCAATCGCTACCTCAAGCTCCCGCTCCCGCATCGCATCGAGATCGACTCGCTCGCCGGAGCCTGCTAGCTCGTCGCGATGATGTCGAGGTGCCTCGCCTGCGCAGCGTCGGTCTGGGGGAAGTCCCTCCGCAGGTGGACGCCCCGGCTTTCGGTGCGGGCTCTGGCCGAGGCAATCATCAGCTGAGCGACCAACAGCAGATTCTGCAGCTCCCATCCCGCCATCTCGCTCAGCTCGCGGTTCGACACGAACCCGTCCCAGAACTCGACCCTTTCGGCCGCTTCCTGCATCGACGTCTCGGTTCGCTCGATGCCGACCTGCCGCCACATCAGGCTCGACAGCGAGTTCCTCAGGTCCGTGATGTTCAATTCGTCGTCGTCTCTCTCGAAGAGGTCTGAGTCCGACGAAAATGTGGGCACTGCGAAATCGTCGGGAATCAATTTCGCTGCCTTCGAAGCGGCCTCCCCGGCCCGGGCTCCATAGACCAGCCCTTCGACGAGGCTGTTGGATGCCAGGCGGTTGGCCCCGTGCAATCCGGTCGAAGTCACCTCACCCGCAGCCCACAGACCTGGCAGGGTCGTTCGCCCCTGGCCGTCGACGGTGACCCCTCCGATCATGTAGTGCGCCCCGGGACGAACCGGAATCTGGTCACAGGTGACATCCAGTCCGAAATCCGCACAGACACTGGCAATGTGAGGAAACCGGGAGCGGACGAAATCGGCATCCAGGTGCGAAAGATCGAGGTACACACAGGGGTGATTGGTCTTGGCCATCTGTTGGGTGATCGCCTGGCTGACCACGTCTCGAGGCGCCAACTCGGCTGCCTGGTCAAAATCCGGCATGAAACGGTGACCGTGGCAATCCCGCAGCCAGGCTCCTTCACCCCGGATTGCCTCGGTGATCAGATGACGCGAACTGCCGGCGATGTAGAGCACCGTGGGGTGAAACTGCATGAACTCCATGTCCCGCAAGCTGGCACCGGCACGGAAGGCAATCGCATGTCCGTCTGCAGTGGCAATCTCGGGATTGGTCGTCTCGCGGAACAACTGTCCTGCTCCGCCGGTGGCCAGGATCGTCTGCTTGGCCCACACGCAGGTCGTCGGCCTTTCGGGATCATGTACGATCGCCCCACGGCAGTGGCCGTCGACGGTCAGCAGATCGATCGTGAACGTGTTCTGCCATACCTGGACCCCATCCCGCTGGACTGCCGCCTCCTGCAATGCCCTCATCACCTCACGTCCGGTCGCGTCTCCATTGGCATGGACGACCCGACGGTGACTGTGCCCCCCCTCACGAGTCAGATCAATCAGTCCGTCGGTCTCGTCGAAGCGGGTGCCGATCCCGATCAACTCGCGGATTCGTTCCGGGGCCTCTCGCACCACCATTTCGACCACGTCGTGATCGCACAGCCCCTTGCCCGCAGCGATCGTATCGGCAGTGTGATTGGCGAAGTCATCGAGCGGATCAAGTACGCCGGCAATGCCGCCCTGGGCCTCGGCACTGTTGGAGAGTGTCAGCAGATCCTTGGTGACCACGACGGCCGTGAGCCCCGGCTCGAGTCCCAACGCGGCTCGCAGTCCGGCGATCCCTCCACCGATCACCAGAACGTCGGTGAACACATGCGACACCTCCGTCGGCACGATGCTGACCAGGTGGCGACGGCGAAGTGAAAACTCGATCGATGTCACTCGAACAGGCCCTCGTCCGATCCACCCGGGATGCTTCGGGTACGAACCGGCAACGGACGACTAGATCGTGGTGGCCATGAAACCGCCGTCGACCACCACGTTCTCGCCGGTCAGAAAACTGCCCGCCCTGGGACTGGCCAACAACAGAATCGCTCCGGCCAATTCGTGCGGTTCACCGAACCGATCAATCGGCGTGTGCCCCATGATGCTGGCCACACGTTCTTCGGTCAGAACCTTCCGGTTCTGCTCGGCGGGGAAGAACCCGGGAGAGAGCGCGTTGACGCGGATACCGACCGCGGCCCACTCACGGGCCAGGTTCTGGGTCAGATTGATCACCGCGGCCTTGGTTGCCGAGTAGGTGAAGACCCGCGAGAGCGCGGTGATACCCGAGAGAGAGGCGATGTTGACAATCGAACCGCCCTGGCCGTCGGCCAGCATCGCGCCGCCGAAGACCTGACAGCCCAGCCGTACCCCGGTGAGGTTGATCGCCAGGATCCGATCCCATTCATCCTCATCGATCTCCAGGAACGGGGTGGCCGAGTTGATGCCGGCTCCGTTGATCACGATGTCGGGACGACGTCCGGCCTCCGAGAGGTGCGAGACAATCGCCTGGAAATCCTCCCGAGACGTGTTGTCCACCGGCTGAAATTCGGCTGATCCCCCGCCGGCGACAATCGCCTCAGCCCGGGCTTCGCCGCGTTCGGCACTCCTTCCGGCCACAACCACGTGGGCACCCGCGGCCCCCAGCGCGTCGCAGAAAGCACCACCCAACACTCCGGTGCCACCGATCACGACGGCCGTCAGTCCGTCCAGGCCAAAGAGTTCCTGCAGGTAATCCGCCGTTGAAATCGTCATCGCTGTACTTGCTCCCCGGAAAGATCGCCGCCGGGCGGCTCGAATCGAATGTGGTCACCAGCAGCAAGCATCTAGCCGTCGATGAACTCGGGCTCGATCCGCTCCGGGATCACACCCGCCTCGTGGCCGCGAGCCAACAGCACCCGTACCGCCTCCCGGCCTCGTTCGCCGAAGTCCAGCGTCCAGTCGTTGACGTACATGCCCACGAAAGTGTCCGCTTTCTGGTGATCAAGATCGCGGCCGTACTGCAGGGCGTAAGCCAGAGCCTCGTCGCGATGCTCCAGCCCGTACTCGATGCTTCGCTTCAGGTACGTCGTCACCTCCTGCATCATCGCCAACCCCAGGTCCTTGCGGATCGCGTTGGCCCCCAGCGGCAGTGGCAAACCGGTTTCCTGCATCCACCATTTGCCCATGTCGACAACAAGGTGCAGTCCCTGCTCTCCGTAGGTCAACTGGCCTTCATGGATGATCAACCCCGCATCGGCCTCGCCCGCTTCGACGATGTCCAGCAATTTATCGAACGGGTGCACCTCGTACTCGAAGTCGTCCCCGAGCAGCAATTTCAGCGACAGGAAGGCGGTCGTCAGCGTTCCCGGCACCGCAATTTTCTTGCCTCGCAGATCATCGATCGACCAAGGCTCCCGTGCGACGACCATCGGGCCGTAATCGTCTCCCATGCTCGCACCACAACTGCAGATCGCGTAGATGTCCGTCAGGTGCGCGTATCCGTGCAGGCTGACGGCGGTCAGTTCCAGTTCTCCCTTGAACGCCCGGTGATTGAGCGTTTCGATGTCGACCAGTTCGTGGGTGAACCGGTAACGACCGGTGTCAATACAGTCGTTGGCCAACGCGTGGAACATGAAGGCGTCGTCGGGGTCGGGACTGTGTCCAACCTGAATCGTGATCGTCTCGTCGCTCATCTTCTCGCCGTAATTCTGCACAGGGAAACTGCCGCGGGTGCTACTGGAACACCCACTCGGATCGAGCCGAAACCACCATTTCCGGCGGCCTGGCAAAGCCGTTTGCCATGGTAGGCCAATGCACTACCATTGGCCACCTTCCCCCCGCCCAGGGTCAATTGACACTGATGATCCTGCTCTCCGCCAGAGATCTGACGCGCCAGTTCGATTCCGAACCGGTCTTTGCCGGGCTCGGCCTGGAGATTCGTGCCGGCGACCGCGTCGGCCTGGTCGGACCCAACGGCAGCGGCAAGACAACCCTGTTGAACATTCTCGCCGGACTCGATGAGCCCGACACCGGGGCGATCGATACTCCACGCACGGTCCGAGTCGGGCTGCTGGAACAACAGCCCAACCTCGACGCCGACCGTACCCTGTGGGATGAAGCTGCCGACGGGCTCCAGTGGCTCTACGAACTGCAGCGCGAGGCCGAAACGCTGGCCGAACAGATCAGCCAGGAGTCCTCGGACACATTGCTCAGGCGTTACGACACCGTGCACGCCACGCTTGAACAGCACTCCGGATTCCAGATCGACCACCGTGTCGCCGAGGTTCTTGAAGGACTGGGGTTCGAAGCCGACGAGTTCCACCGTCCGTTGACGACGTTCAGCGGAGGCCAGCAGGCCCGGGCCTCCCTGGCCCGATTGCTGCTGACCGATCCCGACGTGATGCTGCTCGACGAACCGACCAACCATCTCGACATCGCCGCCACCGAGTGGCTCGAGTCATTCCTGGTGCGGGCACGTCCGGCCATGATCCTGGTCAGCCACGACCGCTTCTTTCTCGACAAGGTCGTCACACGCGTCCTCGAACTCCGTCCCGACCGGCTCGACTCCTACTCGGGAAATTTCAGCGCCTACCGCCGTCAACGGTCCGAACGCCAGGAACGACTCGGCAAACAGGCCCGGAAGCAACAGGCGTTCGTCGCACGGACCGAGGACTTCATTCGTCGGAACCAGTACGGGCAGAAGCACAAGCAGGCAGCAGACCGTGTGCGGAAACTCGAACGTCTCGGCGACATCGAACAGATCGACAATTTCTCCGTACCGCCAATGACCTTCGGTGAACCGGCCCGCAGCGGCGAAATCGTGATCGAGGCGATCGAGATCTCCAAGGGTTTTGCCGAACCCCTGTTCGAGGACCTGACGCTGAGAGTCGAACGGGGACAGCGGCTGGGGATCCTCGGACCCAACGGCAGTGGCAAGACCACGCTCTTGAAAACTCTGCTGGGCGATCTTCAGCCGGACCAGGGCAACGTGCGACTGGGCCACAATGTCGAGTTGGCCTATTTTGACCAGGGGATTGACCAGATCCCCGATGACCTGGACCTGGTCGAGGCGATCCGGCCACCGAACAACCCCGACGTCAACCCCGGCCAACTCCGCAGTCTACTGGCCCGTTTCGGACTCACCGGCGACATCGTTCTGCAGAATTTCGGCCACTGCAGTGGAGGAGAGCAAAGCAAGACCGCACTGGCCCGACTGTCAGCACTCAATGCCAACCTGCTGATTCTTGACGAACCCACCAATCACCTCGACCTGTGGGCCCGGGACGGTCTGGAACGGGCGTTGTGCGAATTTGCCGGTACCGTGCTGTTCGTCACGCACGACCGTTTCTTCATCGACCAGATCGCCACACACGTTCTGGTGATTGAGGAAGACCGATGCCGGATCTACGACGGAAACTATTCGCAGTATCTCGCGTTCCGTGAAAACAACGAATCCGACACCTCGCCACCGCATCCCGTGTCATCCAGCCAGGCTGCTCCCAAAGCACGTTCGGTTCCCGAACCCGTCGAAAACGACTCCTCTCAACGCACCCGCCAGTTTCCGTATCGAAAGGCCGTCGAGATCGAGGCGGAAATCGCTGAGGCGGAACTCCGTAAGGAAGAACTCGAAGAACAAATGGCCGACCCCGAGATCCACCGCGACACTGACCGGATGACCCGGTTGGTGGGCGACTACGAGATCGTCCAGGACGAACTGGAAATGCTGATGGCACACTGGGAGGAGTCCATCGAGCTGAATTGACCAGGCCGTAAACAGCCCGGCAATCCCTCCCTGGATCACCGGGCTGCCTACGGTCGGGGGCTGGGTGGGCTGTCGGGGCCATCGATGAACTGGCCGCGTGACCCGGAACGGTCCTGGAACCGGCCACCGGCCTCCGGGGAGTTCCTCCATCCTCCAGCCCCGTCCCGACAGCCACACCCGAATCGATGCCGCGAACCGGAGGTTCAGGAGGCCATCCGTTCAGCGGGTGGTCTCGGCGTTGTGAACATCAGGCAGATTCGGGTCCGCCGGGGGAACTTCGGATCGCACGTCGCGACAACGAACAACTGACCGCCGAGTGCCGGCTGTCGGTTGTCCGAGGCTCGGCCGAACACCACAACGACCGGCACCTGTCCGATCCGATGGGCAACCTGACCGGAGACCCGCCAGATGGCCTCGCCTGACCGTCGCACCACCATCGGTCGCATCCGTAACGGCAACTGGAACGCCAGCACGTCGGTCCCGACGCACTCGCGCTGCATCCTCTTCAACAACGGATCGTCGGTCTTTCGAGTCATTTTCTGACGTACCGCCCGACGCACCGCCAGGACCTCGCGCGGCAATGTGTTGGCCCCGGCGGCTTCAGCCGGAGCTCCGGCCAACCGGTCGGCTATGATCCAGCACGCCACCATCGCGACCCCGAACATCCACCACCGCGATCGACTTGTCCGTCCCTGATTGCTCATCGGTCGTTCCTCCTTGTACTCCGGCCCGCGAACCGCCTGTTCCAGCCCCATGTGCGTCACGACACCGATCGATCGCGGAACAATTCGGAGCCACTCGACGATTCCACGTCTCGGGGCAGATCGTCACCGCTTCGGCCCCGATTCCGACCGTCATCGGGCACCCCGGCAACCGTTCGGCCAGTCCGACCACCGCCGTGACCACCACGCCCGTCGATGGACTTCGAACTCGACCCGCCGGCGGAAGTGGCCCCCGACGGATTCCCCGACGAGACGCCCCGGGTGGGCGCCTTGTTCTGCACCGAGTCGAACAGGGACGAACCCGTGGGAACGGCGCCGAGATAGCCGGCTTCCCGGTGCGTCCATCGTCGATCATCCCGGATGAAGTCGTTGTAGAGATCCCCCTCGGGGAACTGGAAATCATCGTCGTTGATCACGTTGGGTCCCCCCGACCACTTGCTGAGCAAATCCCACTTCTTCAGGACATAACCGACGTTTTGCGAGCAGTTGTCGTCGAAGAGACTGAAGTCGTCGTCATTCTGCCACTTGTGGTCCAGGTACCGTTGGATTTCGCCGAACTGTTGCTCGGTCACGGGAACCCTGGAAACATAAACCCGGAAACCCGCATGAGCCTCCTCTCGGAGGTAAACGTCCAACGATCGACGCTGGAAAGCCGAGTCGTCGAATCCTCCGTTACCGGCCCCCACGGCGTGCTGCCCGTATACGGTCGTGCCACTGCCATCGGTCACCGCGATGTCGGCATGACCGATCTTGAAGGGGCCCGAATCGATGAACACCAGGACCTCGACATACCTCTGTTGCTGGGCAGTCGCGGCACCACCACGCACCGGACTGGCCCGTTTCACCTCCCGGTCAACCGTGCCCCGTGATTCGTCCCGGGCAGTCGGCGAGTCAGCCGGATCAACCATGCCGCCAACTTCGACAGTCGCCATAGCCGAAAGCAGTGTTCGGCACTCAAGCGTTTCGCCGTATCCGGACCACCGCTTGCGACGCCGCGGCCGCCGGACACGTTTCCAGGGTGCCGAGGTGAACCACCTGGTGGAAGGCGTTCGTGTCGACCTGTTGCGAGTTCTCCGTCCCATCATCATCCCCCTTTTCCATCACGGGGCCAGGTGATGGCGGGCCACGGACGGACTGGAGGATCTCTCGCCGGGTCAAGCGGATGTCGCGAAGCTGTGGAGAGAGTCTCTGGCTCGTTCGCGGCCCGCCGTGTCAAATCGGGTCCTTCTCAATCCCGATGTGAACGACACTAGAAACCCGAAGGGAGGGGGCACAAGAACTTAACACCCCCTCGTCAGAAAAAAGACGACATTGGGGATCGGTCAAGAATGCACGCTCTAGCTGGCAGTGTGAGACGACTCGGGAGGCGTCCCAGGTTGAACGGGAACATCTGCCGTAGTCGCATCACCTTGTGGCAAAGGGATTTGCGGAGCCGTTTCGAGTGAGCCCCGAGGCGGATCGGACCGCATCGCCAGTTGCCGGTCGAGCCGGCGACCCCAGACCACGTAGTGGAAGGACAGGTACCCCCCCCCCAACACAATCGCAGCCAGGAACGCGAAGATCAGCAACTGGTTGAAAACCAGGGCCAGGATCGCCATCAGTCCGCCCGCAACCAGCACCAGTCCCAGCAACGCGACCATGGTAGCCATGTCACGGGCCCGCTTCTCACGCGGACCGACAGGCCCGGTTGCCTCCGGCGGGGGCAAAAGATCTTCGGGCGTCAGGCGATCGGGCGATTGTCCCTCGGACATCACTTCGCCTCCAAAAGTTCCCGCAGCCGGCGGTGCCTGTGAGCAAATCCACTGGTGAGCGAGGCTTCGATTCGCGGGGCAGTCAACAGCAAGCCGGCGAGGCCGGACGGTGGTTCGAAATTCACTTCCTCGACCAACTCGACCAACTCCTCGCCTGGAACGATACGCCGCTGGTGCACCCAGGCACCCAGTGGTCCGCTGATCATCGTCTCGGTGAACGACACGGGCTCTTCGAAAGCGGTGACCTCGTAGGTCAGCCTCTGCGTGGGGCCGAACCCGTCAAGATCGACGACCAGCTGGCTACCCAGTTCGAGTCGCTCGGGACTTTCGATCACCTCCAGGGGCGTCTCCGGCGGCATGATGCCGGCCAAGTGAGCCGGGTGGACGATGTAGTCGAAAAGTTGCTCGGCTGTTGTGGCCAGGGCGACTCGAGCTTCGAACGTGGGCATGCCATTTCTGGTCGGCTGGGGCAGGGATCGCCGCCGATGGTCAACCGACCGCGGCGCTGCGAACATGGTAGGAGGAACACCGACCCGGTGAAAGGCGCTGCAGCCGACGACGGAACTCGCGATGACGACCTGCATTCCCCCCGATGTGCTGAGGCGGTGCCTGGTCCTGGCCGGGCCGACGGCCTGTGGCAAGACGGGACTGTCGCTTGAATGGTCCGAGGTGACCGGCGGTGAGATCGTTGCGATGGACTCGATGTCGCTTTACCGCGGCATGGACATCGGCACGGCCAAGGCGACAGCAGCCGAACGGGCCCGCACCCCTCATCACCTGCTCGACATCCTCGACCCGCACCAGGACTTCAGCCTGGCCGATTACGTCTCCACCGCGGCGAAGGCGTGCCGGCAGATAATCGACAACGGCCGGGTGCCTCTGTTCGTCGGCGGCACGGGACTCTATCTCCGTGGAATTCTGCGTGGTGTTTTCGACGGCCCTCCCGCCGACTGGACAATCCGGGAACGTCTCGAGGCCGACGCGGCCAAACAACCGGAAGGATGGCTGCTCGCGGAACTCGAAAAAGTCGACCCGGACACCGCGGCGCGACTCCATGCCCACGACACCCGTCGATTGGTGCGAGCACTGGAGGTCTTCGAGTTGACCGGGCAGCCTCTCTCGGCACAGCAAGCCGAGGGACCAGCCGACAACGATGTTCGACCACAACAGGTCACGTGGTTGTCGCCTCCCAGGGAGTGGCTCTACGAGCGGATCAATCGGCGGGTGGACCACATGCTCGCGGACGGGCTGGTCGAGGAGGTCCGTGGACTGCTCGACAGCGAACCACCACCGGGCCGTACCGCACGACAGGCCCTGGGATACAAGGAGATCATCGATCACCTCGAAGGACGTGCCTCACTGGAAGAGGCCGTCGATACGATCAAACGGCACACGAGACGATTCGCCCGCAAACAGACCACGTGGTTCCGCAACCTCGAAGAATGCCGGGAAATGGAGATCCACGGGACGGAAAGTCCGGGAGAAATGGTCGAGCGTTTGGCCGCAGGCTGACACCTCAAACAAAAAAAGGGCCGGCCCCACACCATCGGTGGAACCGGCCCTCGTACGTTCAAACGCCAATCAGGCGTCCTTTTTCTTCTTCTTCTTCTTGCCCTTCTTCTTCTTGGGCAACTTGGCCTTCTGCTCGGCGGTCAGAATCTCGACGAACTTGGCCCGGGCAGCTTTCTGGACATCCTGCCGCTTCTTGGTCAGTTCCTTCATCTTCGCCTTCTGGTCGTCGGTAAGGTTCAACGCAGCCTGGATCGCTGCGTTCCTCGCCTTACCCTTCACGCCATCGGCCTTCGCCTTCTTGTTCGCGGCATTACGAGCTTGCCGCTGTTCCTTGGTGATCACTCCGTTGACCGCCTTCTGGACCTCGGCCAACTTCGGACCGAATTCCTTGTTGATCGCAGCAACCTGCTTCTTCTGATCGTCGGTCAACGTGATGCTCTTGGGCACCCTGACCGCGACAGGCGCCTTGCGGCCCTTCTTCTTTTTCTTCTTCTTCTTTTCCTCGGCGGCCATGGCCGGCATTGCCAGCACAACAGCGAGTGTCAGGACCAAAAGTCCTTGCAGTGTCCGCTTCATGATCAGTTCCTCTCGGTGTGAATCGGGCCGTGCGACCCTACTGTAAAAAATCGAGCCGCCCCAATGGCTCGGAATCCGCTACGCAAACAACTTGTCGATCACCGCTCCGTCACGAACGATCATAACCGGTCGTCCGGTCTTCGTGTGATACTCCTTGGTGTGGTCGATGCCGAGGTTGTGATAGAACGACGCGGCGGCGTCCGAGGGTGAAATGGCCTCGTTCGCCGGACCGGTTGCCTTGTCATCGCTCGCACCGATCACCTGGCCGCCCTTGACGCCTCCGCCGGCCATCAACATGGTCATGCACCGCGGATAGTGGTCGCGGCCGCCGGGTGTGGTTCTATTGTTGATCTTCGGCGTCCGCCCGAACTCGCCGGTCACGAACACGGCCGTCCGCTCGAGCAGTCCCCTCTGTTCCAGGTCACCGAGCATCGCGGCCACGGCCTGGTCGAAGGGGGGCAGCAACTTGTCCTTCAGTTTCGGGAAGTTGTCGCGGTGAGTATCCCAGCCGCCGGTCGAAACGGTGACGAAACGCACGCCGCTTTCGACGAGCCGGGTGGCCAACAGGCAGCTCTGTCCGAACGGCGATTCGCCATAGGTCTCGGACCGGGCCGCCGGCTCCTTGCCGATGTCGAACGCCTCGCGGGCCTTCTTTGATGTGATCATCGAGTAGGCCTGCCGGCTGAACTTGTCGAGACCATCCAGCAGTTGGTTGTCTTTTTCGATGCTCGAGAAAGTGGTATCGAGATCCTTCAGAAGCCCCTGCCGCTTCTCGACGTCGGTGATCGTCAGGCCGTTGGCCAGGGCGATCCCGCGGACGGTGAACGGCCGCCCCTTCTTCGGGGTCTCCCCGGTGTTCAGCGGAGCGTACTTGACGCCCAGAAATCCGGCCTTCTGGCGGGTGTTGGGAATCGCCACGAACCCGGGCATGTCGATCGAGCCGGGACGCTCCTTGGTCACCACCGCTCCGTAACCCGGATACTCCAGTGACGCCAACGGCCGCGTGCCGGTGTTGATGTACTCCTGTCCCAGGCGATGAGCCCCCAGGGTGTGGCTGACGCCTCGCAGAATCGTGTACTTGTCGGCACACGCGGCCAGTTTCGGCAGGTGTTCACTGATCTCGATCCCCTCGACGTTGGTCTGGATCGGGTTGAACAAGCCGCGATATTCCTCGGGCGCGTTCGGCTTCAGGTCGAACGTGTCCATGTGCGAGGGACCACCTGGCAGGTTGACGAAGATCGCCGAGGTCGCCTGACCGGCCTGAACGGCGCCGGCCGAGGCCAGGCGGAGGTAGCTCGAGAGACCGAGACCGGTCGTGCCCAGCACGCCGACCTTCAGGAAATCTCGCCGTTTCACGCCGTCACAGGTTGTGTGCAAAGCCATCGTTGTCGTCCTTTCCGTTCCCGGAGTCCCGGGATGATTTCCGTTGGTGATCCTGGTTGCCGTCGTGGGCCAATCGGCCTCGCGGCGGCTAATGGTTGACGATGAATTCCTTGGTGTTGAGCAGTGCCCAGAGCAGGTCACGCAGCCCCTGGGTGGTGTCCTCGGCCCCCTCGACGTATCCCCGCGAACGGGACAGTTCCCGATCGTCGGGATATCGACTGAGCGTTCTCAGGAACGCCTGCTTGACGATGGCGGTCGAATCCAGGTCGGCCACCTTTTCGCCGGCCGTCTTGGCCACCGGACGATTGCGGGTCAGCCGGGCCAGGTCCGACTGCATGTCACGGATCCGCTCGCCCAGGATCTGGATCTTCTTCCGGTCCTTGGCCTTGCGGGCCGCCGCCTGCTCCCGGCGGAGCCCCTGCAGTTTCTTGCTCAGCTTCTGCATCTGGGGAGTCGCCTTCCTGCGTGATTGACGCACCGGCTTGATCCCCAGTTGCCCGGTGACCTGGCTGATCCAGCCCTCGCGGTTGGAGGTGATCAACTGCAGCGTGTCGCTGTCATTCTGCAAGAAGACGGTCTGCAACAGGCTTGGCTCGTTCGAGCGATCACAGTCGCAGTTGCTTTCCCGTGTCGAGCGGCCGAAGACCGACAGGGCGTAGCCGGGGCCCTTGCGGGCGTTGAGTCGCCGACCGGACCCGGCGATAGCGATCGCCCGTCCCTCGAGTTCCTGCTTCATCTCCTGGCCACGTTCGTCCGAAGCGGTCGCCTGCTGGATCGCGTCGTAGGCCACCTCGGCAGGCATGCGGCGAGGGATCGAATGGCTGAAGTTGC
>Ga0310344_10002670_pt1 | contig 13374 bp, 14 predicted proteins | sample HC15DNA20200_MG_FD_203801 | JGI IMG/M metagenome (GOLD analysis project Ga0310344, IMG submission 203801) | Marine microbial communities from station ALOHA, North Pacific Subtropical Gyre - HC15-DNA-20-200_MG | ecosystem: Environmental > Aquatic > Marine > Oceanic | place: Pacific Ocean: North... | reverse complement strand
TGACTGGAATTTCTAGACTAGGACCTAGCATCAGAACAACTAGAATAGGTATAGACTTTACAGCTTTTGTTATTGGAGTTCTAATGGGAGGTTCCTTTGGTTATGGAACTATAATTATGGTTATATTTGTAGGACCAATAGTACAAATTTCTATGAAGAAATTCAATAAAGGAGATCTATACTCTTTATGAATTTATATCGTTGATAGAGAATCTAAACCTATTAATAGATAGAGTCTTTGAACATAAGAAGCAAGTAAGTATACTCTGTCTAGAGTAAGAAGTATACCGAGTATGACAAGGATAGACCCTGAAATATATATTGAGTATCGAGATAAAGAACGAACAAACTTATTTTTTAATGTAATAGTTCCATAAGTAATTGATAAAACAATAAAAGGTACCCCCATACCAATTGAATAAAAAATTAACAAAATTAGACCTTCTCTTATTGTCTCTGTACTAGAAGAAAGAGTGAGTAATGCAGCTAGAACAGGACCTATGCACGGTGTGAACCCAAATGCAAATGCAACACCGACCAAAAGACTTTTAAGGTTTAAATTAGAGAATGGAATATCCCAAAATTTTATTGATGATTTGAAAGAAAATAAAGGGAGCATTAGGGATAGTCCAAAATAAATCACCAATAGCCCAGCAATAAATTTATAGGTATTTAAATTTCGGTATAAAAGTGAGCCAATTGAAGAAGCAACAGAGGCCAAACTCACAAAAACAAAAGAAAATCCGGTTACAAAAAAAAGAGAACCCTTGAGTCTTAAAAATGAATTTTCTATATTTTGATTAGTGATAATTGCATAATACGCGGGAACAAGTGGAAGAATACATGGTGAAAAAAATGAAAGGATACCAAAAATAAATGCTACTGATATATTTAATTCCATAAGATCATCTCAAATAGCTGTCTTTCCTTTATATCCACATCGGTTAAAATAGAAACACTTGTGGCATTTTGGTTTTCTTGCATCGCAATATTCACGCCCAAACTGAATGAATCTCATTGATATGTTGCTCCATTCCTTTTCTGGATAAATTTTTTTCAGATCTTCTTCTATTTTTATAGGATCTTTATAGTTTTTTGTGAGACCAATTCGATACGAGATCCTCATAACATGAGTATCAACAGCAATTGCTGGTTGATTATAGATTTCAGCCATATAAACAGATGCTGTTTTACGACCTACACCAGGTAGCTTTACCAACTCTTCAATTTCTGTAGGAATTACTCTATTATAATCTTTAATCAATATTTTAGAGAGACTCTTAATGTTCTTTGCTTTCTGTTTAAAGTATCCACATGAATAAACCATTTTTTCTATAGATCTTATATGTGCTTTTGAGAGACTGTCCATGTCAGGGTAATTCTTAAATAAAGTTTTTACACTTTTATTTACATTTTCATCAGTTGTTTGGGCTGAAAGAACTGTAGCTACAAGTAACTGAAAAGGTGTATCATATACTAAATATGTTACACTTTCAGGATACAATTTCTTCAATCGATTGTAAAAAAATCGACCCTCTCTCAATATCTTTTTATTTACCATAAACAAAAATAATTCTACTATTCTCTCATTGTGAAATTAACCAGGAATTATAAATATAAGATAGCACTTATTTTATCTGCTTTTTTATTCGGAACTACTTTCTTAGTAGTGAAAAACCTATTAACTACTATGACCTCATCTAATATTGTATTTTGGAGGTACGTTCTTGCATCAATACTATTTTTAATTGCTGGAGGAATCCCCGACAAAGAAACTAGTAAGGATGCCCTACCCTTGGGCATTTTCTTGTGGCTTGGTTACATACTCCAAACTGAGGGGTTGGTTACAACCTCAACTATTAACTCAGGCGTCATAACAGCTTTTTATATTGTCCTTACTCCACTTTTTGCAAGATTTTTTCTAAATAAAAAACTGACCCCCAAAACAGCTCTTAGGTGTTCTATTGGTTTTACTGGTATAGTTCTAATATCTTATACCGCTGGAGCAATTGTTATTGGAAATGTAATGACGATAGCGTGCGCTGCAAGTTACGCTTTACACATAGTTTTTGTACAAAAAAACCTAAAGAACCATAATATTTTTCAATTAATGTTCATCCAGTCTCTAATAGGCTCTATCCTCTGCATACCTTTCATCAGTCATTCATCATTCTTTCCACCTTTACCAGCAATTAAATATCTTGTATTCTTAGGTTGCGCAGTAAATTTTGGTGCTTTTTTCTTACAACTTCTAGGACAAAGGAAGGTTGAAGCTTCAAATGCAGCGCTTCTACTTAGCCTAGAAGGGGTCTTTGCAACATTGCTAGGAATTTTCTTTGTAGGTGAAAATCTTAGTTTTATTAATTGGATTGGTGTATTTCTTGTTTTTGTAAGTATTTACCTGGTTATATCTGAAAAATAATTACTTGGTTAAATAATTTTGTACATGCATACATATTCGTAAAAGACCTATCAATAGAAAAAATATCCCTACCAATTGAACATACAATTTTGGACCTTCAGAAAAACTTATATAGCAAATTGTTAATTCACTGCAAAGGCCGTAGCCTGTTCCTCCTCTTGCGAAATCGTATATAATTGCAAGAGGATAAGCAAGAATTGCTAATAGACATAAAAGAATAGTAAATACTATTATTCTTAACAAGAGCATATTTTGACAATAGCATTGAATGGAACAAAACGTGAAAGTTAAATTAGTTAGTTACTCAAAACCAACTGAATTCTTTAAAGATGAAGGGATAGTTGATGCACAAGAGCTAATTGCATACTGTGCAAGAGTATCGAATCCATCAAATCAAATGAACACAAAAACTAGTGAAAAACTGATTAAATATTTAATCAAGAATGCTCACTGGTCTCCATTAGAAATGGTTAGCGCCTGTTTAGAGATTGAGACAACCAGAGACATAGCAAGACAAATATTAAGACATAGATCTTTTAGTTTTCAAGAATTTAGTCAAAGATACGCTAATCCTGTTGATGACTTAGATTTTACTATAAGGGAAGCTAGACTCCAGGATGAAGAAAACAGACAAAACTCTATAGAAACAGATGATCAAGAATTAAAGGACCAATGGGTTGATCTGCAAAATAATGTTATAACTACTGCTAAAGAAGCCTACCTATGGGCGATAGATAATGGGATAGCAAAAGAACAAGCAAGAGCTGTACTCCCAGAAGGGAATACTGTAAGTAAGTTGTACATGAATGGAACTATAAGAAGTTGGATACATTATATACAATTACGATCAGATAATGGTACTCAGAAAGAGCATATGGATATAGCATTAGCTTGTGCAGAAGTAATCAATGAAATATTCCCAATGGGTTCTGAACTTAAAGCTAATTAATTATCTAATTTAATCTTCAGTATAAGTTCGTCATTAGTAACTTCAATATCAGCATCAGCAATAATAGAAAAGTCTATTAAATCTACCTCTGCTTGTTTTATAAAGGCATTGCGCTCATCTCCTCCAACAGGAGGCATAGCTCTCTTCCTGACTGCATTCGCTCTTTCAGTAAAACGTTTCTGAAACTCTTCAGTATTAAAAATTGTCATAATCTATTTAATTAGATAATAATGAGTAGACTTCCTGTTGTAAATTTGTAGATTTCTTGATTCTTACAGATTTTAATTCAAGTAACTTTATTCCTTCATCAGTTGTGATTTCTAGTTCTACATTAGAGTTTCCGGGATGCCTCTCAAAAACTTCTTTTAACATAACTAATTTATCTTTACCTAGATCTCCTTCGGAAACAGTTATCCTTAATGGAGAACTATCATGACTTAAAGTTAAAGTCTCAGGATTTACAATTTGAATGTCTGATGCTCTTAAAGTATTCTCACCTCCCCCAACATAAATTCCTGAAATCTTAAGATACAGTGCGTCGTCAAATTCACTATTATATTTATCAACAAGTTTATTAAAGATTAAAACACCAGTTGAACCAGTATTATCTTGTAGGTCTAATTGGATCCATGGATTTCCTCTTCTAGAAATTCTTTTTTGGACATTTGAAATCATACCAGCAATTACTACACTGATTTCTTGATCTTCATCTATCTCTAGTAACTCTATGATTTTATGTGATGACTCTGATAGAAGTGCTTCCCCATAACCTTCTAACGGATCTTCACTAACAAAAAAACCTAACATTTCTTTTTCTCGATCAAGCTTCTCATTTTTATCCCAGTCAGTTGTACCAAAATCAGAATTTTTATTAGGATTACTATCTACTTCAAACAAGGACTCTTGATTTCTATTCTTCTCTTCTCTTTTATTCTTTGCTCTTTCTTGAAGAATTGGGATTGATTCATATATAGCTTTTCTTGAAATGTTGAAAGAGTCGAATGCTCCTCCCTGAGCTAATGCTTCTAGACTTCTTTTATTTAAGGCTCTAGCATCCATTCTTTCAATAAAATTATCGATAGAATGAAAATTCTCAATATTCCTTTCTTCTATAATTTTTTCAGCTGTAACATCTCCTACATTTCTAATTGCTGAAATGCCAAAAATGATTTCTTTATCAACAACAGTAAAATCTATATCACTTTTATTTATATCAGGAACTGAAATATTTAGTCCTAAATCTTTGACTTCACTTAAAAACTTAGATGTCCTATCTTTATCTCTTTTTACTGCTGTTAAGCAAGCTGCTAAATATTCTTCAGGATAATGAGCCTTTAAGTATGCAGTTTGATATGCTAATAAAGCATAAGGTACTGAGTGACTTTTATTAAATCCATACCCAGCAAAATATGCAATGTCATCGAATAACTCAATAGAAAATTCTTCAGAGTATCCGTTGTTTGTAGCGCCGGTAACGAATTTTTCCCTTTGTTCTTCCATAATTTTAGGTAATTTTTTTCCCATTGCTTTTCTTAGATCATCTGCTTCTGCAAGGTCAAAATTGGCAACAATCTGTGCTATCTCCATGACCTGTTCTTGGTAAATCAGAATCCCGTATGTCTCTTCAAGAATTTTTTTGAGGTTTTTATGCATGTATTCTATTTGTTTCCTTCCGTTAGCTCTATCAGCGTAATCTGTGTGCATTCCTGCCCCTAAAGGACCAGGCCTGATAAGAGCTACTAGAGCAACTATATCCTCAAATCTTTTTGGCTTTAAAGACCTTGCTAATGATTGTGCTACACGACTTTCTAATTGAAAGATTCCAGTCATCTGCCCAGAAGAGAATATGCTCAAAGTTTTTTGATCATCCAATGGGAGATTATCAATATCAAGATCAGGATTGTCTATGAGCTCGCAGCATCTATCTATTATGGAAAGGTTAGTCAGCCCCAAGAAATCCATCTTTAACAAACCGAGTTTTTCGACTGAATACATTTCATACTGAGTAACTAATTCTGCATTTTCCCCTTTTTTCTGAACAGGAAGATAATTGGTAATTGATTCGGGAGAAATCACTATTGCTGCAGCATGTATCCCGTCTTGTCTTCTAAGACCCTCTAGGCCGAGAGCAATATTAATAACTCTTTTGCTTTCTTCATTGTTCTTATATTCTTTTCTAAAATCAGAAGAACCTATGTAGAATTCCTTTCCATACGGAGTCTCTTCTGACATATCATTTAAACACTCCGAAATCGTTGCAGTAGTTCCTAAAATAGGTTGCGGCATAAGTTTTGTTATTTTATCTCCAACTGAAAAAGGTAAGCCTAATACTCTTGCCGAATCTCTTATTGCTTGTTTAGCTTTAATTGTCGCAAATGTAACAATGTGAGCTACTCTATCGCTACCATACTTGTCTATTGCATAATTAATGACATCTGTTCGATATCTTTCATCAAAATCCATATCAATATCTGGAAGTTCGCGTCTTCCTTTATTTAAGAATCGTTCAAAAAGTAGACCGTACTTGAGAGGATCAACTTTTGTGATATTAAGACAATATGAAACTATTGATCCTCCTGAAGAACCCCTTCCTGCTCCTGTTCTTATATTGTTTGCTTGAGCGAACTCAATCAAGTCACATACAATAAGAAAATATGATGAGAAGCCCATTGATTTGATAACATCTAATTCATACTCTATTCTGTCTTTTACTTTAGAAGAGTAACCTTTCCCATATTTTTCTTTAGCACCCTTATTAACTTTTTCTCTAAGATATTCATCTGGGGTTAGTTTAGTTTCTACTGGGAAGTCAGGAAGCAAGTACATTTCAGTGTTTATGTCGTAATTGATCCTGTCTGCAATTCTAACAGTGTTAGAACAAGCATCGGGGAATTCTTCTATTGGGAAAAGATCATACATCTCTTCTGTTGTTTTAACGTAATATTCTTCGCCCTCAAATCTAAATCTTGTCTCATCATCTATAAGTGCATTTGTTTGAACACATAGTAAAGCATCATGAGCTGCAGATTGATCTTGTGATACATAATGAGAATCATTTGTAGCCACAATAGGAGCATTTATTTCTTTTGATATTGAAATCAAGTCAGGAAGTACCTTATCTTGTGCGTCTATACCATGCTTCATTACTTCAATAAAGTAATTATCTTTACCAAATATGTCTTGATATTTTTTTGCTTTTTTTATTGCTTCTTCAAAATCTCTTTCGCTATCAATGTTCCCTTCCTCTGATACTGAATCTGGCCCTAAGAGCTGTGAGACTTCCCCACCAAGACATCCGGAAAGGCCTATGAGCCCCTTTGAATATTGAGATAAAAGTTCGTAATCTATCCTTGGTTTGTAGTAATAACCTTCTGTGTACGCTTTGCTAGCTAGCTCAATCAAGTTCTTATACCCCTGGTCTGTTTCTGCTAAGATCGTTAAGTGATACCTTATATTATCTTCTCGACTTGGCTTTTCAAATCTACTGCCTGGAGTTAAATAAGCCTCGTATCCAATTATTGGTTTTACTTCCTCCTTTTTGCATAATTGGTAAAATTCAAGAGCTCCATACAAATTCCCATGATCTGTAATAGCAGCTGCTTTTTGATTATTTTCTTTTACTTTTGAAATATACTCATTAATCCTTGAAGCTCCATCAAGCATTGAGTACTCAGTATGAGCATGAAGGTGAACAAAAGAATTATCCATACTTATAATTATGCCACTTAGTTCAAAAACAAATTTCTATTTATACAAATTTTCTAGATAACCTGGAAGAGACTGTTCGTAGGAATAGTCTCTTCCTTTGCTCTTGAACTCTAGCCTGTAAGCATGAAGTCCTATCGTAGAATCAGGGATTTCCTTATTACTAGAGGCACCATAAAGTGTGTCATTAATTATAGGATTTCCTATATATGATAAGTGTGTTCTAATTTGGTGAGTTCTACCTGTAATCAAATTTACATCAAGTATAGAATGAGAATCTGTACTAGAAATAACCTTATACTCCGTAACAGAAGACCTCCCTCCTTTAAGAACTTTCTTTTTACCCCTCTTTCTTGGATCAATGCCAATAGGTGCATCAATCCTTCCCTTAATGCTTTCTGCCTTATTCTCTACAAAAGCAAAATAATTCCTTTTGATATTACGATCACTCAATTCATGCTTCAAACTCTTATATACTGTTTCTTCATAAGCACAAAGTAAAAGTCCAGAAGTAGGCTTATCAAGTCTATGAACAATGCCCTCTCTACCCTTCTCTCCCCAGTCCTTGATTTCAGGATGTATAAAAAGCAAATGGTCTAATAGGGAAGGTTCTTCACTATTAGTATTTGGAGGATGCGTTAGAAGCCCTCCGGGCTTGTAAAAAACGACGAATCCGTCCCTTTCGTCAATTATCTCAGAAGTAAATTTAATTTCTATTTTTGTTCCTAAATTCATTAATTAATAATAAAATTAGCCCGGTTGTGATCAGTGTATCTGCAACATTAAAATTTGGTATAGGACCTAAAACAAAAAAGTCAGTAACTTTTCCTCCATTCCCAATAAACAATCCATATCCACGTTCTAGTAGATTACCAAGGGCTCCACTTAAAACAAGGATTAGTGGGATCGTAGTTAATGATTCACTGCTATTTACAATCTCTTTCACTAACCAAACTAAAACACACAATGATAAGATAAATGTATATCCGGCTCTATCTCTAAATAGACCTAACGCTATCCCAGTATTATATGTTAAATCAAGACCGATAAACCCGTTTAAAAAATAATAATCAGCAACAAGATTATTATTTACATAATACTTACTTCCAAGGTCTATAAAAGTAAGAGGTAAGATTAAAAAGTAATACTTCTTAAAGATTATGTTTCCTTGAGGTTTGCGCATTCTTTGCATAGAGTAACATATGGTAGGGCATCAAGACGCGTAACAGGTATCGGATTAGAGCACATATCGCAATCACCATATTTTTTCTTTTTCATCAGTTCAAGAGCGTGCTCTACTTGAGTTAAAATATGTCGAGTATTCTCATCTAGTGTTAATTCTTTCTCAAGTTCAAAAGCCATTGAGCCCCCGTCCGCAGTAGTTGGATCGGGGCTACGATCGGATGAAGCTTCTGATAGTCGACTGTTCTCTCTCTCTTCTTGGTGTTTTGCAAGTATAGATGAGAGCTCGCCTTTTTCAGCGATAAGCTTCTTCTTTAACCTATTTATTGTTGTGTCTGATAATTTCCTTGTCATTTTTTTTTTTAATATTAATGGATAAATCGTACCAGATAATTATAAATTTTCACGTAATTTTAATTACATTTTTGATGAATTAAACATTAATTATTGAGTTAACATATATTCTGTGAAGTACACAATTATAATTAAATAGTATGACAGCTAAAACAGTTGTCACCCTTGCAATGCAAGGGTTTTTTTAAAATAATGTTTAATAAGGTAGAGTCAAATATAAATCTTTCTTCAAATGAAGAAAGCATATCTAAATTTTGGGATGAAAATAACACATTTCTAAAATCAATTCAATCAAGAGACAAAAATAATCCATTTAGGTTTTACGATGGCCCTCCATTCCCAACAGGTTCTCCACACTATGGGAATCTACTTGCAGGTGTTATAAAAGACATTGTTCCTAGATATTGGACAATGAGGGGTTACTACGTAGAGCGAAGATTTGGGTGGGATGTACATGGCCTTCCAATTGAAATGGAAGTTCAGTCGAAACTTGGCCTAGAGGACCCAAGCGACATAGAAGAATATGGCATTGATAAGTTTAATGAGACATGTAGACAACAGGTGCAAACAAATACTGAAAACTGGGAAAGAATAACAAGGAAAATCGGTCGCTGGGTTGACTTTGAGAATGACTATAAAACAATGGATCTAAGCTTTATGGAAAGTGTATGGTGGGTTTTTAAAGAGTTATGGGATAAAGGATTAGTTTACCAAGATTTTAAAGTTCTTCCCTATTCATGGGCAGCCTCTACTCCATTATCAAATTTTGAAGCAAATATGGATTATAGAGAAGTAGAAGATCCTTCCATTTTCTTTACTTTAACAATAAGAGACGATTACAAAAAAGCAAAGAAAGGTGACAGGCTATTAGTATGGACGACTACCCCTTGGTGCATACCAGGTAACTTAGCAGTTGCTATAGGTAAAGATATCAAATATGTTAGAGCTGAGTCTGATTCAAAAATATATTGGTTAGCAGAAGAACTAATCGCTGCCTTAGAGAGCCCTAAAATACTAGATTCATGTAAAGGATCTGACCTAATTGGGTCTAGATATATACCAGCATTTGATGAATACGAAGAGGAATATAGCAATGGCGCATTTGTTGTTATTCATAGTGATGATACTAACACTGAGTCTGGATCTGGTCTGGTTTCACAAGCACCAGCATATGGTGAAAGCGACTTTTATGCTTTAAAGAATGCAAACGTCCATGTATTAAAAGACCCAGTAACAATGTCAGGTAAATTTGATTCCACATTTAAAATTCTTGAAGGCCTTTTTGTTAAAGATGCAGATAGCCCAATAATTGAACACCTTGATAAAAGAGATGCTTTATATTCACAAACCAGAGAGAATCATTCCTATCCATATTGTTGGAGAACAGGAACTCCTTTGATTTATAAAGCTATACCAACATGGTTTGTTAGCGTAGAGAAAATAAAAGAAAGAATGGTCGAATTAAATCAAGATACTCACTGGGTACCAGGTTTTATTGGAGAAAAAAGATTTTCCAACTGGCTGGGTAATGCTAGAGACTGGGCAATAAGTAGAAACAGATATTGGGGTAGTTGCATTCCTGTTTGGGTGAATGACAAAGATCCTAATGATAAAATATGCATAGGATCAATAAAAGAACTAGAAACCCTATCCAATGAGAAAATAACTGACCTTCATAGACATTACTTAGATTCAGTAAAAATATCTATTGACGGGAAAAGCTATACAAGAACTTCGGAAGTGCTAGATTGCTGGTTTGAATCTGGAGCAATGCCATATGCATCACAACATTATCCATTTGAAAATGTTGAACAATTTAATAAAGAATTTCCAGCTGATTTTATAGCTGAAGGCCTAGACCAAACAAGAGGGTGGTTTTATACCTTAACAGTATTAGCAGTTGCTTTATTTGACTCAGTTGCGTTCAAAAATTGCATAACTACTGGCATGATTCTTGCTGAAGATGGAAGGAAGATGAGTAAAAGCTTGAAGAACTATCCTGATCCTGAAGACTTATTGAAAACTTATGGAGGAGACGCTCTTCGTGCTTATCTAATTAATTCACCAGTTGTGAGAGGCGAACCTCTTAGATTTTCAGAAGATGGAGTAAAAATTGTAACAAGATCAGTCATTCTTCCTTTTTGGAATGCGTATTCATTTTTTTCAAATTATGCTGTTGCTGATTCAATAACAATAGATGATCTTGATAAAGCTCCTAAACTTGCTGATAGAGACTTCATGGATAAGTGGATAATTTCTACTCTCCAATCTCTTATAAAAGAAGTTAATGACAAAATGGAAGATTACTATCTATATGAAATTGTTCCACCTTTAATTTCTTTTATTGATGAGTTAACTAATTGGTATATTAGAAGTAATCGTAGAAGGTTTTGGAAAGAAAAAGGTGAAGATGATGCAGATAAGATGGCAGCATTTGCGACCCTTCATGAAGTATTGATTACTTTTTCTAAAACAATGGCACCAATACTCCCATTTATATGCGAAACAATTTATAGAAATTTAAATGGAGACATAAATAAGAGTGTACACTTACAAGACTTCCCAGAGTCTGATAAAAAATTGATTGATAGAAACTTAGAGAATAATGTGATGCATGCCAAAAATATTATTAAATTAGGAAGAACAATTAGACTAGATACTCAAACCCCTAACAGACAACCATTGAAAGAACTCATAATAATTACTAGTGAAGACGAAATTATATCCTCAATCCCGTTTACTAAAGATTTAATAATGAAAGAGTTGAATGTAAAGAAAATTTCTATAGACAAAAATGAAAAAAAATGGGTTAAGCTTTCATGCAAACCTGATTATGCGATACTTGGACCAAAATATGGAAGTGAAATAGAAAAAATTGCTATATTTGTTAACAACTTATCCCAGCAAGAAATAAGAAAATTCGTTGAAAAAGGAAAGATTAGCATGGAAAAAACTATATTGTCACTGAATGATTTCTTGATCACGAGAGAACCAATAGAAGAAGCGAGTCTTAATATAAAGAGTTCTACTAATTTTTCTATTAATCTATCAACAGAATTTGATCAAGATCTTGAAGCAGAAAGAATAGCAAGGGAATTCATTTCATTAATACAAAAAATGAGAAAAGAACAAGGATTGGACATAACTGATAGAATAAGCATTCTATTTAACTCAACAGAGATTAAAATATCCAATGCTATAAAAGAAAACCAAGCCTACATTTGCTCTGAAACGTTATGTACAAATTTTGAATTCGTATCAACAAATCCTGATAAAAAATTACTTAAATATGAAATATTCGTTTCTATGAACAAACAAGAACATAAAGATAAGGTCTGAGAAAGTTTATACCGAAAATTAAAATCAGAGGAGAAAGGTCAATACCTGCACCTCCAAACCTCAAAGGAGGTATGTATCTTCTTATAGGCGATAATAACCTATTGAATACTGTGTCGAGGGTAACTTTAATTTGACCTATAGGATGAGTAGTGGGCACCTGCACCCAACTTAATATAATCCATGCAAATAAACCATAATAAAAAAATCTAAAGAATAAGTCTAATAATAAACACATACTCATAATTTATATCATACTCTATATAGACCAAGTTCCTGTAGACGTTCTCGTTCGCCAACGGAAAGTACAGCTTCTTTAGGTTTAATTAAATAAACTCCATCAGTATGAATTATCCGTAAACTTGATTTCGCCATATAAACCATCCCCATAACAAAATCAATAATCCTTCTTCTTTCTGAAGTTTCATTTATATCTCTAAGATCTAAAGCTACAATTCTAGATTCCCTAATCACTTCTCCTAAACTTTCAACTTCATTAAAAGTTCTTAAAGCTTTGATCTCAACCTCTTCACTCACAGGATGAACTAAAACATCGTTGAGCAAATCATCGTTGAATCTTTGATCTGAAAGCGGGGCTGAAGAAGGTTCTTTTTCATCTAAATCGGCTTTTTCCATATCAATCCTTCTTGGAGCCCTAAGCCCAATAGCAATCAGGAAATTATTAAACATACTCATTCTGTAAATATTTTAGTACCTAGTCTAATAACAGTTGCGCCATATCTTATTGCTTCTTCATAATCATTAGACATACCCATTGATAAAGCTCCTGAATAATGTGAATATGTATTTATTAGTTCATTATTTATATCTTTCATTGAGGAAAATGATGAATTCTCTGTGTCTACTTTTTCATTTTTTCTAATACACATTATTCCCTTTGGAAGCTTATAGTGACTGTTTGCAAAATCAAATAATTCTCCTACTTTCTCTATTTCTATCCCTGATTTCGATTCTTCCATATCTACATTAATTTGTATGTAATACTCTCCATCCCAGTGAGAATCAGATAATAACATTATTTCTTTCTCACGAAATATAGAATGTATTTCATCTGCATATTCCATAATAGATTTTAGTTTTCTAGTCTGTATTGGAGCAATGAATGCGAATATTCCTGATGGGTTTTCTTCTTTTTTCTTCTTCAGTTCATCTACCCTGTTCTCCCCGAAATAATTATGTCCAACATTTAATAGAGTTGCCAGTGATCCAGAGCCTTGATTCTTAGTTACAATCATGATCCTCACTTCTCCAGTTTCACGATTGTATCGCTTTTCTAAATCAGTTATTTCTTTTTGAACTTTTCTTAAACTATCTATAAACATATATAACTATATTGCCTTTTTTCATTGTCTCCTCCTCTGAAAGAAAAGTAATCTTTGTCACATATAGTACAGATACCCAAATC
>Ga0310344_10002668_pt1 | contig 13376 bp, 15 predicted proteins | sample HC15DNA20200_MG_FD_203801 | JGI IMG/M metagenome (GOLD analysis project Ga0310344, IMG submission 203801) | Marine microbial communities from station ALOHA, North Pacific Subtropical Gyre - HC15-DNA-20-200_MG | ecosystem: Environmental > Aquatic > Marine > Oceanic | place: Pacific Ocean: North... | reverse complement strand
TGGAGCCGACATTCTCCAATGTCGTATTGCGCGATGCCGCTTGGGCGGAGGCATCGGATGGCTATCACACCGATGCAGTCAGACTATTTGAGCGTGCCATGTCTCTTGGTCTCGGGGACAGAGTCGTCGGTTCATTCGACAATGTTGGACTATGGAAGGAGCTATTCGGATCAGCACTTGCCCAGGCCAAGGCCGGTGAGATTTCCGCGGCAAAACGTCTTGCAAGCACTGGTACATTCGAAAACGAAGAGTCGACAGATTATGGGTGCAGGTACAGTAATAAGGGGAGCGACTGTTACATCGGTGCATTCGACAACATGCGGGAGAGCCAGAACCCCTGGCGAAGAATTTACCCAGCCGCGACCAATGCAGCGATCCTGCAAGTGGAGGGCCGGTAGGCGGAAGCAGAACCGCTCATTCGGAACAACCTCGAAATCTACCGTAGAGAAATTGGGGACGAGGAGGCACTCGTTTAGTCGCACGGGCGCGAGGCGGAATGGTACGACCTGCACCCAGGCTGAGCTCGCCCACAACCTCATCCAGCAAGGCCGCTTGCTTGAAGCGGAGGTCATTCTTCGCGACGCAATTGCAGGGGCCCTCAAATCTCAAGGCCGCGACTCTAAGGTTACGGCGGTGCTTACCACCGCATTTTCGGAGCTATTGCTGGAGCGCGGGCGGCCTTCAGAGACTGCGTCCCTGCTGAACCAGGTTATCTCAATCTATGACCGGTTGAATACGCCTCGGGATTCGCGGCGGCGCGCGGCAGCGCAATATCTGCTAGCGGCGTCGGATATGCTGCAGGGCGACTAGTCAGCGGCCCACTAAGAATATGAGGCGGTGCGCGAGGCCTTCGCCGGCAACATCGCAACGTTCGAAAAGTATTTCGCAGGCGATACGACTTCACTCCTGACGATGGCTCGGAACGATCCTTCACCACAGACTCGCAGTGAAATCGCCACGGCCCTCGCGCGTTCAATCTCCAACAAGGGTGAAAGCCACTACGATACCGTCGAACTGATCGCGATCGAGGCGATTGTTATCCTGCGATCTGGAGGCGGAGAAAATCAGATCGATCGTCTGCGAACTGCTATCACTAACCTTATGGCGCTTGAGCGGGAGTCGCGTAGCGCGAACACGGTCAAGTTTCTCCGTCGACAACGTCTGAAGACGATCATCGAGTTGTATATCGAGGCTCTGGTAGGCCATGCCGGTGACGGCACTATGCTTGTCGATGCATCGATCGCCTCGGAGTCCTTCGCGCTCGCATCGTTCGCACAGACCCAGAGCATCGATCTGGCATTGGGTAAATCACTGGCGCGCCAATCCGTGGGAAGTGCAGAGTTGCGGCAGCTCATTCGCAACGTGCAGGATGCAGACCTGCGTATCGAGGCGGCTTACGACCTCCTTGCTGCCGCGCTGCGCACTCAACAGCCCGGCTCGACCACAATTGCCGGGCTGCGCGCGGACATCCGGCGTCTCGAACAATCGCGCAGCGCAGTTCAGGCGGATATCGCAGCGCGGTATCCGGATTACATCGCGTTGATCAATCCGCCACCCGTCGCATTGCGCCAAGTCGTGCCGCATCTTTCCGCAAACGACGGAATGATCTCGGCCTACCCCCTGGACCGCAGCACCCTCGTCTGGACTATTCCTGCTACCGGAAGTCCGGCACTCCACGTCGTGCCCCTGTCGCGAAAGGACATCGAAGCTTCAGTCGAGACACTGCGCGCCTCTCTCGACCCAAATGCAACGACCCTAGGCGATATTCCGGCGTTTGATGTCGATGTCTCGCACCAGCTGTTCAAAACGCTCCTGGCGCCCGGTCGGGCACAATGGGGCTCAGCCCGGAACATCATGGTTGTCGCAGGAGGTGCTTTGGGACAGTTTCCCTTTTCGATATTGGTAACCGAACCGGTGAAACTGGGCCCAGAGAAGGGCGAGCCGTTTGCCCGCTACCGCGACATCCCATGGCTGGCACGAAGCCATGCGACGACGGTTGTTCCCTCGGTGACCGCGCTCATCGCTCTCAAGGAAAACCGGCGGCAGACACCGGGGCGGTTGTGATTCGCGGGCTTTGGAAATCCCCGCTTTGGCAGCGGTGCAGTTCGCAGCGCGTCGGTGCCAGTGCGCAAGGCGAGCGGGCTGCTACAGCGACGCAGTGCACCGGCGACGCGCCGTGGGTCCAGCGCTTCGGTTGCTGATCTCGCACCGCTGCCGAATACGGAGGAAGAGATCCGCTCGATCGCGCAAATCCTGAACGCGAACTTCGAGCGCGATGTGTTTCTGGGCGATCGTGCTAGCGAAACGACGGTCAAATCCACTGACCTGTCGAACCGCAAGGTGCTGGTGTTTGCCACGCACGGTTTGTTGCCAGGCGACCTCAATGGCCTGGAGGAACCGGCCCTGGCGCTGACACCCTCAATCTCCAGTGGCCAAAAGGAAGACGGTTTGCTGACGATGGGCGAAATACTCGGCCTGCAGCTCAACGCGGACTGGGTTGTTCTCTCGGCGTGCAATACCGGCGCGGCAGACGGAAAAGGAGTGGAGACGGTTTCCGGTCTCGGTCGCGCGTGATTCTACGCCGGGACCAGGGCACTGCTGGTCACCAACTGGCCCGTCGAGACGACCTCGGCAAGAGAGCTGACGACACAGCTGTTTTCACTGCAAATCGGTAATACGACAACGACGAGAGCAGAAGCTTTACGCCGCGCGATGGTGACCCTGATCGATTCCAGCACGGTAAAGGACGACCGGGGACGCGTTCTATTCAGTTACGCGCACCCGCTCTTCTGGGCGCCCTTCACGATCGTGGGCGACGGCGGCGCTGATGCCCCGTTGGGATAGGTTTCACCCGACCTGTTATGTCCCCTTTTGGTTAATTTTACGCCTCGCGAGCGTGACCGCGCTACGACCAGCCTTACCCTCAACTCGGAAATGCCGGGAACCAAGCTAAATCTATATGGACATTGCCGTCCGAAGCATCGGGTGCCCGTCACGCATATCTCCCGGCGCCCGCGCGCTTAACCTGCCTGCACCAACGCCGCCGCCTTCTCGCCGATCATCAGGGTCGGCGCGTGCAGGGCGGCGTTCGGGATGCGCGGCATGATCGAGGTGTCGGCGACCCGTAGGCCCGCGATCCCGCGCACGCGTAGTTGCGGGTCGAGCACCGCGTCATCTTCCGGGCCCATGGCGCAGGTGCCGCATTGGTGGTAGGCCGTCGCACCGTTGCGGCGGATGTCGGCTTCGAGCGCCGCCATGTCTTGCACGTCGTCGCCGGGGGTCAGTTCGCGCTCGATATAGCGAGCGATCGCCGGTTGGCGGACCATCTCGCGCATCATGCCGACCGCCTTCAGAAGCACGGCCATGTCACGCGGGTCGGTGAAGTAGCCCGGATCGATCTTCGGCGCCTCCATCGGGTCGGCGGAGCGCAGCGTGACCGCGCCGCGGCTGTGCGGCGAGCCCTGATAGATCGTCATGCCGAAGCCGTGCTGCTGCGGCAGCAGATCGCGTATGCGGAAGCGGCTGCCGCTCACATTGGTCGGCGCCAGGGCGGACAGCAGCACGACCTGGGCGTCCGGCACCTCCAGCGCGGGGTCGGTGCGGAAGAAGCCGCCGGCCGGCGCGTAACTTTCCGCAAACGGGCCGCGGCGCGCAACGCCGTAGCGCACCATCGCCTTCAGCACGTTCCAGGGCTCGGTCTGGCCGCTCGCCGTCACCGGCGCGTTGCAGAGATATTGCGGCCGGTAGCAGACATGGTTCTGCAACCCCTGCCCCACCTTCGGCGCGTCGTGGATGACAGGAATGCCGTGCGCGCGCAAATGATCCGCCGGACCGATACCGGATAGCATGAGAAGCTGCGGCGATTTCACGGCGCCGCAGGACACGACGATTTCGCGGTCGGTGGATATGGTTTGCCGCGCGCCGCGCACCGCCACCGCCGCCCCGAGCGCCCGGCCCTTCTCGATAACCAGATGCAGCGCCTGCGCGTCCGGCACAACGGTCAGGTTCGCGCGGCTGGCCACCGGTGCGAGATAGGACCGCGCCGAACTCATACGCCGACCGTTCGCCACGTTGATGTCGTAATAGCCGAAGCCTTCGACCGTATCCCGGTTGAGATCCTCCAGCACCGGAAAGCCCGCCGCCTCAGCCGCTGCCAGAAACGCGTCGCAGATCGGCAGCTCAGGCCGCGCCGGCCGCACCTTCACCGGCCCCGATCCGCCATGCCAGGGCCCCTCGCCCCGCTCGTTGCCCTCCGAGCGTTTGAAATAGGGCAGCACGTCGTCCGACGCCCAGTCCCCGCAGCCCATCTGCCGCCAAAGGTCGTACTCGCGCGAATGACCGCGCGTGTAGATCATCCCGTTGATGCTGCTCGACCCGCCGATCACCCTGCCCTGCAAGAAGACCAGGTTGCGGCCGTCCATGCTGGGCACCGGTTCCGTGGCGAAACCCCAATTGAATTTCGGATGCGCGCCGATAGCGAAGCCCAGCCCCGGCAACCGCGACAGCACCGAATTGTCCCGCGACCCGGCCTCCAGCAGCACGACCGACACGTCCGGGTCCTCCGACAGCCGTGCCGCCACGACGGCACCGGCGGCGCCGGACCCGATCACCAGATAATCGCAGGAACGCGGCAGGTCGCTCATTTCACTCCGCAGGAATAAGGAAGGCCTTGAAACAGCGATACTTTAAACCCACTTCCCTCCCCCATGAAGCTGTCCCCGACAACAATTCACTTCCTGCAGATCAACAGGCCGGCCTGTCTTGCGGGCTTGAGCGGCCTGATCGCGGTCGTCGCGCTGGCCATCCTGTTCGCCATGCAGGACGAAGGCGTGAAATCCACCGCGGACAGCGACACCTTAGCGCGCGTGCAACTGGTCTCGCTGCCGGATGCCCGCAGCTCCGGCCTGGTGCCGCCGATATTCATTAAGCGGATCGATACCGACCTGTCCACGCTGCCCGCAGCGAAAGGGAAACAGGCTTTCATCCGCATGATCCTGCCGCTCGTCGCGCGCGAGAACGACCGGATCCGGGGCTTGCGACAAAAGCTCGATAAAGGCAGCGCGCCAGCGTCGCTGTTCACGGAATACAAAGCGAAAGCCAGTGATATGAACGCGCTGCGGCGGCGACTCGACATCATCCCCGCCTCGCTCGTCCTGCCACAGGCGGCGCTGGAGAGCGGCTGGGGCACCTCGCGCTTCGCCTTGGAAGGCAACAATTTGTTCGGCATGCGGACCTATGCGAAGGACTCCGACGGCATCGCGCCGGCCAGCGCCTCCGGCTTCAAGGTCATTCGGTTCAATTAGTTGGGCGCGGGCGTGTCCGCCTATATGCGCAATCTGAACAACCACGGCGCCTACCGGGAACTCCGCGCGCCCCGCGCGGCCCTGCGGCAGGCGGGCAAGCCCGTGTCCGGCACCGCGCTTACAAACTGGCTCTCGCGCTATTCGGAGGTCCCGGAGACCTATGGCCAGAAATTGCGCGCCATCATCGCGCGCGAAAATCTCGTGCCGTTAGACAAGGTGCGCATTGGGGCGAAGGGCTGATGGAGACCTATTCGTCCCGCACATACATCACCGTGCCACTCACCACGGTCATGTCCACTTCGACGTTTGGAATGTCGTTCGCGGGAATTGTCATCAAATCCCGGTCCAGCACAGCCAAATCGGCCAGCTTGCCGACCTCCAGACTCCCCTTGATCGTTTCTTCCCGGCCCGAATAGGCGCCGAGGATGGTATAGGCGCGCAGGGCTTCCTCCACCGTCACCGCCTGGCTCGGCTCGCCGGGCGTGTCGAGACTGCTCCCGGTGTCGCTCTGCCGGTTGACCATCGCCCACATCGCGGTGAATGGGTTGGGCGTGCAGATATAGCTGTCGGAATGGCCCGGCGCGGGAATGCCCGCATCGATCAAGGCCCGGTGCGGCCACATATGTTGCATGGCCGCCTCGCCCCGGTTGGCAAGATAGGCGTCCCCCAACTCATACATGAAGCCGGTGGCCGAGCTGTCGACCACGCCCAGCCGCTTGATGCGCTCCAGGATCGGTGGTGTGACGTAACAGCAATGCTCGACCCGCATGCGATGATCGTCCACCGGATAGGCTTCGAGTGCCGCCTCGATCGCGTCGAGCGCGAAATCGATCCCTCGGTCACCGACCCCCTCGATGCAGACCAGCAGGCCCGCCTTGTGCGCCGCCGTCGCCCGCGCCGTCAGGTCGTCGAGATCGTAGAGTAGCATGCCGGTATTGTGCTCCGGCTCGCCCAGGGCCTTTTCGCCGATATAGGGCTCGTAATAGGCGGCGGTGCGGCCGCTGGTCGAACAGTCCGGGCACCATTCGACGGCCACCACCTTCACCCAATCGTCGCCGAAGCCGGACTGGATGCCAGACGCGATCAGGCTCTCCACCAACCCCTCTTCGCGACCGCTGCCGATGATGCCGACCCGCAGTTTCAGGCTGCCGTCCGCCTTCATCAACTGATAGGCACTGATCGCCTTGCTGCAGGTGAGCGAGTTGTAGACGCTGGTGATCCCGTGGCTCAGATAATCGTCGAAGACGATGCGCAGCCCCTCCGCCTGGCTTTCGGGCGTGTCGACGGATTGGGCGTGATCGATGAACAGATGGACCGCCGTCTCACGCACCAAGCCTGTCAGCTCGCCTGTATCTGGATCGCGATTGAACGCGCCGAAGGGCGGGTCCGCGGTTTCCCTATTGATGCCAAGCGCGGCGAAGCCGGCGGAATTCACCAATCCCAGATGCCCGTCGGTGCGCAGGATGAAGAGCGGCATGCCGTTGGATGCCGCGTCCAACTCCGCCAGGCTGGGCCAGCCGCCGGATTTGTTTTCGTTCAGGCGATAGCCGAAGAACCAGCCACCCACGTCCAGGTCTTTCGTCGCGTCATCGATGCGGGCCAGCAAAGCGTCCCGGCTTTGGATGCGTGACGGGGACAGATCATGCCAGTTGATCACCCGCGACGCCGCCCCGTCCGGATGGCAGTGGCTGTCGATGATACCGGGGATGACGGTCTTGCCGTCCAAGCGCAGCACCTTCGTCCCCGGCCCGGCGAGCGCTTCGATATCGCGGTCCTCGCCCAGCGCCACGATACGCCCGTCCTTCGCCGCGAGCGCGCCGACGATACAGCTGTCGTCATCCAACGTGACGATCTTGCCGTCGAGAAGGATCAGATCGGGTTCGGAGGGTGTCATGAGTTTGCCTTGGCCTGCAATGTCGCCAGGTCATATCCCGCGACCTCTTTGTATTGCTGCTGGAACGAGGTCAGCTCGTCGCGGCTGATGACGTCGTCGATATTCTCGAAGGGGCGGTCGCCGGTGCGTTCGACCACTTCCTTGATGATGATGTCCGGCGGCGCGACCCGGTTGATCAGCACGACCTTGGATGTCGCCTCCAGCCGTTCGGCTTCATAGGCGGCAAAGGCGTCTTCGGGCGCCCGCCCCTGGGCGAGCAGGTTCGTCAGGCACTCCGCATCCAGGATCGCCTGCCCCGCCCCGTTCGAGCCGCGCGGGACCATCGGATGCGCCGCGTCGCCCATCAAGGTCACGCGGCCGCGCGTCCAGAAGGGCAGCGGGTCCTGATCGACCATTGGGAAATCCAGGATCACCTCCGCACCGCGGATCAGCGCCGGCACATCCAGCCAGTCGAAATGCCAGTCGGCGAAGGCGTCGATAAAGTCTTCCAGCTTGCCCGGTTTGTTCCAGTCGCGCGGCTGCTTCAGCAGAGGGCGGGAGACCTCTGCAACCCAGTTGACCAGCTGGTTGCCGTCCCCGTCGACCGCGTCGCGGATCGGGTAGATGACCATCTTTCCGGTCTCAAGCCAGCCGGCGCGGATCATCGTCGCGCCCGTCAGGATGCGCGGCCACACCGTCACTCCGCGCCACATATTGTAACCGGAATAGCGCGGCGGCCCCTCGTCCGGATGAAGCTGCTTGCGCAGGTTGGAATGGATGCCGTCACAAGCGACAACCGCGCGGCCCACCATGGGCGGCAACGCCGCGCCACCGGCATCCTCGAGCATCAGCGTGACGCCGGCGCCGGTTTCCTCTGCGCGGCTACACGTCACCCCCTCGATCAGGCGATCCACCCCGGCGCGTGCGACGAAGGCGTCGGCCAGCACCTTCTGAAGATCGCCACGATGGATGGAGTATTGCGGCGTCACGTAGCCGGCCGCCGTGCCGAGCGGGTCGGTGAAGATCAGCTGCCCAAAGCGGTTGAAGAAACCAGCCTCCACCGTGCGAACCCCGACCGCATACAGCGCCGGTCCCAGCCCCAGCGCGTGCAGCACGCGCGTCGCGTGCGGCAGCACGTTGATCCCGACACCGAGCGGCTTGATCGCAGGCGACTTCTCCAGGATACGGCACGGGATGCCCTTTTCCTGAAGGCACAGCCCCAAGGTCAGCCCGGCGATCCCGGCGCCAACGATCAGGATGTCGTTTTGCGAAACTCTAGTCATCAGAAGAGGCCATGCGTCCTCGTTTTCTGGACGAAACCTCCGTCCACCCCCACCTCGATCCTCCCCCCTCAAGGGGGAGGAAGACGTTTATTGGAAACAATAGCTTATCCCTTCCCCCTTGAGGGTGGAAGGTTAGGATAGGGGGGGAAACTGTGTTGCAGGAAAGCTCTTACGAAAGCATCCCTATTCATCGAAAATCGCCACCGCCCGCGTGAAGCCGGCGGAGGCGGCGCGGATCTTGAAGGGGAAGCAGGCGATGGTGAAGCCGAACGGCGGCAGCGCTTCCAGATTGTGCAGCTTCTCCAGATGGCAGTAGCCGATCTCCATCCCGGCGCGATGGCCTTCCCAGATCAGCCCCGCATCGCCGCTCTCGGCATATTTCTCGTTGGTGTGGATAAAGGGTGCGTCCCAGCTCCAGGCGTCGGTGCCAGTCACCCGCACGCCGCGCTCCAGCAGATAGAGCGTTGCCTCGCGGCCCATGCCGCACCCCGTCGAAACATAATCGTTGCAGCCATAGGCGGCCCCGGCGGCGGTGTTGACGACGACAATATCGAACGGTTTCAGCTCATGGCCGATGCGCGCCAATTCCGCTTCGACATCCGCCGCGGTCGCAACATAACCGTCTCCGAAATGCCGGAAGTCGAGCTTAACGCCTGGATTAAAGCACCATTCGAGCGGCACCTCGTCGATGGTGATCGCCCGCTCACCCTTGTTCATCGTCGAGTGGAAGTGATAGGGCGCGTCGAGATGGGTGCCGTTGTGAGTCATCGCGTGCACCCATTCGAGCGCCCAGCCCTGCCCGTCCGGCAGTTCCGCCTCGGTCATGCCGGGAAAGAAGGCGGTGACGTCCTTGGCCGAATCCTGATGGTTCACATAATCGATCCTCGGCTGATAGCCGTCCGGATCCGAGATGACGTCGTTTTCCAGATAGATTGACAGATCGACGATGCGCCGGCCCATACCCGCTCTCCTGAACCAATTTCGTATCGATGCCGATCATACCGGTTCGCGCGGCCTGCGACACACGCAGCACGCGTCGAACTCGACGGTTACGACTCTCAAAAATTCATCTAAGCTTCTTCTTACCAAACGCCGCGAATAAACGAGAATGCGAACTCTCCGGTGCAATGGAGAGCAAATCTGTCAGCCCCGCCCGCGGTGCAACAGGGAGGAGCTCCATGAAACGCCGTAACTTCGTCAAGGCCGCCGCGACCGCAGGCGTCGCCCCACCCGAGTTCACGACGATGCAGATCTACAAGGGCGTCGTGCCCTTTGTCGGCATCCAGTGTTCGCGCTCGGCCTGGTCGCGCTGTTCCCGGCACTGACCACCTGGCTGCCGAAAGTGGTGTTCGGACCGTAGGAAATTATACTTAGCGCAAACCGCCCTCGCCCCTTAAGCTTGCCCCAAATCATTCAATGGGAGAGCAGACAATGAGCCTGGAAATCATCGGTATTCCGCGATCGAACTTCGTCCGCACGGTGCGCATGTGCGCCGAGGAAAAGGGCGTACCGCATGAGAATATCGCCGAGATGCCGCATTCAGATGCGGTCAAGGCGATCAACCCGCAGGGTCAGGTGCCGGTCATGCGGCATGACGGACTGGAGCTTTGCGAAAGCCAGGCGATCGCGCGTTACATCGACACCGCCTTCGACGGCCCGCCCCTGGTGCCGACAGATCCACGTGCGGCGGCGCCGATAAACCGCTGGGTCGCCGCCACAGCCGGCGGCGTCGATCAGCTGCTGATGCGCAACTACGTCGTCGAGTACGTCTTTCACAAGGACGAGGACGGCCAGGTCGTGCGGACCAAAATCGACCGCGCGATCAAGCGTTTCCCGCGCATGATGGCGATGTTGGAAAGCGCGGTCGCCGACGGATACCTCGGTTCGTCGGAATTTTCGATGGCCGATTGCTTCCTGATGCCGATCCTGAACGCGACGCAGCTCTTCCCCGAAGGCCAGGAAGCGGTCGCCGGGTCGCCGGCACTCAAGGCCTATTTCGACAAGGTGGCCGAACGCGACAGCTTCAAGAACACCGCGCCGGAATAGGCCCGCGCGATGACGACGACCATCGACACCGGCACCGACCAGCTGCTGTGCGAGGTGCGCGACGGGGTGGCGCTGATCACGCTGAACCGCCCCGATGCGCGCAACGCGCTGTCCGACATGCTGACCCCGGCCCTGCGGCGAATGGTCAAGGAGCGCGGCGAAGATCCGGATGTCGGCGCGCTGTTGATCACCGGCGCGGGCACCGCCTTCTGCGCCGGCGGCGACGTCAAGGGAATGGCGCAAGCCAAGCCCAAGGTCGAAATGACTGTCGAGGAAAAGATCGCGCAGCTCAAGGAGCGGCAGCGTACCCTGACCGGTGTGCTGCATCATTGCCCCAAACCCACCATCGCCGCCCTGCCCGGCCCCGCCGCGGGCGCCGGGCTGGCGATCGCGCTCGCCTGCGACATCCGCGTCGCTTCGGAGAGCGCCTTCATCAGCACAGGCTACGCGAGGGTCGGCTTGAGCGGCGATTATGGGATCGCCTGGCTGCTCACCAATTTGGTCGGCACCGCCAAGGCGCGCGAGCTGATGTACACGGCCGAACGGGTCGACTCGGCGCGCTGTGAGAAGATGGGCCTGGTCAATCGCGTGGTCCCCGACGGTGATCTGCGCCCGGAAGCCTGGGCGCTGGCCGCGAAACTCGCCAAGGGTCCAAGCCTGGCGCTGCGCGAAATGAAGGCGAACCTGAACGACGCGCTGGAACTGGACTTTCTGACCGCCCTCGATGGGGAGGCAGAGAGATTGGTGCCGCTAGGTCGGACCGACGACCACAAGGAAGCCGTCGCCGCGTTCAAGGAAAAGCGGGAACCGAAATTCACCGGGAGGTGACGAAACGCCGCCGAGACGCTAATTTCTGCGGATCGCGTCACAATTTCCGTAGGAATTTACAATGGCCGTTTCCATCCGTCCGCTTCGTCCCACCATCGGCGGTGAAGTCGATGGTGTCGATTTGACCAAACCTTTGTCGCCGGAGGACGTCGCGGCGATCGAGGCAGGCATGGACGAGTACGCCGTCCTGGTGTTCCACAATCAGAACTTTACCGACGAGCAGCAGAAAGCCTTCTCGCGCAATTTCGGCGCGCTGGAAATTCCCGGCAAGGTGAGCAACATCCAGAAGGCCGAAGCGCGCCGCATCGACGGGCAGATGGCGGATGTCTCCAACCTGGACAAGGACCAGAATCCGCTGGCGAAGGACGACCGCATCCGCATGTTCGGGCTCGGCAACCGGCTTTGGCACTCCGACAGCTCCTTCCGCGCCGTCCCCGCGAAATACTCGCTGCTCTCCGGCCGCATTGTGCCCGCGCAGGGAGGCAACACCGAATTAGCCGATATGCGGGCCGCCTATGACGCGCTCGACGATAAGACCAAGGCCCGGGTCGAGGATCTGGTCTGCGAGCACTCGCTACTCTATTCGCGCGGCAAGCTCGGCTTCGAAGGCTTGAGCGAGAAGGAAACGGCGAACTTCAAGCCGGTCCGCCAACGCCTCGTCCGCACCCACCCGGTGACCGGGCGCAAGTCGCTCTATCTTTCCGCCCATATCGGCAAGATCGTCGGCTGGGAAACACCGGAAGCCCGTATCTTCATCCAGGATCTGACGGAAGACGCTACCCGGCCGGAATTCGTCTACAGCCACAAATGGAAGCAGTACGATTTCGTCATTTGGGACAACCGCCAGGTCATGCACCGGGTGCGCGCCTTCGACGACCTCAACGAACGCCGCGACATGCGCCGCACCACGGTTGCCGGCGAGGAAATGACGGTCGAACAGGCGGCTTGAACGGATAATTGGCGAGAAATTGACAGGAGTTGTAATTTCAACGACAGAGGGCCAGCGCTATCCTGAAAGCCATGTAGATTAGCCAGCCGTCGGCGGAGAAAATTCCGCTCGACGGCGCACAGTATCAGCGTTGGAGGATCGAATGAGCGGATTTGTTGGAGCACAGCACGAATTTCACGATGACGAGTTCGTCCGCGGATGGGCGAACCGTTTCGAGCCGACAGCACCGCGCCTTCAGCTCTTCGACATGATCCTGGCCGAGGTCGAGAAGCTCGGCAAGGCCGACAGCCATGTGGTCGAACTCGGCACCGGGCCCGGTTATATGGCGCGGCACATTTTGGAACGGAACTCGGACGTCGGCTACGAGGCGCTCGACTTCTCGGACGTCTCAAGGACCTACTGAAGGTCGGCGGCGAGAATGTCGACCCTGCCGAAGTCGAGCTGTTGCTGTCGTCCCATCCAGCGGTCGAGCAAATCCAGATCGTCGGCGTGCCCGACGCGCGTTTGAGCGAGGTCGCCTGCGCCTGCGTGATCCCCAAGCCAGGCCATGAAATCGCCAAGGACGATCTCGCACAGTTCTGCGAGGGCAAGCTCGCCCGCTTCAAGGTCCCACGCCATGGCGTAACCATGGACGCATTCCCGATGACCGCCAGCGGCAAGCCGCAGAAAGTCAAACTACGTGAAGCGGCCCTAAAGGCGCTGCAGCTCGACGGCGATTAGATCGGGTCACCGTTTCCGGTTCACGAACGCCGTCATGAGCCGTTTCGGTTCGTCCGTACGGTAGGCGTCGACATAGGCCTGGATGCCGGCGCGGGCGCCGTCGGTCGGTGACATGCGGTCCCAGTCGATGATCAGCCGCTTCTGAATGCGCACCGCGCGCGGGCCGCAGGCGAGCAGCGACGTGATCCAGCGTTCCACCGCATCGTCCAGCTCCGCCATTGGCACGAGCCGTTCCAGATAACCGATGCGGTAGGCTTCCTCCGCATCGATATGGTCGCCGGTCAGCACCAGCTCGCAGGCCTTGCCCCAGCCGATCAGGCGCGGCAGAACGGACGCCTCCATGCCGGAGGGGATGCCGTGCCGGGTTTCCGGCA
>Ga0310344_10002667_pt1 | contig 13376 bp, 11 predicted proteins | sample HC15DNA20200_MG_FD_203801 | JGI IMG/M metagenome (GOLD analysis project Ga0310344, IMG submission 203801) | Marine microbial communities from station ALOHA, North Pacific Subtropical Gyre - HC15-DNA-20-200_MG | ecosystem: Environmental > Aquatic > Marine > Oceanic | place: Pacific Ocean: North... | reverse complement strand
TTCTCGACAACGCTGCGTACGTCATCGAGCGTGCGCAAATTCTCCCTCGGTTGCTGTGCTGAACGCGGTGCCGATGCGCCGGCGAATCAGGGTCCTCCCGCGTGGGGTGCGGCGCCCCGTGTCACGTTCGGTGGCCACCGGGGATGCGAGGTGGCGGACGTGTTGCCCGGAGAACGCTCGCCCGATAGGCCGGGAGACGCGGAGGAATTCGGGAATAAGACGTCGTAAACTCGGGCACATGTTGCCTGCCTTTCCTTCATGACCCGGCCGACTCCGCCCGAGCTGCTCCTGGACGCGAACGCTGACGGGGTTGTGGGAACCGGTGACGTTGGCGCTTGGGCTGTCGCGCTGTGGGGTTGGGTGAATTGGGTGTTCTTCGCGCCGGGCGACGCGGTTTTGGTCGTCGTAATCGTTGAGTTTACTGACGTCGCGGACCGGTTCGCGATGACGACCGCATGGTACGGGGGAAGGTTCTCCGGTGTGGTGTCGTTAGTCGTCTGGGGGATTTCGCTCCTCGCGATCGCGCTGTGGCTGAGGCGTGGACGAGACCGTGTCCCGAAGGGTTAGGTCTTTATTTTGAGCACCATGGCATTGATGCTCGCTCGACGCAGCCGGGTTCGCGTCGAATTCAGCGATTCAACATCTGAGTAAGGCCCGAGACGGACGCGGTGCCACGTTTCGTTGCCGTCGACGGATACGGTTTGAATCGTCGCCTCGAGCCCGGTGAGCGCGAGACTGGCCCGGAGGCGATCCGCATCGGCGAGGCTTCGGAATGCCCCCGCTTGGAGGATGTACCGTGCAGGGGCTTCCCGTGTCCTCTTGTCCGCTTTGACGGCAGTGCGCCCGGCGACCTCCGATTCTGGCACGACCACTTCCATCTCGGGCAGCAAGCTGTAGAACTCGAAACGGGTTTTCTCTCGGTGCGCGGTGCTCATGCCGTCAGTTGTGCCACCAGCGGCGGCTATGGTTCGACCGCTCGAAACGGGCGCCTGAAGATAGACATGCACGCCTGCAGCGACGCCGATCCCCAGTGTAAAGCCAGCGGCAACCCACACCCACGGCGGTGTTGGGGGCTTCGCTTTGCTCTTGCCTGCGCGCTCGGTCCGTTTCGGGCCTGGGCTGCCCGGGGACCGTCCATTGCCGGATCGCGGTTTGTAGTCACGCGCCACGTCGCTTTGCTCCTCACATTTGATCCGGCGCCGAGACGCCGAGCAGGGACAAGCCATTTCGGATCACGGCTTGTGTCGCACGGGCCAAAGCAATCCGGGCAGCACGCAGCGTCGGGACGTCGACGAGAAAGGTGTGCGCGTTGTAATAGGTGTGGAAGTCGTTCGCCACGTCTCGTAGATAGAACGCGAGCTGATGCGGCTCAAAGCTCTGGGCGGCGCTTTCGACGACTTCTGGCAGGCGCGACAAGGTTTTAAGGAGTTCGAGCTCACGCGGCTCTGAGAGAAGGTGTCGGTGTTCGGCCCCCTCGGTGCCTTGCGGGCGCGGGCTACCACCTTCTTCGAGCTGCCGAAGCACGCTCGAGACCCGCGCGTGCGCGTATTGAATGTAATAGACCGGGTTGTCGTTCGACCGGGACTTTGCGAGGTCCAAGTCGAAGTCCAAGTGCTGATCGCTTTTGCGCATCACATAGAAGAATCGTGCGGCGTCGTTACCGACCTCCCCGCGGAGCTCGCGCAGTGTGACGAATTCTCCGCTCCGCGTGGACATCGCCACCTTCTCGCCGCCTCGCAACAGGTTCGCAAACTGCACGAGGAGGACGTGCAACGTTTCCGGGTCGCGCCCGAGGCCGGCCATCGACCCTTTGACCCGACTGATGTACCCATGATGGTCGGCGCCCCACACGTCGATGAGCTTCTCGAAACCGCGTTCGAGCTTGTTCAGGTGGTAGGCGACGTCGGAGGCGAAGTACGTGCTCTGCCCGTTCTCCCGTACGAGCACCCGGTCTTTCTCGTCCCCAAATTCAGTAGAGCGAAACCACAAGGCGCCGCCGTCTCGATACACGTGCCCGTGTGTTTCGAGGCCTGCAAGCGCCCGTTCGAGCGCACCGTTGTCCATGAGTGATCGCTCGGAAAACCACACATCGAAGTGCACGCCGAATTCCCCAAGATCATCGTGGATGTCCGCTAGGATGCCGTCGAGCGCGTGTCGCGATACTACGTGCCATCCCTCGCCGAGCACCGCTCGCGCATGGGCGATGATGCCGTCAATGTCGGCTTCGGGATTTTCCGTGTTGCGCGGAAAAGGCAGGGCTTGGGCGGGGGTGAGACGTTCTATTGCTTCACGAGGCAAGGTTTCCGCGAGATCGTGGATGTAGCTTCCTTGATACCCGTTCGATGGAAAATCGAACGCATGTCCGCGTTGTTCCACAAAGCGCAGCCAGACGCTGGCGGCGAGTATATCCATCTGCCTCCCTGCGTCGTTTACGTAGTACTCGGTGCTTACCTCGTGCCCGACTGCCTTCAGCAGTTCCGCCACCACCGCGCCATAGGCAGCACCTCGGCCGTGTCCAATGTGCAGCGGCCCGGTCGGATTGGCGGACACGAACTCTACCTGTACCTTCTGTCCGGCATAGGCGTTGGAGCGGCCGTAAGCGTCGGGATCGGTGAGGATGGCTTGCACCAGGTCTTGGAACGCGGTGGGTGCAAGCGAGAAGTTGATGAATCCAGGCCCCGCGATCGAGACGCTTTCCACCAATGGGTCACCGTCAAGCGCGACGACCAGCTTTTCGGCAATTTCCCGGGGGGGCTTGCGGGCTAAACGCGCGAGACCCATGGCGATCGGGCAGGCGAAGTCGCCGTGGCTCGGATCGCGGCACCGTTCGATCGTCACGGGAGGAAGCGCCGTGTCTGCCGGTAAGAAGCCCGCGTCCGCAAGTTGCGCGAGCGCGTTTTCGATGAGCCGTTCCAGTTCCGCTTTCAAGGGCTTTGGAATCCAGAGAGTTGTCTGATTATAAGAGAAAAAATAGAGTTTTAGGGGAGATATTTCATCTACGTTCTACAGCATCTCCTGTGGATCGACGTCCAACGACCAACGCACCCGACGCCCCGTAGCAAGGTCAGTGAGCGCGTCGAGCCAGGGGTCGAGCATGCGGTGAAGCGAGCGGCGTTCGCTTGCTTGCACGAGGAGCTGTGCCCGATACCGCCCGCTACGCCGCTCCATCGGTGCTGGTGCAGGGCCCCAAATGTGAAGTGCTCCCGTCCCGTGCGGGCTTTCTTTCACCCAGGCTTGCGCGAGATCGCGGGCCTGCGTCAGAAATTCGAACACCGGTTCTCGAGCCGTCGCTTCTCCGCGCAGTAGCGCTAGCGATGCATAGGGCGGTAATCCTGCCTCGGCCCGTTCACTGAGCGAGGTTTCTGCGAATGCCCCGAACCCGTGCTCGCGCAATGCCTGCAGTAGGGGATGCGCTGGGTGATGGGTTTGCACGAGCACCTCTCCTGGTGTTTGCCCCCGGCCTGCCCGTCCTGCCACTTGCACGATGAGCTGGGCCATGCGCTCGGAAGCACGAAAATCAGCGCCGAATAGCCCACCGTCGGCGTCGAGTACACCCACGAGCGTCACTAGAGGGAAGTGATGCCCTTTGGCGACCATCTGGGTCCCTACGATGATATCGAGCTCATGTTCGTGAATTCGGGCCAAAATCTGTTCCATGGCGCCTTGCCTACGCATGGTGTCGCGGTCGATTCGAGCAACACGGGCGTGCGGAAAGCGCCGCTCGAGCGTGCGTAAGACTCGCTCGGTCCCGGTGCCTACCGCGACCAGCTCGTCGCCTCCGCATGTCTCGCAAGCCGTGGGCAGCGCCCGTTCCGCGCCGCAATGGTGGCAGCGCAGGCGGCGGATCGATGCGTGGACCACCATGTGGGAGTCACATCGGTCGCAGTCGCAAACCCATCCGCAGTCGTGACATAGGACGACGGGTGCGAACCCCCGCCGGTTGACGAACAGCAAGCTCTGCTCGCGAGCTTCCAGGCGGTGCGCAACGGCACTGAGGAGCGGTTCGGAAAGCCCTTCGTCGAGCGTCTTACGCCGCACATCGATGACGCGCATTGACGGCATCGCCCCGGTCGCTCGAACCTTCAACAACAGGTGCTGGTAGCGTTGCTCTCGCGCGTTGCGTAACGATTCGAGCGCGGGGGTTGCTGAGCCGAGCACGATGGGCATCCCCGCCTGCCGCGCCCGATACACGGCGACGTCGCGTGCCGAATAACGAAACCCGTCCTGCTGCTTGAATGAGAGATCGTGCTCCTCGTCGACGATGAAGAGCCCAGGCCGGGCGAGTGGCACGAATACCGCCGAGCGGGTCCCAATAACCACATCGACGCGGCCGTCTTTTGCTTTAAGCCAGGTCTGGCTGCGAGCGCCGTCGCTCATATCCGAGTGGAGAACGCCGATATCAAAGGGTAGTGCGGCGCGAAACCGTGCGAGCATCTGAGGGGTGAGCCCGATCTCGGGCACGAGGACGAGCGCCTGGTCGCCGCGATGCACCGCGTCTCGGATCAGTGAGAGATAGACCTCCGTCTTGCCGCTTCCGGTGACGCCGTCGAGCAAGTAGACATTGAACTGGCTTGCGTTGCTCCGCACGGCATCGACTGCGGCGATTTGCGAATGGTTGAGGGCCACTTCTTCGACCGCCGAGCGCGCCGCAGCGATGGGGGCAGCTTGTACCACCCACCCGTGTTTAACGAAACGCTTCAAGTTCTCACGCCAGCCAGAGATAGATCGAAGCTCACTTTCCGACACCGGGCCCGCGGCGCGTTGCAGGGTTCCCATCAGCTCGGCTTGGCGGACTGCACGTCCGAACGAGCTCAGGTCCACTTGGCGCCCGGGCGTTGTGCAGCACCAGTGTCGCAGCTCGATCGCGGCCGCCGGTGCGCCTTGGCGTAACCCGCCCGGAAGCGCGGCGCGCACTGCCTCGCCGATTGGGTGGTGATAGTAGGCCGACGCCCACTTGAGCAAAGCGATGGTGTCGGGCGGGAGGACGGGGGTGACATCGAGCTGTGCCACCACGGCTTTGAGCTGATCTTGCTCCAAGGTTGTGGTGACGCCGTTTTCCAGCACCATCCCGACTCGAGTCGAGCGCCCAAAGGGGACGGTAACGCGCACACCGGGAGGGCACGGGCCCAGCTCCGTCGGCGCCCAGTAGTCGAAGGTGCGGCGCAAGGGTGAAGGAACCGCGACTCTAATGATCGGTGGCATTTCTCGGGGTTTGGTTCTGGCTACCACGGGGCGCGGATGTCCTGGTAGTGTGCCCTCAGCTCGTCGAGCTTCCCGGTACTCAAGCGTCGTGCGGGCCGTCCCCCGACCGCAGCGAGCGGTGCTTGGCGCAAGCCATCTCGTGGAAACACGAGCAGCAATATGTCGTGTTCGCCCAACGTGATCTGGTAAGTGGGGACTCGTTCGAGGTGGGATTCCGAGTACTTGACTCGACGTTCGCTGGAGCGATACCTCAGCTCGCATGCCGTAAGGTGGGTTGGTACGTCCTCTGGTGGGTCACTGAAGACGTGCAGCGTAATCATACTGTTCTCGTCGGCGTTGCCGTTCGCGAGCGCCCCGACCAGCCTTGGCTCGAACGCAGCGAGTTTCTCCATCGCCGCTTGCGCCTCGTCGATCATGCGTTCGATACGCTGGTGGTGGTCATCACGATGAAACAATCTTTGGTGCTCGAGCAGAGCAGATTCGACTTCCTGGTTGGTTGGCAGGGCGCCCTTTCCGCGCGCACCGAGGCGCTCGGCGGCTTTGCGCTTCGCGGCATGGAAATCTCGTCGCCCGCTTTCGGATACGATTCGTGCCGCTTCTCTTGCAATGCCTAGGCGCAAGGCGGTGTTGCGGTCGCGTCCGCTCATCGCGCCTGGGCTCTGCTGGGGGCCTGTCGCACTAAGGTGGTAGGCATCGGCTAGAACAGGCGCTTCGTCGTGCCCTCGGCTTCCTTGGTCGCGGCGTCATCCGCCGGGCGCTCGCCGATTGCGGGATCGGTCGCCGCGACTCGGCGATTGGCCGCGCGGGTCTTCGGTGCGTATTGCGCCCGAAAGGTCTCGAACATTGCCTTGGGTGCGCCGGCAGGCGCCGGTTCTCCTGTCTCTGGATCGATACGCACGGTGACCAACCCATCGGGGCGCTCGGGAATGACGTCCTCCGCATCACGCAGCGCCACGCGCATGAAGTCGATCCACATCGGCAGGGCAGCGCGGCTGCCCGTCTCGCCCCGCCCCAGTGGCGCCAGCTGATCGAAGCCGATCCAAGTGGTGGTGGCCAAACCAGCGGTGAATCCTGAAAACCAGGCGTCGTGCTGATCGTTGGTGGTCCCGGTTTTCCCGGCGAGGTCCTTACGCTTGAGTGCCCGCGCACGCCGCCCGGTGCCCCGGGTAATCACGTCGCGCAAGATCGAATTGACGATCCACACGTTCTGCTCCGGGACCGCGCGGGCTGCAATTCGGTCGCTGGCGGGATCTGGCTTGGTTCGTTCCGATTCCACGTTCGCAGCCCCGCCCGGTGATGATGCGGCAGCGTTTGTTTCCGACGCCTCGCCGGTTTTCCCCAATTCGGTTTTACTCGATGGGTCGGCAATCGGTGTGCAGGTGCGACACACGGCTTTTGGGGTGTGCACGCGTGCCGACTCTCCCCGAGCGTCACGGATCTCGGTGACGAAGAACGGTGTGACCTCGTAACCGCCGTTGGCGAGAACCGCATATCCGCGCGTGACCTCGAGCGGGGTGAGTCCTCCGGACCCTAAGGACAGCGATAGGTCGCGTGGCAATCGACCCGGATCGAAGCCGAACCGGCCGATGTGTTCGAGCGCGAAATCGATGCCGATTCGGCGCAGCAAACGAATGGATACGAGATTGCGGGATTTGGTCAGGGCGAGTCGAAGGCGGGTGGGGCCGAAGAACTTTCCGCTGTAATTCTCCGGGCGCCACGCCGCTTCGAGGCCGGGATCGTCGAAGACCACCGGCGCGTCATTGATCAGGGTGGCGGCGGTCAATCCTTTCTCTAGGGCTGCGGAGTAGATGAACGGTTTGAAGCTCGAGCCCGGTTGGCGCTCTGCTTGCGTCGCGCGGTTGAATTTGCTTCGGAAGAAGTCGAAGCCGCCGACCAACGCGACGAGCTGCCCATCGTCCGGATGCAAGGCGACGAGCGCGCCTTCCACTGCTGGCACCTGGGCGAGTTCCCATTCTTCCTCACCGAGGACGACTCGTACCACGTCGCCGCGCTGAACTAACCCCTCAGTATTCTCGAGCTTCGGGCCGCGGCGATTCTCGCTGACATACTTGCGCGCCCACCTGATGCTCTCCCAGGGCAAGATCACCTCTCCGTGTCCGCGCACGTACACTTTGGCGTCTTTCGGCGTCGCTTCCAAGACAAGTCCGGCGCGCAATCCCCCGACGGGTGGGAGGTCCTTGAGCAGCCGCTCCCAATCTCTCGAGATGCCGTCCTGGGGTAAGCGCAACGAGAGCTCGGGACCGCGATAGCCGTGCCGGCGGTCGTACGCAATGAGACCGTTGCGGATGGCGCTTGTCGCGGCGCGTTGCAACCGAGAGTCGATGGTGGTGTAGACGCTGTAACCCTCCGTGTAAGCATTTTCGCCGGCCCACTCTTCCATGTAGGCGCGTACCATCTCCGCGACATACGGCGCGTTGAGGGCAACAATAGGGCTATGCAAGCGTGCGCTGACCGGTGCCGCTTCCGCCGCTGCGCGTGCGGCCTCGTCGATGAAACCCGTGGCACGCATGCGGCGCAGCACATAATTGCGTCGGGAGATCGCTTGCCGAGGATTGACGATGGGATTGAAGGCAGAGGGGCGCTGCGGCAACCCCGCGATCATCGCCATCTGTGCCAACGTCAATTTGCTTACTTTTCGTCCGTAGTACACCTCGGCGGCGGCCCCTACCCCGTAGGCCCGATGTCCCAAGAAGATCTTATTGACGTATAGCTCGAGAATTTCGTCTTTGCTCAGCTCGCGCTCAATCTTGAACGACAGGAGGATTTCGTTGAGCTTGCGTAGGTAGGTTTTCTCCCTTCCCAAGAAGAAGTTGCGGGCCACTTGCATCGTAATCGTACTGCCCCCGGGCCCTTTGCGCCCCGTGCGCATGATGTGCCAGACCGCACGCACCAAACCGCGCCAGTCGACCCCTGGGTGCTGGTAGAAATGCTCGTCCTCGGAGGCGAGGACGGCTTGAACCATCGTCTCCGGGATCTCCGCGAGGCGCAGGGGAATTCGGCGCTTCTCGCCGAACTCGGCCATGAGCTGACGGTCTTTCGAATACACTCGTAACGGGACTTGGAACCGCACGTCTTTCAGCACGTCGGTCGACGGGAGCTTCGGCACGAGATACGCCCCGATTAGCACCGCGCTCACCACGAGCGCCAGGAGCACGGTCCCGGTGAGCCAGAGCCCGAGACGAAAGATGCCTTTGATTATTCTCATTGTCGTTTATGAGAACGCCGTTTCGGCCGACACGGGGTTTAACGATGCACCGTCAAGTAGGGCCAGCAGCTTAACGCTGACACTAGCGCAGATGCCACTGCGCTTGAAAACGGTGCAGCGGCTAGATTTAGAGGGGCGGTCCTACCTGAGCGGTAAGATCACAGGACCCCAAAAAGAGTTTGATTCGCGATTGAGTAACGACTAGTATTTAATGTCACTATGCACAAATGCCCGCTAACTGCAGGTATTTTAAGGAAAAAATAAGGACAAGTCGGTGGGACTCTTCAGCCGAAAGTCAGCTCCAGTCATCGGTTTGGATATCAGCTCTACGGCGGCGAAGCTGCTCGAGCTCAGTAAGCAGGGCAATCGTTACCGCGTGGAAGCTTACTCGGTCGAGCCGCTTCCGGCCAACTCTGTGGTCGAGAAGAACATCTCTGACGTTGAGGCGGTAGGGGATGCTGTGCGACGGGCGGTGAAGCGTTCCGGGACCAAGAGCCGGAATTGTGCGGTCGCTGTAGCGGGCAGTGCGGTGATCACAAAGGTGATACCCATGCAGGCAGACCTCTCGGATGACGAGATGGTGAGCCAAATCGAGCTTGAAGCCGACCAGTACATTCCCTACGCGCTCGATGAGGTCAATCTCGACTTCGAAGTGATCGGACCGTCGGAGTCCGACCCCGATCGGGTGGACGTGCTCTTGGCGGCTTCACGGTCAGAGTACGTCGACGGGCGCGTCGCTTCGGCGGAACTCGGCGGTTTGTCAGCGAAAATCGTCGACGTGGAGGCGTTCGCCCTCGAGAAGGCCTTTGGCCTCCTTGCCCAGGATATGCCGGGCGAGGGTCTTGGGCAGACCATCGCCTTGGTGGATATCGGCGCCACGATGACCACGCTGAGCGTGCTGAACGATCTGAAGATAATCTACACCCGTGAGCAGGTCTTTGGCGGTAAACAGCTCACCGAGGAGATTCAACGACGCTACGGGCTGACGTATGAGGAGGCAGGGCTCGCGAAACGCCAGGGCGGGCTTCCCGACAACTACGGTCCGGAGGTGCTGGAACCCTACCGGGATTCGATGGCCCAACAGGTCAACCGAGCGCTTCAGTTCTTTTACTCCTCCAGCCAGTACGGCCACGTCGATCGCATCGTACTCGCAGGGGGGTGCGCTTCCATAGAGGGAGCGGACGAGATCATCGCCGAGAAGACGGGATCTGAGGTCAGTATTGCTAATCCTTTCGCGGGCATGGCCCTGTCTTCGAGAGTGCGAGCGCAGGTGCTGAGTAATGATGCCCCCTCGCTGATGATCGCGTGCGGTCTCGCGATGCGCGAGCTCACCTAATGGCGACCATCAACCTGCTGCCGTGGCGCGAAGAGCTTCGGGTCCGCCGCCAGAAAGAGTTCATCATGGTTATCGCCATCGCGGTGATTCTGATGGGTGGCGTCGTCGCGGGAGTACATTGGGTCATCAGCGAAGAGATCGCGTTCCAGAAAAAACGCAACCAGTATCTGCTTAATCAGATCGCATTGGTTGACCGCAAGATCAAGGCGATCAAGAACGTCGAAAAAGAGAAAAACAGTTTGCTCGAGCGCATGCGTATCATCGAGCAGCTGCAGTCGTCCCGTCCCGAGATCGTGCATTTGATAGACGAACTCGTGGGCACCTTGCCCGAAGGTGTCTATTACACCCAGATAAAGCAAGCAGACCGCGGACTCGATGTACGCGGTGTCGCGCAGTCCAACGCCCGCGTGTCTTCGTTCATGCGTAACATTGACAAGTCGGCTTGGATAGAGCGGCCCAACCTCGTCGAGATACGCCGGTATAAGGCGCCGGCCGGAAACAACGCCTCGCGCTTCGCAGAGTTCTCACTGCGGTTCGAGCAGAGGAAACCGAAGCGCGAGGGAGAAGGCGATGGGGCGTCGTCATGAGGCTCTCGGACTTGCAGAATCTGGACCCGAACAACCTCGGCGGTTGGCCGGGTCCGATCAAGGCGGGGCTCGTGGCGCTGATTTGCGCCGCGGTGCTCGGTGCCGGGTACTACTTCGATACCCAAGACCAGATGCTCAAGTTCGAGAATGCCCAGCGTGAGGAGCAGAGGCTAAAGACCACGTTCGAGACGAAGCAGCGCAAGGCGGCCAATCTCGAACCGCTCAAGCAGCAGCTCGCACTGATGAAGGAATCGTTTGGAAACCTCTTGCGGTTGCTCCCCGATCGGACTCAGATCGAAGGTTTGCTCGTCGATATTTCGCAGTCCGGGCTCGCCAGCGGGCTTGAGTTTGAGCTGTTCAGACCAGGCGCGGAGGAGCCGCGCGACTTCTACGCGATACAGCCCATACAGCTGCGGGTAGCGGGTGAGTACCACCAGTTCGGTGAATTTATCAGCGCGGTGGCGGCACTGCCTCGTATCGTTACCCAGCATGACCTAACTATCCGCGTCATCGACAAGAATAACCCGACGAAGCTGGTCATGGAGGCGACAGCTAAGACTTACCGTTACCTCGATGAGGACGAGCAAAGCCAAGGCGGTAGGAAGAAGAGATGAGCCGTTTTTTGCCCGCATCGAAGGCTTTCACCGCGGCGGTCGTCGCCGTGGTACTGCTTGCTGGCTGCTCGGAAGCCACGATGTCGGATCTCCACCGATACGTCGCGGAGGTAAATAAACGCAAGGCCCCGCCACCCGACCCACTGCCTCCGATCAAGCCCTACAACGTGTTCGTGTACTCTCCGACCGAACGAGATCCGTTCCAGCCGTTCTATCAGCAGCAGCCCGAGGAGCAGCAGGCAGGAGTACAAGAGACCGGCATCAAGCCGGACTTCAATCGGAACCGAGAAGAGTTGGAAGGTTTTCCGCTCGACTCCTTGCGGATGGTTGGGACTCTGGAGCAAGAGGGCAACTTTTGGGCGATCGTACTGGCCACCGATGCCACCATTCATCGCGTCGAGGTAGGGAATTACATGGGTCAGAACCACGGAAAGATCGTCGATATTCTGGAAGACCGTGTCGAGCTCGTTGAAATTGCCCGTGATGCCCGCGGTCGCTGGGAAGAACGCCCTGCTGCCATCGCTCTGGTTGAGGAGGAGTAGAGACGAAGCGCACTGGGCTGAACCGTTTGGCCGAAGGAACGCCGGTCGGATGCTGTGTGGTCGCTGCCCGAGCGGCCCGCGCCGCCTGGTCCACGAATACAGGAGCGTTTAGACAAAGCGCCCGAATAAAGCGTCTGGGGAACCAGCAATGATTGACTGTCGTGTCATCTTCCAGGCGGCGAGCACCCGTGCGCGCCGCGCCGAATACCGCCGAGCGATCTCAGGCCTGGGTTCCGGGAGGCGAGCTGATGCATCGCTTTTCTCCCACCGGCGTTGGAGTGCCTGGATTGCGGTACCACTTCTCGTCTACGGTGCTGCGGTGCTGGCCGGACCGGAACTCCGAGGCATCGCGTACTCGACGTTGCCCGGCGACCGGATTCAATTGCGCCTGAGCCTGAGCGAGCCCGTGGCGGAGCCATTGAGCTTCGCGATCGACAACCCTGCGCGCGTCGCTATGGATTTTCCGGGCGTAACGCTTGGGCTCGATAAGCGCACTGAGCGGATCGGTATCGGCATGGCGCGCAGCGTCACCGCCGTGGAGGCCGGGGGCCGCACACGGGTGGTGTTGAATCTCATCAAGCTGGTGCCCTATCAACTGACCACCAAAGGCTCCGAGGTCGTGGTGACCTTGGATAGCGCGGAGGCAGCGGGCACCGCAGCGTTCGGGCCTAGTGCCGGCACCGCGGCGGTGGCTGCCGGCGTGGCGCGACTCAAGGAGGTCGACTTCCGGCGCGGCCAAGAAGGAGAAGCCCGCATCATCGTCTCGTTGTCCGATCCGTCGATCGTGGTGGATACCAACGAAGAAGGCGACAAGGTGATCGTGAATTTCTTCAATGCCAAGCTGCCGGAGCGGCTCGAGCGCAAGCTCGATGTGGCGGATTTCGCCACGCCGGTCAGCACCGTCGACACCTTCTCTCAAGGTGAGAACGTGAGGATGGAAATCGCGGTGAGCGGCCTTGCCGAACACATTGCGTACCAGTCGGACAACCTGTTTACCGTTGACGTGAGGCCGCTTACCAAACAAGAGCAAGAAGCGGTTAAGAAAGACAAGTTTGGGTACACCGGGCAGAAGCTGTCGCTTAACTTCCAGAACATTGAGGTTCGGGCTGTGCTGCAGCTCATCGCTGACTTCACGGGCCTCAACCTCGTCGCCAGCGATACGGTGAGCGGAAGCTTGACCTTGCGCCTGAAGAATGTGCCGTGGGACCAGGCGATGGACATCATTCTCAAGACGAAAGGTTTGGCAATGCGTCAGACCGGCAACGTGATCTTGGTCGCTCCGAGCGAGGAGATCGCGGCCCGTGAGAAACTCGAGCTGGAGGCGCAACGCCAAATTACTGAGCTCGCGCCGCTGCAAGCGGAGTTCGTGCAGGTAAATTACGCCAAGGCCGAAGAGCTGGCTGCGATGATCAAGGCCGAGGAGAACTCGCTTCTCTCCGAGCGCGGCAATGTCTCCGTCGATACACGCACCAATACGCTCCTTTTGCGAGATACCGCCCACAACATCGCCCAGGTCCGGCGCTTGATTTCGGAACTCGACGTGCCGGTGCGTCAGGTGCTCATTGAGTCGAGAATCGTGATTGCAGACGATACGTTCACGAAGGACCTGGGGGTCAGCTTCGGGTTCTCGCGCAACGATACCCTCGACAACGCAGGCCACTTTTATGCCATAGGTGGCGGCCTTACGGGCGACACAGTATTCGGTGATCCTGCGGTGACGACCGCATTTTCGGTGGACGACGTCGAGAACTTCATTGTCGACTTACCCTTGGCCGGGCCGGCGGCAGCGCTCAAGTTCGCCATCGGCAGGATAGGTAGCACGCTGCTCCAGCTCGAGCTGCACGCCCTGCAGGCCGAAGGCCGCGGTGA
>Ga0310344_10002666_pt1 | contig 13379 bp, 8 predicted proteins | sample HC15DNA20200_MG_FD_203801 | JGI IMG/M metagenome (GOLD analysis project Ga0310344, IMG submission 203801) | Marine microbial communities from station ALOHA, North Pacific Subtropical Gyre - HC15-DNA-20-200_MG | ecosystem: Environmental > Aquatic > Marine > Oceanic | place: Pacific Ocean: North... | reverse complement strand
AGACAGACTTCCAGTCTGCTGGTCTTGATATTCAAGAATTCCCACTGTATAAGTCCAACATGAGTAAAGGTGACTACTCTGTTTACATGTGGCCAAACCCACATGGAACAAACGGAGATGTTGCGTTCAACCAATCTTATAACGAAGACCCAGCTCTTGGTAAGCTTATTAGGACAACTGAATTCCGACAAGCATTATCTTATGCTCTAGATCGTGAAGCAATCCGAGACACTTATTTCATAGGTGTTGGTAAGCCAACTGCTGGTGCTCCTAATCCTAATGATGGTTTTTATCCTGGTGATGCTGTAGCTAATAAATTCGCAGTTACAGACCTTACTAAGGCTAATTCCATGTTAGACGCATTAGGTTTAACTGATTCTGATGGCGATGGCATTCGTAACTACTCAGGTGGTGGAAATGTCGTTCTTTGGGCCCAAATTTCTGTTCGATATATGCCTATGTGGGAGTTAGTAGTTTCTGACTTCAAGAACGTTGGTATACAATTGGACGTTAAAGAAGGTTCAGCTCATAATATGATGAGAACTGCTGAGCAACCTATTGGTATGGGCGGTTATACATCATTAACAGAAGCAGGCATGACTGGTACAGGCCCTTGTACTGGAAGTTATGGACCTCATAACTGTCCATTAATTGGTAAGTACCTTGGTAGTGGTGGAAAGCAAGGACATGGTCCTACCGCTAATTCTGCTTACTTACCAACAGCTCCAGCTGGCGCATATCCAGAGGACTCATCTGGCACTATTAAGAAGGTCATGGACCTCTTTAAGACTGCTAAGTCTAATCCTCCAGGTAGTGATGCTCGCATAGCTGCTGGTAAAGAAATAAATTCACTATGGATGGAGCAAGCATTCACTCTAGGTACCGTACAAGGTGCTTCTGGTGACCGCGATGTTTACATGAAGCGTAACAACTTCCGTAATCCTCCAATCCTAGCTCGTGCCCGTGGTTTCTACGGTGCTTGGGCAGAGACCTATTACTTCGAGGATGGTAAAGACAATGTCAACAATCCTGGAAATAGGTCCAAGAAGTACAAGAGTACAAGCTTCCGCTAAATCTCTAATTTAATATAAGGAAGTAAAAAAAAGTAAGGCCGGTAGAAATACTGGCCTTACTTTTTTTATATAAGTTTTAGGTTATATTTCTTATAGTTATATGCTTAAAATTATTTTTATAAAAACCACTTGAATTTATATACTATTTTAATACTGTTTATTAATTGTTTTACCTATGTTTAGGCTTGACACTTTTGCTTGATTATGATAAAAATGTCGCAGAAGTATTATCTTATTTTTTTTATGTCAATAAATCGCGTTTTTCTGTTATAGATTGGGGTATATAAATGGCTGAAGACCAAGAACAAAGTTCTGCTCAACTATTAGAAGAAGAAGAAGTTTTAGCGGTAGCGGGTCAGTATAGGTTGATGTGGTGGCGCTTCCGACGTCATAAAGTTGCAGTTGCTGCTGGATTTATTCTATTATTTTTCTATATTCTTTTCCCTTTTGCTGAGTTTGTAGGTTTCGGTGATCCTACATTTGTTGCTACAAAAATGCAGCTTTTGCCTCCACAACCTCTGGAGTTATTTGAAGATGGAAAATTTAGTCCACATATAGTTGCAGTTAAAGGTGGACGTGATCCTGAAACTTGGCAGGTTGTTTATTTACCCACTAACACACATCACAAGGTTGGTTTTTTTACTAGTTCTTGGGAGTACAGGTTTTTAGGATTCATTAAGACTAATAAGCATTTAATTGGATTTTCTAATCCCGACCATGATTATAAGAAATATCCATCTTTATATATATTGGGTAGCGATAACTTAGGTAGAGATCAGTGGTCTAGGTTAATGTTAGCTAGTCGTATTTCTCTCTCTATTGGTTTGATTGGTGTTGCTCTTAGTTTGGGTATTGGAATCATTATTGGTGGTGTTTCTGGTTATTATGGTGGTGTTATAGATACTATTATTCAGAGAATCATTGAAATTATGAATGCTATTCCTGGTTTGCCTTTGTGGATGGGGCTTTCTGCAGCTGTTCCAAAGGACTGGTCGATTATTCAAGTTTATTTAGGAATCACGGTTATTCTTTCTGTCTTTGGTTGGACTGGTATGGGAAGAGTTGTTCGTGGTCGTTATTTAGCTATGCGTGAAGAAGATTTTGTTATGGCTGCTCGTTTATCCGGTTCTTCTGAGGCACGGATTATGTTTAGACATATGCTTCCTTCTTTTTATAGTCATATTATCGCTACTGTTAGTTTGGCTATCCCAGGTATGATTATTGGTGAGACTGCCCTAAGTTTCCTTGGTTTAGGTTTGCGTCCGCCTGCTGTTAGCTATGGTATTATGCTTGTTCAGGCACAGCAGCCTGCTGTTGTTGCTCTTCATCCTTGGTTAATGTTTGTTGCTATACCTGTAATAATAGTGATCTTAGCTTTCAACTTCTTAGGTGATGGAGTTCGAGATGCTGCAGATCCATATGGGAATTAAATTATGGTAGATAAATTACTTTCTGTTGAAAATTTAAAGACATACTTTCCTACAGATGAAGGTGTTGTAAAGGCTGTTGATGGTGTCACGTTTGATATTGAGCCTGGTAAGACATTAGGAATTGTAGGAGAGAGTGGTTGTGGGAAAAGTACTGTTGGGCGATCTTTATTACAAATAATAGATCATCCTGGTAAAATAATTGAGGGACAAGTCCATTTTCAAAGTGAGTCCGCTGGTGGATTAGTTGACTTAGCACAAGAAAAACCAGGCAGTCCTTTAATGCGTCAAGTCCGAGGTGGTGAAATTGCATTAGTTTTCCAAGAGCCTATGACATCTTTTAGCCCTGTTCATACTGTTGGTAATCAGGTGGTTGAAGCTATTCAGTTGCACATGGATGTCTCTAAAAAAATTGCTATGGCAAGAGCTGAAGAGTTATTTGATTTGGTTGGTATTCCTAATCCAAGAAGTCGCTTGAATGAGTATGCGTATCAATTAAGTGGTGGTTTACGTCAACGTGCAATGATTGCTATGGCTTTATCCGCAGATCCTAAATTATTGATAGCTGATGAGCCTACTACTGCTCTTGATGTTACAACTCAAGCTCAGATATTGGAATTGCTCAAGACTTTGCAAAAACAAAATAATATGGCGATACTTATGATTACTCATAATTTGGGTGTTATTGCTGAGATGGCTGATGATGTAGTTGTTATGTATTTAGGTAAAGGTGTTGAAGTAGGTAATATCGATGATATTTTCCATGATCCACAACACCCTTACACACAAGGTTTATTGAAATCTATACCAAGTATTTATACTGAAGGAGAGGGTCGGTTACCTTCTATTAAAGGTACGATTCCACATCCTTTCAATCGTCCTTCTGGTTGCACTTTTAGGACCAGATGTCCAGATTATATTCAAGGTGAATGTAATACAGCTATTCCTCAATTACAAACGATTGGTAATACTAAGAGGACAGTGAGTTGTTTTAAAGTTCATCCTAGGAAAGAGGAGGTTGCTGCTAATGGCTGATGTTGATACCAAAACTCCATTACTTGAAGTAAAGAATTTAGTCAAGCATTTTCCTATTACTCGTGGTATTACTAAGCGAGTTATAGGTGCAGTTAAGGCTGTTGATGATATCAGTTTTTCTATTGAACAAGGAAAGACCTTTGCGTTAGTTGGCGAGAGTGGTTGTGGTAAGACTACTGCATCAAGGTGTATACTTCGTGGTGTTGAGCCTACTTCTGGAGAAATTAATTTTCTTAATCGTGATGGTGAAATTGTTGATGTTTCTGAAGTTCCAAGAGCTCCATTACGTGAATTACGACGTGACATGCAAATGGTATTCCAGGATCCTTTTGGATCACTAAATCCTCGAATGTCATTACTTGATATTGTTGGTGAACCACTTTTAGTACATGGTATGGTAGATGTTCAAGAGCGTGCTGATAGAGTTGCTGAATTAATGAGATTAGTGGGATTACGTCCTGAATACATGAGAAGATTCCCACATGCGTTTAGTGGTGGTGAGCGTCAGCGTATTGGCATTGCTCGTGCGCTTGCTTTAAATCCTCGTTTAATTATTGCTGATGAACCAGTATCAGCGCTAGATGTTTCTGTACAAGCACAAGTAATTAACTTACTACAGGATTTACAAGAGCAGCTAGGATTAACTTATGTGTTTGTTGCGCATGATTTAAGTGTTGTTCGTCATATAAGTGATACGATTGCAGTTATGTATGTTGGTAAGATTGTAGAAAGTGGTACTGTTGCCGATATATTTGCTAATCCTAAACATCCATATACTTCTGCCTTATTACAATCTGTTCCAATTCCTGATCCTAGAGCTCGTAAGGCTAGGTTTGTTTTAGAGGGTGAGGTTGCTAATCCGGCTAATCCTCCTTCGGGATGTTATTTCCATCCAAGATGTCCTCATAAAGTTGAGAAATGTGTAACTGAAACACCTCAACTTGAAGAGATTGAATCGAACCATTTTGTCAGCTGTCACAGAGCTAAAGAACTTGATTTACAAGGTTTAGTAGCTTCCTCTAAAAAATAAAACTATAAATTAATTTTCTTTATTTTATAATTATTTTATAAAATCGTTCTTCAGCTTTTAAAAAAACCGCGGTTCTCGATTTCTCTTACGATTCGCTTTGCATTTTCTTCAGCAGAAAATTTCACAGTATCTAAAGTTATCTCTGGGTTTGTAGGTTCTTCATAAGGATCATCTATACCGGTAAATCCTTTGATTTCTCCTCTTCGAGCTTTTGCATACATGCCTTTTACATCTCTTGATTCAGCTACTTCTAATGGTGTATCTACATGTATTTCGATAAACTTATCTGATCCAACCATTTCTCTAACTTCGTTTCTTGTAGCAATATATGGGCTCACTGCAGCACAGATTGCTATTCCACCGTGCCGAACTATTTCGGCAGCTACAAACCCGATACGTCGAATGTTAGTATCTCTGTCTTCCGCAGAGAATCCTAAACCTTTGCTGAGGTGTGTTCTAACTACGTCACCATCAAGTACCGTAGACCGTCGGCCCTTCTCCAGAATCATATTAGTGACTATATCTGCCGTAGCAGTTTTACCAGCTCCACTTAACCCTGTAAACCAAAGACATACACCTTGTTGGTGCATAGGTGGGAAACTTTGCTCCAAAATTTGCGACACTTCTGGTCTAGTGAACCAAGTTGGAAGTGACTTGCCAATAGACAGGTAATCATCTCTTACTTGGGTACCAGAAATAGAAGCCGTTTTCATGGTGTCATTGACTTTAGAAATTTCTTCGTAGCGATCCTCTTCAGGTAGGTAAACCACCATTTGGAAAGGTACCATTTTTACTCCCAATTCGGTTTGATGTTCAAGTACTGATTCTTGAGCATCGTACGGACCATAAAAAGGATTGTCTTTAGAATCATTACCTGGACCAGCATGATCTCTGCCAACTATCAAATGATTAGCACCGTAGTTACGTCGTATTATGGCATGCCATATGGCCTCTCTAGGTCCACCCATTCGCATTGCTAATGGAAGGAGCGATAACAAAACTCTATCAGGATTATAATAATTATCAGTTAATGCCTTATAAGTTCTAACCCTTGTGTAATGATCAACATCTCCAGGTTTTGTCATTCCTACTACCGGATGAATAAGCAGTACTCCATCTACTGATTCGGCGGCTCTTTTAGTAAGTTCCTCATGGACTCTATGTAACGGATTTCTAGTTTGAAAAGCGACCACATTTTCATATCCAAATTCTTCTAGTCTCAAGCGTGTTTCTTCAGGAGTTAACCTTAGTAGGTTGAAATCATTATGGCCTGGTGTTTGTATGGTTTGGAGCTGGCCACTAATGTTATATTTCCCCCATCTTTCCATTTCCGCTACCATAGGGTGCTTTCTATCATCTGTACCGAAAATCTTTTTTGCATCAGACTTTTGGTCACATTCATAAATTTCTTCGACAGTCATTATTGCTAACAGATCATTTTTTGGACTTCTTATGGCTATCTGACTATCGAGTTTTATACCATCAGTAGAGTTGACAGGTAGAGTTATCGGTATAGGAAAAAGTGTTCCATTAGAGAGTCTTTGAGTTTCCACGACGCTTTGGTAATCTGCCTGATTCATAAATTTGTCTAATGGTGAAAATGCTCCGGTAGACATCATCTCGAAATCGCACATAGAACGCTCAGATATTTGCACTGAATTCAATTTTGTAGCGCGATTTTTGAGTTCGGGAGTTTCATCTTCATTTGATATGAGATTTACTAGTTTTCCACCATACGGTGTTATTAATATATTGTTAAAATTTTTATTACTCAATGTTTGGTACTACTTTCTATAATTTTGTTTTATTTTTTTAAATTCATTTAATTTGAGCGCCCCCAAGATGGACCGACATGTAATCCACATTCTTTTGGCATTTCACCTTTTTCCCACCACCATCTACCTGAACGAATATCTTCATTTGGTTTAATAGGACGAGTACATGGAGCACACCCTATACTTGTATAGCCTTTATCATACAATTCGTTGTATGGAATGTTTTTTTCCTTGATATATTCCCATACTTGTTCATATGTCCAGTCTGCAAGTGGATTTATTTTAATTTTATCTTTGTCATATGAAGTATCTTTTTGAATCTTAGTAATATCATTTCTTGTGATTGTTTGAGAACGACGAATTCCAGTAATCCAGGCATCATTATCTAATAAAATTTGTTTCATTGGATCAACTTTTCGTATCTGGCAGCACATTAGTCTTAATGAAACGCTTTTGTAGAATGGGTTAGTCCCAAATTTAGATACCATGTTATTAAGACTATCGTGATTTGGGAAAAAAGTTTCAATTTCAAGGTTATATTTTTCACGGATCTGATCAATTAATGTATGGGTTTCTGAATTAAGTCTTCCTGTATCAATAGTGACTACTCGAATAGGACACTTTAATGTATATGCCATATCAATAATTACTAATCCTTCTAGTTGGAAACTAGTAAGTATTGAGACACGATTACCAAAGGTATTATAAGCCCAAGAAAGAGTTTCTTGTGGTGAGAGAGTATCATTTTTTATTATGGTGTCTATTCTTTTTTCTTTTTGCATTTATATCTTTTCCTTATTAGAAATAAAAAAACCTCCAAAATATTTAGTTCTGGAGGTATAAGTCTCTTTAAATTTATACAGATTAGTGTAATTTTTAGTAATACATTAATTATAGGAGCCAACGACTCCGTATATATTTCCCCCTAATAAATCTAGGTTTTACACAAACAATTTTTCATATAATACTCAATATAAATATTATGAGAAAAATTTTATTTTGTCAAAATATTTGGGAATTATTATTGTGCGTATGATTGATTTTGTTACTATTTATACTCTAGCTGATATCTGTTTATGCTATAATCCAAATAGTATATTCTAAAGAAATATAATTTAAAAAGTTGGTGTAAATATGCCTTTATTTGAAGATCTGAAAGTTTTTTCTGGTAATGCACATACTCAACTTGGTAATGATATTGCATCTTATTTAAATATTCCCATGGGTAAGTGTGATCTTTTTAAATTTAGCAATGATGAATCTTTTGTAAAATATCTGGAAAATATTAGAGAAAAGGATGTTTTCCTGATACAACCTATTACAAGACCTGTTAATGATAATATTATGGAATTGCTTATTATGATTGATGCTGCCAGAAGAGCATCTGCAGGTAGAATTACTGCTGTAATTCCTTATTATGGTTATGGTAGAACTGATAAAAAAGATCAACCTCGTGTGGCAATAACTGCACGATTAATTGCTGATTTCATTAGTATTTCAGGGGCTGACAGAGTACTTACTCTCAATTTGCATGCTGGACAGATTCAAGGGTTTTTTAATATTCCTTTGGATGAGCTTTCTGCGATTCAAACTCTTTCAAAATATTATATAAATAAAAAAATAAAAAAATTGGTTATAGCTGCTACTGATATTGGTGCTGCTAAACGAGCACGAGATATGGCAGAATTATTAGATAAACCTATTGTAATAATTGAAAAAAGTCGGTTTGGTAATTCAGGTAAAGTTGAAGCGATGAATTTGATTGGTAATGTTGAAGGATCTTCTGCTTTGATTGTTGATGATGAAATTGATACTGGAAATAGTGTAATTGCTGCTGCAAATGTTTTAAAACAATTTGGAGCAGAAGATATATACTGTACTGCAGTACATCCAGTATTTTCAGGGGATGTTTATGAAACACTTGATAATAGTGTTATTAAAGAGATTGTTGTTACAGACACATTACCCTTAAATACTGATAGAGTCATGAGTAAGATTAAAATTGTGTCAATCTCTCAAATGTTAGGTGAAGCTATACACCGTATACATAACGGATTATCTGTTGGTGCGATGTTTGAAAATTAATAATAATCCAGGAGATTATTATGTTAAAAACACTTAAACGTATTTTCGGTTCCTCTAGTCAAAAAGAAATACGTAAGTATAATAAATTACTTAAGCAAATCAATGATCTTGAGTCTAGATTTGTTGATTGTAATAAGGAATTATTTTCAGAAGAAACCCTCAGGTTTAAAGAAAGATTTCAGGATGGAGCAACACTCGATGATTTACTTCCTGAAGCTTTTGCTTTAGTTAGAGAAGCAGCTAAACAAGCTATAGGATTACGTCATTTTGATGCTCAAATAATTGGTGGCATAGTTTTACACCAGGGTAATATTGCTGAGATGAGGACAGGAGAAGGTAAAACTTTAGTAGCTACCCTACCCGCATATTTGAATTCTCTTACTGGTGACTCTGTTCATATAGTAACTGTTAATGATTATCTTGCAAGACGTGATCCTCAATGGATGGGACCTGTATATGATTTATTAGGGATGTCTGTTGGGATCTTACAAAATAATTCTGCTTATATATTTCAAAATGAAGCCAAAGAAAATAATAAAGGTTTTGAATTTATTAGGTCTGTTGAGAGGAAAGAGGCTTACCAATGCGATATTTTATATGGTACAAATAGTGAATTTGGATTTGATTACCTTAGAGACAATATGGTTGTTAATTTAGATGATCGTGTACAAGGTGAATTGTCTTATGCAGTGATAGATGAGGTTGATAATATTTTAATTGACGAGGCTCGTACTCCGTTAATTATCAGTGGACCTTCGGAAGATACTGGAAGCGAATATAAGAGATATTCTCGTTTGGTTAAAGGATTAATAAATGGTGAAGATTTTCAGATTGATGATAAACATCAATCTGTATCATTGTCTCTTGAGGGTGTGCGTAAGGTTGAGAATCTTATGGGGGTAGATAACTTATATGATCCTGATAACTCAAAAGGTGTTCATTTTGTCGAAAATGCATTGCGTGCAACTGCTGTATTCGAGAAAGATAAAAAATATGTTGTAAAAGATGGACAAATTGTGATTGTTGATGAATTTACAGGGAGATTAATGCCAGGTCGTAGATATTCAGATGGATTACATCAAGCACTTGAAGCTAAAGAAAATCTTAATATTCAGAGAGAAACAATTACGTATGCAACAATTACTTTACAGAATTTTTTCAGAATGTATTCTAAATTATCTGGAATGACAGGTACGGCAGTTACTGAATCAGAAGAGTTTTGGAAAATATATAAATTGGATGTTATAGAAATACCTACTAATCTTCCCATGATTCGTGAAGATCATAATGATTTTATATTTAAATCTCAAAAAATCAAATATGATGCAGTAGTGAAAGAAGTGATTGATTGTCAAAAAAAAGGACAGCCAGTTTTAATTGGAACTACTGAAATAGCACAATCTGAATTGGTTAGTAAATTATTAACCAATAAAAAGATATCTCATCAAGTTTTAAATGCTAAAGAAGTGGAAAAGGAGGCAGGTATAATTGCTCAAGCAGGTCGGCCAGGTGCAGTTACTGTAGCTACCAATATGGCAGGGCGTGGTACTGATATTATACTTGGTGGCAATCCAGATGATTTGAAAATAACATCACAAGAATGGAATCGTTTGCATCAACAAGTAATTCAAGTGGGGGGCTTACATATAATAGGAACTCAAAGGCATGAAGCCCGACGTATAGATAATCAGTTACGTGGGAGAGCAGGTCGCCAGGGAGATCCAGGAAGTTCAAGGTTTTTTGTAGCTTTAGATGATGATTTAATGAAAAGATTTGGTGGTGATAAAATCAAGGCTGTGATGGATTGGGTTGGTATGGAAGAAGATGCTCCCATAGAACATGGAACAATTGGTAAACAAATAGAACGTGCTCAAATTAGAGTTGAGGGCTTTCATTTTGATTTACGTAAGCATTTGGTTGAATATGATGATGTTATTAATACCCACCGAGAAGTGATTTATAAAGAAAAAAATAGCTTATTAGAGGGTGAGAATTTCAAATCTAACGTATTAGTTATGGTAGATGAGGAAGTTAGAAATATAGTTGGAAGATATGATTTATCTAAAAATTCAGATATTCCAGAGACCTTAAAATCAGAAATTCATTCAATTATTCCATTCAATGATTTTGAGGAGATTGAAAAAAGAGGTGATGAGTCTTTTGCTGATCGTTTGATTGGTAAAATTATGGAATATTTTGAATTTCAATATAATAATTTAGAAGGTATCATTACTGACGATACATTACGTTCAATTGAGAGACAATTAATTTTAAGAATCGTTGACACTCAATGGGTACAGCATTTAACATCTATGGAAAATTTGAGAACAGGAATTGGACTGCAGGCTTATGGACAACGAGATCCTTTAGTAATGTATAAAAGAGAAGGACATTCAATGTTCCAGTCTTTAATGGATCGTATAAGATATCAGGTTACAAGAACTGTTTTTTACATTGCTGATGGTTCAAAAAATCAAATTTCACCAGAGAATAGTTTTAATAAACGAAAAACAAGTAGTCAAGGTCAAAAATACTATAATAATGGAAACAATGATAAGGACACTAAGGTATTATCTGCTGTAGGTTCGAATAATCGAAAATTAGGAAGAAATGAACCTTGTTATTGTAATAGTGGGAAGAAATATAAAAAATGTCATGGGGCATTATAATTTTGTGCCGTTACTTCTAATATTTGATCGATGAAAAAATCTGAGCTTCTTAATAATTTCAAGAATTCATTACTTAAAGGTGATTCTTGGATACATTCTCTTTTTGAAACTATATCAGTGTGGGAAATTCCAACTGAAATATATCGTGGTAGAGAGTATATTTATCTTATTGAAGGAGAGGCATTTGATTGGATTTTATTAGCTGAAAGAATATGTGGTGTTGTAAATGATTTGCTACCTGAACGAGAACTAAAAAATCTACTTTTTTATAATGAATTTCCAGAATCTTTTCACCTAAATGAATTTAAATCTATATTAGGGACAGACAAGTTTCGTGGTTATTTAAATTATTTTTATGGAGTTACTATTGAATCATCTTTACAAATGGCATTAGAACTCGAGATACAAAAAAGACATATAAGTAATAGTTTTACTGATATGAATGATTTTACTGATGATGCATATTTTGAGATTTATGGGAAGTCTAGAGAAGAATTATTAAAATCTTTTTTATTGCAAAAAGGTGATTTTTACAGAAATGAAATCTCATTACAAAGATTGAAAGAATTTACTTATTGGTTATTTAAATATAGGTTATCTTTTTCTGATAGTGCAAAAATTGCTAGTGATACTCAAAAAGGATTATTGCAACTAGAAAAGATGTCAAAAAAGAAACTAATTTTAGCAAAAAAAGAGCTGAATTATAACGACTTAGTTTTGTTGAAGAATAGTTTAGTATGATTAGATTGTTATATTTTTTATTAAGTTATTGATTCTGATTTTCCGGTTTTCCAGATTTTTCAATTGATCTTTTGTTTTAATGACCACTTCTTCTGGAGCTTTATTGATGAATGATTTATCTTTGATCATGCGAACTAACCTATGGATATGTGGGTCTATTTTAATTAATTCATCACCTAGTTTTTTATATTGTTTTTCTAAGTTAACTGTTTGTTCAAATTGGATTGTAATTGTTCCTTTACTTAAAACTAGAGTAATTTGATTAGGGGTTTTTTCAATATTTGTTTTCTCTAGTGAAATGTTGATTTCATTAAGACCAGATAATGATTTTATGACATTTTGTTCTTGGTCTATTAGTTTATTTTTTGTTCCAATGTTGATATTTGCTTTTAATGATGATTTATGAGGTATTTGAAGATCACTTCTTAGATTTCTAATTGTGTGTATGATCTCGATTATTATAGATATATCATTTTCTGCTTTTGTATCAACAAATGCTGAGTTTTTTGTAGGGAATTCAGTTATTATTAGAGGAATATCGTTTGTCTCATCTGAAGGCATTTGTTTGGATAATATTTGCCAAATTGTTTCAGTAATAAATGGTGCAAATGGATGCAAAAGTTTTAGATTTGCTACCAATACATGATATAGGGTTGGCGTAGCAGATGATTTTCTTAATTTAACAAATTCTAAATACCAATCACAATATTCAGACCAGAAAAAATCCTGAATTTGTTTTTGTGCTTCACCAATTTGGTATGTTTCTAATAAATTATTTACATTTTCAATCGTGTTTTGTAATCTTGATAGTATCCAACGATCTTCTAAATGAGTCAGGTTTTTAGCTATATCATTTGAATAATTTACTGAATTGTTCTCAATTTTTGAATTAACAAATCTGAAAGCATTCCAAAGTTTATTGGCAAAATTACGACTTGCTTGTAATCTTGATTCATTAAGTCGCATATCATTACCTGCACTGGTTCCGCTTGTTAAGGATAGTCTTAGTGCATCAGATCCATATGTTTTGACTATATCTAGAGGATCAGTGACATTTCCTTTTGTTTTACTCATTTTTATTCCTTTTGTATCGCGGACTAGTCCATGCAGGTATACGGTATCAAAAGGAATAGTTCCTGTGTTTTCAATACCCATCATTATCATACGAGCAACCCAGAAAAAGAGTATATCGTGACCAGTTTCTAGTACTGAAGTTGGGTAGAATTTATCTAAATCTTCAGTGTGTTCTGGCCAACCTAACGTTGAATGAGGCCATAGTGCAGAGCTAAACCAAGTATCTAATACATCTGGATCTTGGTTAATAGATGTACTATTACAATTATGACAGTTTGTAGGATCTGTAATTTGGATCGTTAACTGATCACACTCACTACAATACCAAACTGGAATTCGATGGCCCCACCATAATTGTCTACTAATACACCAATCTTTAATATTACTCATCCAGTTGAAATAAATTTTTGAGAAATGATTAGGTATTATACGAATTTCTTTATTTTTTACTGCTTCAATTGCAGGTTTTG
>Ga0310344_10002665_pt1 | contig 13383 bp, 6 predicted proteins | sample HC15DNA20200_MG_FD_203801 | JGI IMG/M metagenome (GOLD analysis project Ga0310344, IMG submission 203801) | Marine microbial communities from station ALOHA, North Pacific Subtropical Gyre - HC15-DNA-20-200_MG | ecosystem: Environmental > Aquatic > Marine > Oceanic | place: Pacific Ocean: North... | reverse complement strand
TTTGAGGAAGACACCCCTCTCCAGCTGATCAGCTCAATCCTTCCCGATGTCCTTGTAAAAGGGGCTGACTGGGATGTTAGAGAAATTGTGGGCAAGGAAATAGTAGAGGCTGCCGGTGGAACTGTTATTCCCCTTCCTTACCAAAAAGGACTGTCCTCTACTGCAATTGTTGAACGCATTCTGAACCGTTATAGTCATTAATCTTAAATTTAAAGTGCCCTAATCGTCACTTAGCTTGGAGAACTTAGGGGCTACAACTAAATAGGTCTGACGTTAGCGTGATTTTTGAAAAACGACCTTCTCAATTATTTGAACATTCTAATTTTCAATGTATCCAACAATATTTTAACTCTGGTCCTTGTGCAATTAAATTGTCTGGGATTACTGTTGCTGCTAAACCCGCCTTTTTAGCTATTCTGCAGAGTCTCTTAAAAAAGCCTATTTGTTTTCTTAGTGCTTCCAAATTAGATCTGGAACAAGTAAGAAATTCGACGTCTTTTTATCACCGTGTTATTTCTGGTAGAAAGTCAGAAGGTGTCGCAAGTTTTCCAGCAATAGAACCTAGTCCCTTTAGTGGTCTCCCAACGCATCCAGAAACTCTGAGAAATCGAGCAGTTACGTTGTGGGAAATCTACCATAGAAGAGTTGACATCTTGATTTGTGCGCCTGGCGCCTTGGTAAACCGAATTTCAAATGTTGGGCAGTATTTCGGACAGGTACCTTTAATCGAAGTTGGGAAGAAAATTGATCCTGATGAAATGACTTCTTATTTAAAACATGCTGGATATTTTGAAGAGGAACCTGTAACTAATGTCGGAAGTTTTTCTAGGCGGGGGGGAATTTTGGACGTTTTTTCTCCGGCAAGAGAGAACCCAGCACGAATTGAACTTTTTGGTGATGAGATTGAGTCGCTAAGAGAATTTTCCGTGACTTCACAAAGATCCATCGGCTCAGTTTCTAGGATTTTACCAATTCCAATGAGGGAAACGCTATTTAAACCAGAGGATTTAAAAGTCTGGATAAAAAAAGCTAAAGAAAGATGGGGCTCAGACCGATTTGATGAATTTTTTGAGAATATAGCATTCCAAGTAAATAATGGTGGAACTTTCCAGGGGAATGGCAATCTGCTTCCATTGGTAATTCCCCGTCGAAATAGTTTTCTAGATTTTATTAGTGATTTTACGGTTGTGTTAGACGAGCCAGAAGAGCTTGATGAGTGGTGGGCTAGCTGGAAAAATAAAATGGAGGAGGATAGAGTTCAATTAGATGATCAGGACATCCCCAGCTTTGAGGTGCTAGAAGTTTTTGAAGATTTTCCCCAGATCAAGGAAAGGCTTGCAGTTCGAAAAAGCATTAGGTTGGAGCAATTGGGGGCGAATACCTCGACTGCTTTAGTGCCAGGTGTTCAAGACCTAGGAGCCACAAGCGATCTTTTGTCTAGGCAAAATCTAGGGGAAAACAGTTCCGGGGTTACGTCCAACATAAATTTTCAGACTGCCCCAGTTAGAAAATACCATGGAAATATCAAATCCTTGATTAAGGATGTAAAACAATTTTTGAGCATTGGATCTCAAATCGTTGTTGTCCAATCTACTACAGGAAAGGCAGAACGTCTCAAGGAAATCTTTCTGGAGTATGATCTGCAAATCAGTTCAGGGTTGGGTTTAAATGAATTTGGAAATAATCCAGAGCAGGCCTCAATCATAATAGAAACAGGTCAAATTATTGAGGGTTTTCATTATGTGGACAGGAACCTTGTTGTTATTGGGGAAAGAGATATTTATGACGAAATTGATTTTCTTGAACGGTCATCAGAATCAAAATGGCGATCAGGAACATTTGTTTCAGACTTTCGTGAGTTAAAAGCAGGTGATTATTTGGTGCACCTAGATCATGGTATTGGTTGCTATATGGGATTAAAGGAGATCAAACAAGGAAATCTAACTCAGGAATTTATGGTACTACATTATCAAAATGAATCTAAACTTTATGTTCCTTTAGAACGATTGGATTTAATCCAAAAGTATAGTGGTGACGTTAAGCATAAACCGTCACTTGACAAACTAGGAAATTCTAGTTGGAAAAAGATAAAAGCTAGAGCCAGAAAGGCCATGAGGGATATGGCTCAGGACCTCCTTAAATTGTACGCGAAAAGAAAGATCCTTCCTGGCTACAGTTTTTCTATTTCTGGGCACTGGCATAATGAGTTTGATGAAGCATTTGAGTTTTCCGAGACAGCCGATCAAATAGCAGCAATAAAAGATATTAATCGAGATATGGAACTATCAACACCAATGGATCGATTACTATGCGGAGATGTAGGTTTTGGTAAGACTGAAGTTGCTATGCGAGCAGCTTTTAAGGCTGTTTTTGATGGGAAGCAAGTGGCAGTTCTGGCTCCCACTACGATACTAGTATTTCAACACTATCTTGTTTTTAAACAAAGGTTTAATGCTTTCCCCATAACCATCGAAATGTTGAGTCGCTTTCGGCGTCCAAAAGAACAAGCAGCAATTTTCGAACGACTTACAAATGGTAAAATTGATATTCTCATAGGTACTCATTTAATTTTATCTAAGAAGACTGGGTTCCGAGATTTGGGTCTTTTAATTATAGATGAGGAGCAGCGTTTTGGAGTTTCTCATAAGGAAAAGCTAAAAAACTTAAAACAAAATGTAGATACTTTGGCCATGACGGCAACACCAATTCCCAGAACACTACATATGTCGTTGTTGGGTATTAGAGACATGTCGATAATTGAAACTCCACCTCGTGATCGACTGGCAATCCAAACGAATGTTATCCCTTTTAGTAAACAAATTATCCATAATGCTATTAGTACTGAATTAAAAAGGGACGGTCAGGTTTACTTTGTCCACAATAAAGTTGAGTCAATTTATTCAATAAGTAGGATGCTCCAGGAAATTTGTCCAGATTCCCGCATTTTGGTCGCCCATGGCCAAATGAATGAGCAGGATCTAGAGTTAACTATGTTAAAGTTTGTGGAACACAAAGCAGATATCTTGGTGTCAACTACAATTATAGAAAATGGTCTAGATGTTCCTCTTGTAAACACTCTTATTGTTAACCAAGCAGATCAATTTGGTCTAGCCCAGCTATATCAATTAAGAGGAAGGATAGGACGCTCAAACCGACCCGCCTATGCTTATTTACTGGTTCCAAAAGATAAGGTTGTTTCAAGTATTGCTAGACAGCGTTTATCTGCTTTAAAGGAATTTAGCGAATTAGGTTCTGGATTTAAGATAGCAGCCCTGGATTTAGAATTTCGGGGTGCAGGTAATCTGCTTGGTGGACAACAACACGGTCATATTAACAATGTCGGCTTTGATCTGTATTGTCAAATGCTTGAAAGAGCGATTAAAGAGGCACAAGGAGAAGAGTTTCTGCCAGAGATTCAGACTCAGATCAACCTCAAAATAAGAATAAAGATCCCACCAGGATATATTCCTGATGAAAATCAGAGGCTTAGCATATATAAACGTGTTTCATCGATTGTAGGGCAATCTGAAATTAATTCTCTACGTGACGAATTGGAAGATCGATTTGGTCCTGTTCCCAATGAGTTAGAACAACTAATTAACTACACCAGATTACGTCACCTAGCGGAAAAAGCCCTTGTGCAGTCTATTGAGAAAACAAAAGAGGGTATAATCATTAAATTTAATGATAAAACGCCGATAAGGCCCCAGAAATTGGTTGAAATAGTTTCGAGTTATCCTGGCTTATCTCTAAGCCCAAGGGGATACTTGACCCTTTACTCTGACAGTATTACTCAGGAAGATATGTTGAATTCAGTAAGAGTAATTCTGAATGACCTAATTTCTTAAAATATTCTGGTTGAATAGAATAATAAAGAACTTATGGTTTTGATTGAATAGGTAATATTCAAAGGATCTCTTCCACCTTTTTGTGCGAATAGAGTGGTTTATTGGAATCTCTATCTAAATAAAGCTCTTAACTTCTTCGAGTAATTTAGTTAAGCTTTTAAAGTCTGAACAAGTTTTATATTTTCTGAGCCGGTATTTTTGTGTGGGAGGAGTGATGAAACTGCGCTTGTTTTTCATATTAGTAACTTGGACTTTTATAGTTCCGACATCGTTTATTCTTGCCAATACTATTTTCGAAGAGATTATCTGCCGTGTTAACAACGAAATTATTACTAGTTCTGACTATGAGGAGGCAACGAATCTGATAAAAAGACAGTTGTCTCAGGATCAAGAAATTAACTCCAGTGGAAAAGTAACAGAGGTATTGAAAGAGAGAGAAAAAAATTTATTGAGTGACATGATAGAAGATCGTTTGCTTGTCCAGAAAGCAACAGAAATGAAGATGACGGCAGATGGCGATGTGATTAAATTTCTAGATCGTCTACGAAAAGAAAATGGTCTACCAACTATTGAAGCCCTTGATAAAGTAATGTTAGAACAGGGCATTAGTCCCATTGATTTCAAGAAACGGCTAAAAGACCAAAGCCTAAGAGAACAAGTTCTAGGTCGAGAAGTCTACTACCGAATACAGATAACAAATTCAGAAATAAATGACTATTATGAATCAAATGAGAAAGACTTTCATCGCAAGGAGGAAGTACGTATAAGTGAAATCTTGATTCCAACGGGGGGTCAGAATTCGGAAGAAATTAAGTTTTCAAAGAAAAGAGCTGAAGAGGTTCTTGAAAAAGCCCGCAATGGAGAAAAGTTTGACGAGCTGGTTTTGGAGTTCTCAAAAGGTCCAACAGCAAGACGAGGAGGTGATTTAGGGTTTTTCCCTAGAGGACAACTTAAAAAAGAAATTGAAGATGTTGCCTTCGCTCTCCGAAGAGGCCAGATTACCGCTATATTGGAAGGGACAGATGGGTTTCGAATTTTTAAGGTTACAGAGAAACACCAAGCAGGCCTCCAAAGTTTGGAAAGTGTGAAGGAAGAAATTTCCAGTAAACTAATTGAACAGAAAGCTCAACCCGCTATTAAAAGGTATTTGACGAAGCTACGAAGTAAGAGTTACATTAAAATTAAGTCAGGCTATATTGACAGTCGCGCAGGCAGTGATCCTGCTTCTGTTAAGGATGATCCTATCACCGCTGAAATTGTTAGACCGCTAACGCTTGATGCTGGGAAAGGGAAACAATAGGTAATCTCAATCCTTAACTTCTGAACACAAGGAAAGTAGTTATCCTTGTTCGGACTTAGGTGATCCGTCTTCAAGTAATTCCTCAGTACTTTGATCTACCAGATAAGCAATTGACTGATATGGGACTTGGCTGTGTTGTGATAAGCCTATTTCACAAGTTTTACTAGTAGAATATCCTGATTTGCAGGGTCCCGGCAAGCTTTCCTTTAAGCTATTTAGAGCTGAATTGGTAAGTTCTGGATAATTGAAACCACGGTCTCCAGCAAATCCACAGCACCCTATGTTCGATGGCACAATAACTTCCTCAGAACATAGTTCAGCTAACTCTCGTAGTTTTGAATCTAAACCCATTTTTGTAGAACTACAAGGGCTGTGTACTGCAACAGACTGCCTAGTTTTCCGAAACCGTAGTCGAGATCTAAGAAATTTTAGGATAAATTCAGCTGGCTCGAAGGCTGAAAGATTTTCAATGAGACTTGACTCTTCCATTCGCAAGAGACAAGGACTGGTATCGATCAGAATGGGATATTCTCCATGTTGAGAGGCTTTAGTAAGAGCTCTTGCTAGTTCTTTTTGTTTTTGTTCACCTTGTTCATCAAATCCCTTACTTGAAAAAGGCATTCCACAACATAGTTCTGAGAGATTCTTAGGATAAATAACTTGATATCCTGCCTTCAGTAAGAGTTGTTCTATCTTGGAGTTTTGTGATCTATTATCTGAACCATCTATAGAAACCCCTAGTGTCCGACTAAGACAACTTGGAAAGTACACAACCTTTAAAGGAGACTTCTCATCAACAGGAGGAGGTATTATAGTGTCAGCTGCCTTTGGAATGTATCGATTCCATTGGGGAAGGTTTTGGCCCAGAATTTTTCGAGCCGAATCAGTAGTGTAATTCATTGCCTCTGATCCTAGTAATCGGTGGAGCATATCTACGAGGTCCAACATTAATCTTAGGGAACTTGAAACCAGTCCTAGGTGATTAGCAAAGAAAGAAGCAAGGTAATTTTGAAATTTGGACACTTGTTTGCTTCTTAAATCTTTTATAAGTTTTCCTGTATCAATATTTACAGGACAACTAGTTGCACATAAACCATCAGTAGCACATGTAGCCTCACCTTGGTATGCATATTCATTTAAGAGATTTTTTAACCTTGAGGGTAGTTGTCCATTACTCTGCAATCTGTTAATTTCTCGCCAAACCACGATCCGTTGTCTTGGTGTCAATGTCAGATCTCTAGAAGGACAATTGATCTCACAAAAACCGCATTCAATGCACTTATCCACAACCGAGTGAGCTTTTGGAAGGGGTTTTAGGTTTTTGATGTGTATTTTGGGATCATTATTCAGGAGTACACCAGGATTTAAGATGTTTTCAGGGTCAAAAATGTCCTTGATCTGTTTCATTAACGCATAAGCTTCCCTACCCCACTCCATTTCTACAAAAGGAGCCATGTTTCGACCAGTCCCGTGTTCAGCTTTAAGGGAGCCATTGTAAGTGTTGACTACTAAATTAGTAAGGTCGTTGATAAAATTTTCATATCGATGAATTTCTTTACGCAGGTTGAAATCTTGAGTAAAGACGAAGTGAAGATTCCCTTCCAATGCATGTCCAAATATGATTGCTTCAGAATAATGGTGTTTTTGAAATAGCTCCTGTAATTGTAAAGTAGCCTCTGCTAGACGTTCAATTGGGAAAGCGACATCTTCAATGATAACAGTTGTACCAATTTCTCGAATGCTTCCAATAGAAGGGAAAAGGCCTTTGCGGATATTCCACAACTGTGTTTGTTCAACAACATCCTGAGTGAAGGAAAAGGGTCGGACGGTATTTAACGTAGCCAAGGTATTATTGATGTGAGTCAGATGTTTTTCTAGTTCATTTTGAGTTTTTCCTCGTGTCTCTACTAAAAGGGCTGCGACGGACTTATCCAATTGCTTCAGGTATTCTGGCATTCCCGCCTTTTGTTCTACAGAGCGTAGACTAGCCCGATCCATAATTTCTACAGCAGATACTGGGCACTCTTTTAATAGAGTCGTGGCTTCACAGGCTGTTTTAATGTCGGGAAATAGCATCAGAGACGTTGCTTTGTGAGGGTAATCTGGAACGGTTCGGTAAGTTACTTCGGCTGCAAACCCCAAGGTGCCTTCCGAGCCAACAATGAGGTGTTCAATTATATCAATTGGATCATCAAAATCGATTAGGGCATTTAAACTATAGCCAGTTGTATTTTTCATCCTAAACTTTTGGCGGATTTTGTTTGCTAAGATGGAATTCTGCTTGGTGATCTTGGAGAGTTTTTGGATACGAGAGCATAATGATGAATGAGTTTTTTGAAATTGGATTCGACTTAATGAGTCACGAGTATCAAGAATACTACCGTCAGCAAAAATAAGTTTTAAGCCTGCTATTGTTTTATAACTATTTTGACTAGTGCCACAACACATGCCACTAGCATTATTGGCCACTATACCCCCAATCATGGCTGCATTAATAGAAGCAGGATCAGGACCAATTTTCCTACTATAAGGAGCTAAAGCAATGTTTGCATGGGCTCCAACTACTCCTGGTTGAAGGGTAATTCTTTCTCCAGAATCATGGATCTGAATTTTTCTCCAACTTGGACCTAGCAAGATCAGGACAGAATCAGTGACCGCCTGGCCAGACAGACTGGTTCCGCCAGCTCTAAAGGTACAGGGAAGTGCAAGGGATCGACACTTCTGAAGAACTATTTTTATTTCGGATTCAGAGTTTACTTTGATAACAAGTTGAGGAACTAGGCGATAAAAGCTTGCATCTGTTCCATAAGCAAGAGTCCTTAAATCATCATCTATTAGTTGTTCTCTTGGAATATGTGGTTCCAGAGCTTTAGCTAGAATTTTATAATTACCATCCATTATTCGTAACAGGGGCTCCTTTTTTCGATTGCCCAGTGAAAAGTCCTACATCGAAAATCATTGTTTCACTTTCTAGAAAGAACTAGCAGTCCTTTTGATTATTTCTAAACAGCTACCTCCAATAAAAATTTTTATCTAAAGTGTTGTTTCTACTTAAGATTAGAGACACTGCAACAATTGTTTTCAATCGATTAATAAATTAGGATCTAATCAGTTTTCCTAATTGAATTAACTTTTCTAGACCATAAGTAGTAAGTTCGTCAAGTCCTTCAATGGTTAGATCTGGAGGAGGATATTTTACATGTACTTCAGGGTCAAGAGCATAGTGGCCCTGACGAATAAAAATTGTTGTAACACGTCTGCTCCATGAATGTTTAACAGAATTTAGAATCCTGATTTTATCATCTACCAGAATATAGTGTTCTGCAGGATACCGTCTCTCTACGTCATCTAACGCAAGCTCTTTATGAACATAGATAAGTACATTTGAATTTGCAACATTAAACAGACCAGCACTTTCAACTTTTCTGGGTTGATAGATGATGTCACCATCTGAAAAGATAACGACTAACCCCCAAGTCTTGAGTTGATCAATAATTTCTAATGCTTTGGGAAAAAGACGGTTGGCAAAAGGATAATTCAGAATGTAGGAAGAAATCTTGAGTAAGCGGGGGTCATGGGGATACTTTACACGGTATAATTGTAATGCTCCTAAGTAATCAGCATAACCAATCTCATCTCGAAGTTTTATAAAAATATCCCAATAACGTTTATTGTTTTCATAACCAATTGTATCCTCGATGTAATGGGTGAAATCAGTGAGAACACGGTCATTGTCCAACAAGGTGTTGTCAACATCCAGAAGAAGTACCACCTCATTTTTCAAATTAATCACTCTCCTTTCGAAACTAACTTGAGTCTTTAATCAATAAGTGCAACCCATCTATTTAAGTCAAGGCTATCATGAATTATACTTGGTTCGTATGGATTACTAGCCTAATAAGTTGCCACAGGTGTTTGGACAGAACGCCATTGAATATTTGTGTAGCGGATGGGTTGGTGTCCTCGGTAGGCTAGGATTCTGTTTTGGATCTGCGCAGCGAGATCAAGTAGTCCTTTGGAAGTGGCAATCTTTTTTGCTAGTTGAGATATTTTTATGGCTTGTTCGAATCTTTCTACTTCAGCGTAGGCTGCTCCTAAAGTGTCTAAAAAAAGTGGGTTTGAATAATTTGTTTCTTGGCAAATTTGTTCACTGAGTTCAACGGATTCTTTCCCGTGACGAAACTGGGGATTGGTGTGAGTTGCTAAGATCCAAGCCAGTCGATTAGCCACTTCTGGCCATGAAGGATTGATTCGAAGGGCTTCTCGGTAGTGGTTTAGGGATTGGGAGATTTTGCCTTGATGTGCTAAAGCATTAGCTAAATTGGCATGTGCTTGAAAGTCATCTGGATTTAAGTCAATGGCTTTGGCAAGAACTGGTATTGCTTCTTTAGTTTTTCCTTGACTTAGAAAAAGGGTTGCCAAATTGTTGTGGGCACTTGAGGAGTTAGGATCTATACTGATCGCTTTCTTTAGCAATTCAAAAGCCTCTATTTCCTTTCCTTGTTGAATTCGGATGCTTGCCAGATTACTATGAGCTTCAGAACTATCTGGAACGAGATTGATAGCCTCTTTGTAATGAAAGGCTGCTTCTTCAAGTTTTCCCTCCATTGTTAAAACAACTGCCATACTATTGTGTGCATTTGGAGCCTTGGGATTTGTTGTTAACCAGTTGCGACAAAAAGTTTCATAGTTTTGAAAATAAGTTGATCGATGGATCGTCAGAGTTGCAAATATCAAAACAACAAGAGTGAGGCAACCTTTGTAACTTAGAAGGTATTTGGAGTTATCATAGGTTTTAAAAGCTGAGACAATCAAAAAAGCTGTGCCTAACCCCGCTAAGAAAACATAACGTTCGGCAAAAGGGGCCTCTTGCTGCAGCAGGTTAGCGGTAGGTAGCAACATGAAAAAATGCCAAGTTAACCAAAAGTAGAGCATCGGACGAATTGAAGATGGAAGCTTCAGTAGGCGGATGAAAATCCAGAGAATAATTGTACAGCTAATGACTAAACGCCACGGAGTGAGCCAGATTTCGACTGGAGGTTCATAAATCAACTTGGCAAAAGGAATGATTAAAACTTGTAGAGAATATACGAAGGAAAGCACAAAATTAGTTAAATTTCCAAAACTATATTCCTCACCTCCAAACAGTGAATGACGAATAAAAAAATAAACACTACAAATGATGACCTCTGGCAAATAGTTCCCAATCCGACGGATAATATTTTTAGGTGAAGGTGATGCAGAAATTCTGAAGAAATCTGCAAGAACAAAAATAATAACTGTGACAACTGCCTGTTCCTTACTAAAAAGTGCTAGAGCAAAAGCTAATACTGCTCCTAAACGCCACTTAAGACCACTTCTTAGATAACAATAACTCGCTAAAAGAATAAATACTCCTGGCATTAAAGTTTCTCTACCCGAAGCAATTGGGTAAACGCAGGATGAAGCCACGGGATGTAAAGCAAACAGAAATGAAGCTATTAAAGCGGGTAAAGGCTCTAGATTAAAAATAGGCAAACGAAGCAATCCGTAGGCTAGCACAGCTGCTATTCCCATCAGGAAAACGTTAAAAGCATGAAAGGGTTGTGGTTGATCACCATGTATAGCTCTTTGTAGTAACAAAGAAAATCGAACTACGGGACGATAATAAGGAAGGGTAGGGAAATGTCGTTCTGAAAAAATTTGCCTAACATCCTCAAAGGACTGAATCGGGGGGTGAGACAGAATAACTTCGTAATCATCATAAAGAAAACCATTTTCAATGGAGGGATAATATATTCCTATTACTGTAACGAAGAGAATCAGAGGTATCCAAAACCTTCCTGGAAACTGTGGTTGGTTAGTGATTTTTGAAGGTCGATTCTTTTGGTTGGGGTCTAGCTTTTTCATTGTTTAGAATTCGATTGATCCAAAAGTTAGGTCCAATAATCAATTCCTATACTGTTATGATACGATTTTAACTCGAGAAGCGGTGATTAAGGTGATTAAGAAATAATTTTTATTTAAAGGTAGGTCTTATCCTACTGGAGAATTTGTCAGTAAGTTTGATTTTTTTGGAGATGCTGTGAAGCATTGTGGCGTCAGAAAAAGGAGCAGTTTACTTGGTATTGACAGACGGCGTTTTTTGAAAAGCACAAGTGCTTTTCTAGGAACGTCTAGTTTGCTGGGATTTCCAGGTTATATCAGAGGTAGGTCTAGTATTGAAAACTTAAGGAAGGAAGCCACCCATCGACAGCGTCGCATCATTCTTGATGACGATGGAGATTTAGTTTATTCTCCCGAGGCAAAAAAAGGAGCAAGGGCTTTCCTGGCTCTACGTTTAAACCCGGTTTTGGGAACTCCAGTTGATAGTATTGCGTGGTGCATTATGTGGGGAATTGCCAAAGGGCAAGGTCAAACTCGTTATTGGGAGACACAACAACGAGGTTGTCCACTTAATGAAAGTATTAGTGATCCAACCCCAGTTATGGTGCAGGCAGCTCAAAAACATCAGCTGGAGATTTTTGGATCCATTCGTATGAATGATACACATGATGCTTTTGGAATGCCGGAAGGAAAACTAATTTATCCTGTTAAAGTAGAGCATCCAGAATGGTTGTTGGGCAACAAGAGCCAGAAGGGTAAGCCCTTTACCACTATGGATGCTGCAATGTGGTCTGGACTAAATTATGCAATAAAACAAGTTCGAGAAGACCGACTTTGGTGGATTAAACATACGGTAGAAAATTATTTGGTCGATGGTATTGATCTTAATTTTTTCCGAATGCCTTGGTATTTTAAACAGGGAGAGGAAGATTCAGGTATGGCATTAATGAATGAATTGATTCGACATGCCCGTTGCATAATCAATAAGGTTTCAGAATCACGGGGCAGGCCAATACTGCTAGGTGTCAGAATTCCCGGCACTTTAAAAACATGCCAAAGAACTGGTTTAGATGTTGAAACTTGGCTTAAAGAAAATTTGGTAGACAGACTTCTTGTTGGTGGAGGATATACAGTCTTTACCAATCCAGTCCAAGAGATGGTACAGTTAGGACATTTCCATGATGTACCAGTTTATCCTTGTATTAATTGTGGCTTGAAGGTTTTTGGTTCAGATAAGGCCATGAGAGGTGCCGCCTCAAATATTTTATCAGCTGGGGCCGATGGGATTTATCTTTGGAATTATCAATACCGTAAAGTTCCTATGCTTGCATACGGGCGTCCAGAGCCTTCCTCATACAGGTTGCTGGAGGATCTGAAATCCGCAGCAGCCTTGAGATTTCAGAATAAAATTTTTGGAGTTGATTACCATCAAGACATTGGTCCTTATGAGAATGCTAGTCATCCAGGACAACTTCCAATAAAACTGAATACTGGTAACCCAGATTCTAAAGTGGCTGTTACTATTCCAGTAGGTGATGATGTAATGGCTGCAAAACGTTCAAATAGATTTCATAAAGCTATTTTGGAGTTGCAGTTGGAAGGATTACAATCGGATGAACAAATCAAAGCACAGCTTAATGACCATCGGCTTGAAGTTAAGTCAACAAAAATTTTGAAAAAAAATAACAATAATTCTTTGATCAAGATCTTATATAACCTTAGTTCAGCGCCGATCAAACAAGGCAATAATCAGTTACATGTTTGGATGAAAAAAAGTAGAAAACAATTTATTACTCCGACTCTTCGCCATGTCTGGCTAAAAGTGGACTATCTTTGAATTGAATAGGGAAAAAGGCGAAGCTGTTTTTTGATAATGGGTGAGGAGAGTAGGATTTATTGCCTAAGGATTGGCTTTTGCGCTACACAACTCTTCATAGAAAGCCATGCCCTGCTGGATTGTGGTGAGAACATGTTCTTTCTGCTGTTGGGTGCTAAAATAGGCATCTTCCTGAACCCAACGCTCCAAGGGTTTGAGAAATTCTAATAAGTAGCAACCACTTTGGGACTTTTTAAGTTGGTTTCCTTGGTAACTGACATAAACAGGATTGGTGTGAGCAAAAAGAGGATGAGTCCAAATCGAACGTTCTTCGGGCCAGCCTCCTGAACAACGGGCAGCGATCCAAAGGCTTTTATCGACAAAATGGTCAATGAGTAGGCTTGCTTCCTTGCCACCATTTCTAGATGAAGTGGAGTACATGGGTTGCCCGTTTACCACAAGTTCTAGACGTTCAAATGATCTATGAGAAAAAGCGGTTGCTTTGATCTGTACTACTTCCCCCTTTTTTAAACTCAATTCATCTCCGGCACCTA
>Ga0310344_10002663_pt1 | contig 13385 bp, 22 predicted proteins | sample HC15DNA20200_MG_FD_203801 | JGI IMG/M metagenome (GOLD analysis project Ga0310344, IMG submission 203801) | Marine microbial communities from station ALOHA, North Pacific Subtropical Gyre - HC15-DNA-20-200_MG | ecosystem: Environmental > Aquatic > Marine > Oceanic | place: Pacific Ocean: North... | reverse complement strand
CAAGACCATAATAGAAATGCTTCTTTGGGTTATGGTTCAGCTCAATCACCTGCTCCATTACATTTAGTGAAAGATATTCAAGTTGTAGAAGGAGCAACTAAAGGAGTGAATAGTGCTATCAAATGGACTTTTGATTGGGATATTCTAGGAGATACATTACACGCAAACAGTAGAGGTTGTTGGTGGTGGATGATGTTTCCATATCCTAGATTAGATTGGACAGGAGTTTCAGGAGTAGCTGATCCAACAATAGGAAGTATTTATGGTTCAAATAAAACAGGAGCATCAACTACATTGAATTATGCAATACCATTTCTTGACATAAACAATGTAAACACTACTTCTCATGGGAAATCAGGTTGGAATCATGGAAAGGAAAGTGAGGATTTAGGAAGAATACAATCACTCAACTTTAAAATAAAAATGGAAGTTGATCATCTTGTTAGTGGAAGTTCTGAATTAGTTCCAACAGGTTTTGCTAATACTGAACACATTATTTGGTTTGTTGATATATTTGACAGAATTGCATACACAACATTCAAGTTAAAAAGAAATGGAGCATGGCAAAACATCAAGGTAAATTTCAATAGTATGCAATTACATCATAACAGATTAAATGAAATGCAAACTATACTTGGATTTGACTGGCTTGGAGATTTCTATCTTCCACAAAGAGAATATAGTGGAGTTGCTTTTGATTGGAGATTTGTTAAAGGTATAGGAATACAATGGATGCAAAGTTATGCAAAAACACAATTCAAACAGTATAATGGTTGGCAATTAGGTTTCCAAAAAGATTTACTTACAACAGCATTAGATGGATTGGTTGTATTTTCAGAATATACAGGTGGAATGTTAGATGAGATTATAGAAATAGCAAGAATGTTTGATCCTACTTTATATGATATTGATAATGTTTCATATTGTATAGATGAATTTTATTTTGGAAAAGATTTGTATGTCGCTTCTTCAGATGAGGAAGAACAAGTGATAGGAGCAAGAACAGATAAAATTGTTGATGCTGGAACGGTATTTGATTATAATACAGCAAAAGGTATTGCTAGAGGTTCTAAACTAAGATCTGAATTTTTCCCACAAGATTATACAATAACAGCATTTGGAGATGTAAGAGTTAGAGTTGGAGATAAGATTAGAATAAAGGGAGTAAAAGTTCCTTCACCTACAACTGATGGTGGAGTTCCGTATTTTGATGTTGGTGTGAAAGAAGTTAAACATATTATTGATGCAAGTTCTTATAAGATGGTAATTTCAGGAACAAGGAAGTTTGTAGCATGACTTGGGATGAAATCGGAAGAAATGTAGGGGATCGTATCTTTGAGTTAGAACAACAGATAGAAGATATGAAAGAAGCTTCTTACGATGCAAGTTTTGTTGCTATGGGAAGTTATAACACAGGTGGAGATGGAGAAAGTCCAGAAGGTGTCACAGGTTCTACAAATGTTCTTAGAGGAGCAGTCACATTAACTCCAACACTTTGTAGAAGAATAGATAGTGAACCTATGGTAGAAGGTGGAAGTAATGTAAGCGATACAATACAAGTTCTTAATCCATATCAGATTGTAAAACCAAAAGGAACAGAAAATCCAATTAACATAAAGTGGTTAGATAAAGCATCACATGACGGTCAAATTTTAATTCTAGAACCATTCTATAAACATCCAACAGCAGATAATTCATCTAACACAACAGCATATTCCTTAGTTCTAAAAACTGCTGGAAACATAAACATATCTTCAGATATTACAGTAGCAAGTGGTGGTAAAGTATTTCTTCAATGGACAGAAAATGTTCCAATAACAAATTCTAGTTCAGGTTCATGGACAATAATATCTCAAAGTTCAGGTGGAAGTGGAGTTTCATTAAGTGGAACAAATACATGGACAGGAACAAATACATTTTCAGGAGGATTTTCAACTGCTGGTACAACAACAAGTCTAACTTCTCCAAATATTTATCTTGGAGATCAATCAACCGATGCAATTACAATTTCAGGTGGAATAACATCTACTGGAACAAATGTTTGGTCAGGTATCAATACCTTCTCTGGAAATGTTTCAATTACTGGATCAACAATCACTTTAGGTGATAGTGCAACAGATGTCATAAATATGTATGGAAAAGTAAATTCAGATTTGAATATGGGAACATTTGATATTAAAACATTAGATAGATTACTTTTCGATGTAAATGGAAGTGATGCGATAGGATCATCAGATTATGGTATTGGTGCAGAAGCATCAGGTGGAACGACATTAGGATTAGTGTATAGCACTCCAGCTTCAAAGACACATAAATTTAACATAGGTGGAACTCCAGAATTAACTATTTCCAACAGCTACATTAGTGCATCAACAAAAAGAATAACTAATGTGGTAGATCCAACTGGAGCTCAAGATGTAGCAACTAAAAATTATGTTGATAATAATAGTGGTAGTTTTAGTGGAGATTTGAATGGAAATGATTTAACAGAATGTACTGGAATAGATTTAGATGGAGCATCTGCAACAATTCAAGGTATCACTACTTTAGATTTCTATCAAACTGCTAACTCTATAACATCATTATCATCAGGTATGTCTTATCAAACAGCATCAGGTGACACACATGACTTCATAATTGGTGGAGTCAATGAGTTATCACTTTCAGGTTCAGGTATAGATATGCAAGGAAATGAAATAACAGACTTGGGCGATATTACTTTTACAGCAGGTCAATCAATAGATTCTAGTTCAGGTGGATTAACAATATCAAGTCCTACAAATGATAATATTCTTTTGTTTGCAGATGGAGAAATGAAAATGAATTTTGCAGTAAACGATACAATTTATGTTTATGATCCTTTCTATATGGGTGGTAATAAAATCACATCATTGGGAACACCAACAGCAACAACAGATGCTGTGAACAAAGCATATTGTGATTCTAATTCAGGTGGTGGAGGAGCAAATACAGACTTAAGCAATTTAACATCGACAGGTGAAGCAAAATTTGCCAAATTAAGTTCACATAATACTTGGTCAGGCAATCAAACATTTAATGGCGTATTTCAAACAAAAACAACGACCAAGTTAGGTGATAGTTCAAGTGATGATATACAAGTTCAAGGTAAATTAAATTTTGTAAATAATTTCACAACATCATTTCTTGCAACACATCCTTCTGTATCAGGATATATTACCATTAAGACATCTGGTGGTGATAAAAACATCTGGGTTAGTTAAACTTATTAGGAAATTAACTAAGTAATTACATGGAACAAAAACAAGGAACTGACATAAATGCAGTTTTGAAAGAAATTACATATTTGAGAGCAAAAGCAGATCAGTTAGAATTGAACCTTGTTGAATTGTTGATAAAAGAGAATAAAATGATACAATCACAGTATCAAATGGCTTTGCAGAAACTACAAGAAAACAAGAAAAAAGAAGAAAAGAAGAAAAAAGAGTGACCACGCTATACCTTTATTAATATATTAATTAATTAATAATTATGTCTCAACCAGTGTTAATCGGTGATTCTTATCACAGAGTTCTGAAGATGATGGCGAGTATGCCGAATGAAGACAGAACAATGGGTGGGATCATTGAAGATCAACTTAAGCAACTTGGATTTTTCAAGAAAAAGTTGAATGAAGTTGAGAAACAAATGAGGAAAAAGAAATGAGTGAAACAGAAAAAAACTACGATCCAGCAAAAAAAGCTAAGTTTTCTGAATTGAAGACGGAATGGGCAAAACTAAAGAAAGAAAGTAGTGCTAGTGATTCTGAACGTGCAACAGCAAAACAAAGAATCAATGCAATACAAAGGGAACTTTCATTAGAAGTCACCGATTTCAATGCTCCAAAGAAAACGAATACTGCTTCAGTTTCATCAGGTTCTCCACAGAGAACTAATGAAGCAAGATTCACAGAAGTAAAAGCTTTCCATGACACAGCAGGGAAATTAGCCAATGACATATTGGATAGTTTCTATGCAAACAATGGATTAGCTCCTGAACCAAAAGAAAGACTAATCGCTTGGGAAGGACTTTTGAAAAGCTTTGCAATCGTGTGGAGTAGATGAACCACACTTTCTCTCCCTTTTTTATGGAGATCTTAAAATGGTAAAGAAAAAAGCAACGGTTAAAAAGAAGAAAAAAGATAAAGAACCAATGACGGAAAATACAGAAGTAGAAACTGAAGAACTACCTGAAACTGAAGAAATACCTTCAGAGGAAGAAGTTGTTGCAGTAGATGAAGATGTTAAGAAAGAACTACTAAGGGAAATGCTGACAAATAAAGATCCTGAAACCGTAGAGGAAATCAAGAAACAAGAACTTGAAACAGAAGAATTTGACATAGCAAAACTAGATGGAGTTGGAACTGTTCGTAAGAATAGATTAAACGAAGCTGGTATTCATACTGCTATGGATATTGTCACAGCAGGTCCTATGCCTTTAGCAGAACTAACTGGAATGGAAGTCGGTATGACAGAAAAGATGGTTAGAAAAGCAAGAGAATTTTTAGAAGCAAGTGGTGCTATTAGAAATTCCTTTATGAAGGCAAGTGAACTCAAAGAATACAGAGATAAGAAAATCAATTCTAAAAGATTGAAAACAGGTTCATCAGCACTTGACGATTTGTTAGGTGGTGGAGTAGAACCTCAAGCTGTCACTGAATTTTATGGAGTTTACGGTTGTGGTAAAACACAGATTTGTCATAGTCTTGCTGTAAGATGTCAATTACCTGAAGAACAGGGAGGTTTGAATGGTGAAGTTGTATGGATAGATACAGAAAACACTTTCAGACCAGAACGTATTGCAGACATTGTTTGTGAGAACGAATTGATACCTATTAAGAAACGCAAGAAAGGTGAAAAAGCAGTTCCAGAAAACGAGATGGATTTAGTAAAGTTTTTGGACAGAATAACTGTCGCAAGAGCTTCTAGTGCTTCTCATCAGGAATTAGTTTTAGAACAGATGGCACAACAACTCAAACTTGAAACTGAAGATAAGAAAGCTGGAGATCCAAGAATTGTGTTAGTGATTGTTGATTCGTTGACAACTCACTTTAGATCTGAATACTTAGGTCGTGGACAATTAGCTCCAAGACAAGCAGAGTTAGGAAAGTTTCTACATAAAGTATCACGAATAGCAGAAGTGTATAACATTGCTGTTGTCGTGACAAATCAAGTTCTATCAAATCCAGACCCATTCGGAAATCCAATAAGACCTGTTGGTGGAAACATCGTTGCTCACACAAGCACTTATCGTGTTTGGTTGAGAAAGGGAACTAAAGGTAAGAGAATTGCAAAGATGGATGATTCTCCAATGCACGCACAAAACGAAGTTGTGTTTGAATCCGATGTGAAAGGAGTTGTAGATGCAGATGGATCTTGATAATCCTTCTCTTTTTTCTAATGGAGTAATGAAATGACAGAAACTAATTGTAAATTATGTAAAAGAGAAATATCAAAACATGATCCTTTGGCTTTGAAAGTTTGTTTATTGAAGGCTTTAAGGGAAATTGAAAGATTACAGTTATCTCGTAAAAAGGTTAGAAAACCAACGAATAACAAAAAACAATAGGAGGTGAACAAAAAAAATGAGAGGAAAAAATATCTTACTGTTAAGTATGGTTGTATTATTTAGTGCAACTACATTAACAGCAACAGCAAACGCAGAAACTTATACTGTTGAAATGAATCAAAACGGATTCAGTGTAAATAGCCTAAGTATTAATGATGGGGATTCTATAAAATTCGTTAATACACATTATGTGACTAACATAAACTTAGAACCTCATGCAATTAGTGATCCATTCGCTGTTCCATACACAATCAATAGTTATTGGATATTAGACGATTCGACACCATCATGGACATATACTTTCACAGGTTGTGAATCTTATGTATTCCACGATAGATTCTTCGATGTTAGTCCAATAGTAATTGATACTTGTGGAGTTGAAACAAGTGTTGAAGAAAACACAGAAACACAATATGTTGAAACATCAGTAAATTCTGAAACAAATGCAGACATTCAAAGTTTGACTTCTGAATTAACAACTGCCTTAGAGCAAGTTGGCTTATTACAGAATCAAGTCATATCTTTACAAGATAATGTAGTTGTTTTAGAAAATGAAGTTTCATCACTTTCTGCTGACAAATCTACACTAATCAATGAGAATAGTAATCTTCAAGCAAGTCTAACAACAGTCACAGAAGAACGTGATTATTATCAAGACAAGTGGGAAGATTGGTATGCAATAGCATTGGAACAAGTGCGTATAATGGTAGAGGTGTTGGGAATTTCCCAATAATCTCTCTTCCTTTTTTTATTTTTGAAAAGCCATGATAAAACCTAAAGTAAAATGTCCACATTGTAATTACGAAATGATTGGAGAACAGAGAATGATGAATATCTGTCCAAGATGCATGCAATTCATAACTTTAACAAAACAGGTAAATAATAATGATACGAAGTAAAATTATGCAAGATAACGAAATTGTTATTGAGAAGGGAATGAGAGTAGAACTTCCACCACAATTCGTAAAGTTCTGGAATTTGAGAGAAGGAGATAATGTAATTGTTTACAAAGGAAAAGAAACAGTTATGCTTCTACCACCTATCAAACAAAATAGAGCTAGACAAAGAAGAGGAACTGTATCATTACAAGAACAACTCCTTGCAATGATAAATAATTCTGAAAAACCTCTTGAAATGGAACAATTAATGATTCCTGATAGAGCAAGATCTACGATACGTGGAAGACTCTCTGAACTTCACAAAAAAGGTAAAGTGATAAGAAAATTCAATAAAAGAAATGGATTGACTTATTACAAAAAGGTTGAGATAAATGAAGAATAACTCAACCCTCGATTCTTTTTTTACAAAAGAAGAACAGAAAGAAAGTAAAAAAGAAGTGTTTAAGGAATTAAAGAAAACTAAAGAACAAAAAGAATTACCTGATGAAAAATTACATTATAATGAAGATAAAAAAGAATGGCAAGAGATAGTTCCGTTAGAAGAACAACCTAGCGAAACTAATCTCTTTGTCAATAATAATGGAACTCATGTAGCAAAACAAAAATTACTTAATTTAAGATTCGGAACAACTCATGTCTATAAAGTTGGAAGTGATTATTATGGATGGGGTGATATGGTTCATTGTGACGAAGATAATATCAAACATAATCTAATTAGAATGAGAGAACTTACAATTAAGAATAAACTTAGTGGATTATACAAAGCATACGATTCAGATATGGGAGAACATGAACCAACAATAACAAATGATCTTAAAAAATTATTGAATGATCCACTTAGACAATTTAAAAATAAAGAAGATAAAAGATTGTTTTCAATAATATTAGAAGGGAATAAAACGTATGGAGAACAGGTTTATCAGATATTTGAAGATCGTGTAGAACTATGTGATGAGAATTTATTGCAGAGTATTGAGAAGGTAGAAGAATCATTCCCAAATGATGAAGATCAAGAAGATGATAAACTATACGAAGATCAAGGTTGTATAGTAATTGAAAAGGAAGAAGGTGAAAGAGTGACAGATTCAACTTCAGTAGATGAAAACGGAAATGAGAGTAAAGTAGTAGAAGTAGATGTTGTAGATTATAAAGATGGTAAATTATTAGACAGAGTTATTGCTAAAAAACAACCAAAGATTCAAGACTTCGATGCAGATTACTTTAACAATGGATAAATGCAATATGGCAGGTAAGAAGTCTTGGATGCACCGAAATTGTGATGCAAATCAATTTAGACCTGAACAATATTATTGCTACAAATTACTGTTTGAATTAATGCCACCTAACTTTGAAATAACAATGGAATATCCAGTAAAAGATCTGAAAGATGTAGATGGAATACTTAGTAAAAATGCTCTATTAGATATTGCTGTAATTTCTGAAGAATATAAATTTGCATTTCGTCTTAATGGAGAAGTACATGAAAAGAAAAGACAGGCAATAAAAGATAAGGATCAAAGAATAATCTTGGAAGGTAATGGTTGGAAAGTGTATGATCTGAATAAACATTCTATTCCTGAATTGTGGGATAAAAAAGCATATACTAAAGAACAGGCAAAATATGCTTTACTACGAGAGATAAAAAATGGTAAAGTGTAAAAAATGTCAAGATGGTCGAGATTATGAATGGGATAAAGTTTATGGTGAATCAACTGGAAAGTGGAGATTATGGGATTCTGACAGAGAATTACCACATGAATGTAAAGGAAAGAAGAAAATGCGTAATACAATACCAAGAACTAACTTTAAGGAAAGTAAAGACTTATGGAAGAAAGATTGGAAGCCTGAAATGGATTTACCTGCTTATAGATTATGTGGAGTTTGTAATGATGGAACAATATGTATTGTTAATGAGAATTGTGAGAAGTGTAAAAAGTTTAAGTTATTTTGCAAAGATTGGTGTCCAAAATGTGAAGAACATCCACGCATTATTCTCGTCACACATGATAAGAAAAGTCGTCTGTCAAATGCCTGATAAAATCTGTGAAAAATCTTGTCAGTTTTTTAGCAGTTTCTATACTCGGAAATTATTTTTTACTTTATTTTTTACTTTTATAGCGTTATTAGAAAATATTATTGAAAGATTATTAATTATGGTTAACCTTTTAGTTCTTTCTAAGAAAGAAAATAATAATAACTTGGTTAAAGTAAAAAGTAAAAAGTAAAAAAATGACTGGCAGAAGTAATGAAATCAGAATAATGACTAGAATGGTAAAACTCATAAAAGAGAAGAAAGTGATACATAACTTCGATTTGAGAGAACAGTTGAATATCTCCAAAACTCAATACAATTCAATAAAGCCTGATTTGGAACATAGATTCGGTTGGCAGGTTGTATATGATAAGAAAGATAAATGTTGGAGATATGTTGGAGTAGAAACTACAAAAGAGATAGAGGAGAAGAAAAAAGAAAATGCATTGTAAGTATAAAGGATGTAAGATAACTACAAGAAATGGTCATAGAAATATTAATTGGGAGAAGTGGCAGTTGTGTAAAGAACACGCATGGAAATTGCATAAGAAAGAATTACCTGCAACATTCATTTCAGGAAGATTTGCTAAACCTAAAAAAAGTCAATATAAAAAGACGGAGAGTAGTAAATGATACATTATTCAAATGTAGAACATTATATGTGTCCTGATTGTCATTGTCTTCCTCTTAAAAAAGAACTAAGTATTGAAGAATTAGATCATTTATCTGACTTTGAATGTTGTTGTAGTTGTCATAGAAGTGAGGAAGATGATAGAAGTTAATATTTCAGATAAACAATTAGAAGAAGCAAAAAAATTAGCAAACATAGACAAAGCATACGGAAGTGAAGGATATTTGGAAAATCAAAATAAGACTGGTAAGCGTGCTGGAATAGTTGGTAGTCTAGGGGAAATAATAATCAGAGATAACTTAAACGGAGTTAGATTACATGAATACAATGATAAGCGAGAGATGTATAATTATGATATGATATGGAATGATAAAAAATACGATGCTAAGACTATGTTTGTTTACAAAAAACCTCAAAGTTTTACAGATGCTTGTACGACAGCATATTGGGAACAGAAACCTGAAGGATTTGTATTTGCATATATTCAGAATGATTACAAAAAAGGTTGGATAGCAGGTCACTTAAGTTATGATAATTTCTATAAAAAGTCAAAATTTGTAAAAGCTGGCACTATTAGAAATGATGGTTTCAAATATGAGTGGGATAACCATGTATGCACTATTTCAGATTTAGATGATATTCCACCTAAGTTTACAGATGTAAGTTGTTATTGTCAAGGAAAGAGTTGGGAAACCAGTAAAACGTTTGATGTTGGTCAATGTGATTGTAATAGTGTTAATTATTTTCATACTCATTGTTTAATTTGTGGGGGAATGGAATAATGGGTCAATGCGAATGTGGTCAATATGTCATGTATTCAAAAATATGTAGAAGGTGTTATAAGAATAAAAAAATGAAGAAAAATATATCAGGAACAAGTCAAGACTTGATTGATAAGGAGGATTTGTAATGGCTTGTAAGAGTGAATGTCATAAGTGGAAGGCAAAGAAACCATATGCTACTGTTAGAAGATATGCAGTAGGACAAAAATACTGTAATACCTGTATGATATTTTTAGAATGGGATGGCTTATACTGTCCATGTTGTCATTACCGACTTAGACAAAAACCAAGAAATAGTAAAGTGAAACAAGCATATAGGGAAGCGATGAAAGATGCCTAATAAAGAATACGACTTCAGTTATCTGGATTATGATAAACCAAAACAATCAAGATTGTTTGATGATATGACACAAGAAGAATTAGTTAAGAAAATGTGGAATAACAAATACCCATGTCCATGTTGTGATGTAGGAAAGTTAGAGTTTTCTAAAACTATTGACAGATTATTCATTTCTTGTTTTAATTGCCATACGAGTTTTATACGAGAATATAGTAAAGGAGAGTATAATGGAAAATTCGATTGATAAAGAAAATTGGAATAAAGAATGCTGTAATGAGAAATGGAATCTAAACCATATTATAAGATGTTTAAAATGTGGTAAGACTTTAAGACAACATAGAAAATTTCCAAAGGTTGTTATTAAACATCTCGAAGATACTGTGAATACTGAAGATACTAAATGAGCTGGTTTCCTAAAGACTGGATAGCAAAAGATAATATCAAAAATAAGAAAAAAGATAAGCCAAAAAAGGCAGATTTTGAAATTAAGCATAGAACGACAACTGAACTAAATAGTGATAAAATGCGATGGAAATACCATTGTCCAAATTTATGTCAACAAAAACCTAATGGATCAAAAGGCAAAAAAACGTTTGATGGAAAAATATGTAAAGCCTGTAATTATGAGAAAAAAGCCTAAGTTTACCTACATTAGTGTCGCTTAATTAATTTATTAAAAAATTAAGTAATTAAGAAATTTAGTAATTTAGGCGTGGAATTTGAGCGTGTATTTATATTTCGTAAAAAGAACGTAAAAGTATGGCTAGAAATAACCCACCCAAAAAACGTTCCCTAAAACTTAGTAGTTTTTCGGGAATGTCCATCGGTGACCTACTTTTAGAAGCCGAATCCAAAAAGTCTAAAATTATAGTTGGATTCGACAAACCTCTTGAAACAGTTTCAACTGCTCAAGATTGTAATGTAAAAGTAGATTCATCCTTCAAAAAAGATTTTTTTAACAAAGCACAACAAGACAAACTTATACAGATTCAAATGGATAAGTTTGCAAAAGAATTGAAAGAAAAATCAATTCAGTTCCTAAAGATTCGTAATAGAAAAAACTTGGAACACGCAAAAGCCGAAGCATATACAATGACAGTTCTTTTTGCTAACGACAATGTCTTTGCATGTGATTCAAAACCAGACAATGTTTTCGATGCAGTTGAATTGTCTAAACATAACTTAGTGGAGGAAACTTCTTAATGTCACAAATAGTTCAATGTCAAAAGTGTGACAAGAAAACAGAGTGCCGTAATTATTTAGAGATGGCAATCCTCTGTGAGAAGTGTATAAAAAGTATCGAGGACAAATATGCTGTAAAGAAAGCAAAAGAAAACTTGGCTAAATCTAAGAAACTTTCTAAGTCAACTAAATCAGAAGATAAAAATGCTGGTAAAAAGTTGGAAGCAAAAACTAAAAGAAGTTTCAAAAAGAAAATGAATAAGTCGAAAGAAATAAAAGAAAAGAAAGAACGTACAACAATTTATGTAGTTGGAACATCTGCTAAAGTAAAAGCTAAGACAAAGAAAGTTCAAGCAAGAAAAACTCGATACGCAAATAGACAAAATAACTTAGATAAAAAGAAAGCAAAAGTTGAAGAACGTATTAAGAAAGCAGAAGCAAGAATCCAAATGTATCGTGATAAACTAATTAGTTTAGAACAAAGAAAACTTAGTTATAACGACAAAATAAACGCAGTAGATAATACACCTATTGTTGTCTGTGGTAATAACTTAGTAAACATCGAAAAGAGTTCTAAAAAGAAAGTTAGTCACTTTGGTATAGACGGTCAAGGTATTATGCTTGTCAAAGTAGATGGCAAATGGTATCAAGGCAGTACTCACCTAATCAATGAAGATATGAAATTGATTCAACGTGGTGGAAAAATCAAAGAAAAGAAATCACGTAAAAGTATTATGAAGAAGGTAATAGAATAAAATGACAAAACAAAAAACAAAACAATCCGTACAATCAGATGGAAGTGACGGAGAAAAAATGTCTGAAACAGTAGAAAACTTCCTCACAACAATATATGGCAGGGAATTAGATGGAAACGAATTGCGTTCTGCTCTAGCCATAGTTGAACAAGAGAAAGCAAACACTAGAAGAAGTAAACAAATAGTTGATTCTTCTGGTAAAGTATTAGACGAGGTAAAATTCAAACGCTTAGTAAAAAGAAATACTAAGTTATTGAATCGTATAGATGGTCAAGGTTCAGTATCACTTCAAGCTGAACTAACTCCAGCAATGATGGAAGGCACAATGAAAACTAGAGTTATTCCAGTAGATAATAATGATTACATTGTTGTCGCTGTACCAGAATACGTAGAAGTTCATGGAGAGTTTAAAGTATTTGATGCTCACATGAAAAGTGGAATACCATTACTTATTGAAGGACCTAAAGGTATTGGAAAAACTTTAGGCTTAGCAAAATATGCTGAAAAGAAAAGATGTCCAATGATAGAGTTTGATTGCTCTGAAGGAACTAAGAAGTATGACTTGCAGGGAACTAAGACAGGAACTGCTGACGGTGGTATTGCATTCGACTTGGGTTTCATTCCAAGAATAATTGAATGTGCTAATCAATTTGGTATGGCTATTCTTGTTCTTGAAGAACTTAATGCACTAACTCCAGCGATGCAGAAATTACTTAACCCTCTACTCGACTGGAGAAAAGGAATGTTTATTCCTGAAACAGGAAAGACATACAAACTAAATGCTGGTGTAAAACTTGGATTATTTGCTACAACTAACCCAGCATCTTATCAAGCTTCAAACGACTTAAACGAAGACTTGCAGTCAAGGTTTAGTATATGGAAATGGACTTATCCAAATGCAAAACAAGAAAGGAAAGCAATCCAATGGAAAGGTATAGACACTTCTATACAGAAGTCTATAATGCTCCTTGCAAAGAATACAAGAGAGTTGAATGCTAAGATGCAATTATCTTATGCTTTATCAACTAGAGATATTCAGAAATTCGTTGATGGTTATCTCTCATACGAAGATGAGTCAATCGAAATACTTAGGTTATGTTTGGATATGAATGTCTTATCATTCTATGATGAAGGACAGGAAGTTGATACTGTAAAAAGTAGAATAGAATCTACATTCG